>Ga0224555_1004198_pt1 | contig 13522 bp, 11 predicted proteins | sample 714S23034metaG_FD_180687 | JGI IMG/M metagenome (GOLD analysis project Ga0224555, IMG submission 180687) | Peat soil microbial communities from Stordalen Mire, Sweden - 717 S2 30-34 | ecosystem: Environmental > Terrestrial > Soil > Wetlands > Peat | place: Sweden: Norrbotten County, Stordalen...
TTCATAGGTTTGGTAACTGGGCGAAAGCGGGTGAAAGGCGAGCTGGACGGGCGGGTTTGCCGCAACTGGATAGTTGACGTCGATGCGAGGATGGTGGCTCTGGATTCTCTCCGCAAAGGGTGAGGCAAGGATGAGCAGCGCGGGAATGCCGTAGAGAAGAGCGCGAGCGAGCCAGACCCTGCGCAGTGCGTATTGCAAAACTACGACCGCGGCGCACACGCAGAATGCGAGCGTAAAGGCTCCTTGCGTGGTGTACGAAGCGCCGGCGATGGCGGTAAAGTGGTTGGGCATCAGACGCTGCACCACGGCGCCGAGAGCGATGATTCCAACAAAGACGCCAAGCAGGGTGAGCGTCATGCGGGCGAAGTTGGAGGTGACCGTGGCGACCGCCAAGATGGGAAGAACAAGGACGATGGTGAGCAGGAGCAGATTGAAGAGGAGTCCGGGAATGAAAGAGAAGGGCTTGAAGCCGGCCTCGGCGAGCAGGGCGCATTGTGCGATGAAGATGGGCAGATAGAGAAATGCCAGCAGGAAAAGCAGTTTGGCGGCGAGCAGCTTTGGCCATTCATAGGGGCGCGTGAGCCAGAACTGGCGGTCGCCGACCAGCGTTTCGGCGTGGACAACGCGGACGATGAGGAGCCACCAGCTTACCGGGACAAGAGCGAGCAGAAAGCCGCCCATGATTTGGAGGTTATAGGAGGCGACCGAGTGGCTGCCCATGGCGCCGTGGATGTGATCGGGGCCGATCCAGGTGTTGGGATAGAACCAGGCGAAGGCGGCGGTGATGGCGACGGAGAGGAAGATCTCGCCCCAGAAGCGGCGGGCGTCCTTATAGAAGATGTGCAGGATCTGGCTCATGCTGCGGTCCCTTTGACAGCGGGTTGGTTGTGCTGCGATGGAGCGCGAAGCCGCCCGGCTTTGGCGACGGCGAGAAAGATGGAGCGTAGCGGCATGGGATCGAGGGAGATGTCGCGGGCTGAGGGAAAGAACTGCGCGATTTCGGCTGCGGTGGAGTCGTTGTGTGCGCTGTGGACGAAGCGGACGACGCAGTCGACGGTTTGCGCTTGCAGCCATGTGGGCGGAAGACTTGCCGGCAGCGGCGCGGGGACCGAGAGCGTGACGGTAACTTCGCGGAAACGGTCGGAGAGGACGGACATTTCTTCAGAAAAGAGCAGGCGGCCCTGTTCGAGATAGCCGATGTGGCTGGAGAAGCTTTCGATTTCGGCGAGGTCGTGCGAGGAGAGAAAGATGGTGGTTTCGGGTGCGCGCTCGATGAGGCCTTCGATGAGCTCGTCGCGGACCAGTGGATCGAGGCCGGAGAACGGCTCGTCGAGGACGATGAGAGGCGGACGATAGGCGAGCGAGCTGGCGAAGGCGGCTTTCATCTTCATGCCGCGGGAGAGGTTTTTGAGCTTGCGCTGGAGGGGGAGATCGAACTGGCGGACGAGCTGCTGCTCGAGGGCGCGGTCCCAGGTGGGATAGAAGGCGCGGTAGTAGTCGAGCAGCGCGCCGACGGTCATCCATTCGGGCATGTCCTGGTTCTCAGAGACGTAACCGATGCGGTTGAAGGCTTTGCCGGCGAGGGAGCGCGAGTCGATGCCCAACACCTGCGCGGAGCCGGCGGTGGGGCGGAAGATGTTCATGAGCAGCTTGATGACGGTGGTCTTGCCTGCACCGTTAGCGCCGACCAGTGCGTAGATTGCGCCTTCGGGGACGGCGAGGCCGAGGCGGTCGACGGCGAGGGTCTGACCGAAGGTCTTTGAGAGGCTTTGGGTAAGGATGGCGGAATTCATAATTTTTGGTTCCCTCCGTCTTCGGGCGTGGGCGTGGGTTCGAGTTTGGGCTGGTTGGGCCAGTCTTGACGGTCTTCGATGACGCGGCTTGGATCGTCGTCGGTGAGGCGCTGCCAGTGATCGGAGATGGAGGAGAGCATCTCTTCACGGCCGATGCCGAGGCGCTTGGCTTCGACGACCAGCTCTTCAATCTCGTGCCCCAGGAGGTGGGTGCGCTCCTGGCGGCTGGAGTCGGGCAGGACAGCGACCACGGTGCCGATTCCGGGGCGGGTTTCAAGCAGGCCCTCGCTCACCAGATGGGCAACGATCTTGTGCGCTGTATTGGGATTGATCTTGAGTTCTTTGCTCAGGGCGCGGACGGAGGGGAACGGGTCACCGGGGTGCAACTGGCCGGAGACCATGGCTTTTTTCGACGCGTAGACGACCTGCTCGAAGAGCGAGACGCCGGGGCGGAAGTTGATGCGGAGAGGAATCACATGTGTACTATGACAGCTAGTACACTAAATTGCAAGAAGAAAATCCTGGAATCCTGGCTTTGTTTCGATGCACAATCGTAGAGGCCAAAGGCTGAACCATGTGCGGCATTGAAAAGAATGTTCGTATGGTGGAACGATTGCGGTTGACCGGGGAGCGCGTGGACCGCAGAATGAGAAGAACGCTGTTGATCCGATCCGGGCGGTGCAAAGACCGCAGCCGGGATAGAAAATGCGGCGGAAGGCACTTTCCCCAAGCCGGGAGACGGTTCCCGAAATTCAATCGACTGAGGCGCTCATGATTGCTTATTTACTGCTGCTGGTTGCCGTTCTGACCCGTGTTCTACCCCATGCGGGGTGGTTTAACTTCACCGCTGTGGGCGGAGCGCTGCTGTACTTTGGCGCGCGGCGTTCGTGGCGGGAGATGCTGGCTCCGCTGGCGGTGCTGATGGCTACCGACTACTACCTGACGGTTTACGCGTACCATACCGCCTTCCAATGGGGCGCCTATCTGCCCACTTGGGCGTGGTACGGGATGGCGATGGTGCTGGGACAGGTTCTGCTGCACGCCAAGACGACGTGGGTGCGGGCTGGGGCGGCATCGCTGCTGGGGCCGACTTCGTTTTTTGTGGTTTCGAATTACGCGGTGTGGGCGGTGGGTACCATGTATCCGCACACGGCGGGCGGACTGGGCGCGTGCTACGTGGCAGGGCTGCTGTTTTACCGGAATGACCTGATTTCCACGGCGGTTGTGGTGGCGGTGGCATTTGGGGTTCCGGTGCTGGTGAAACGGATGAGCCCCCCAGTGCCGGCTGATGTGGCAGCTCATTAGAACATGGGCTCGTTGTTACCCTTCCCTGCGCTAGGGAAAACGGCAAGGATGAGTTTCCCATCAAGAGGCCACTAATTGCATGGGAACTGCCAATCTGCGTTCTAGTTTTAACGGGCCGCAGGACCAAGGTCTAATCGCAGGAAATTGAGGCCTGCTGCCGAGATCCAGGTACGCGCTGCTCAGCCTAACAGCAGGGGCGGACGCCTTTAGTTGCGGTAGGTCATGGGCGTGGGTAGCGAGCCCTTCGGAACAAATGAATGCACGGCGGTTCAATCCGGTTGGCAGTTTTTGGGATACTGTTCATCTCAAGTGACATGGTCTCATAAACATTGCATCAATCTTTGTGCATAGACTGTACAATGATTTGTAATGGCCGCACGTCTGGACAGGGAACTCGACCACCAATATCGGATGCGGCTGGTGCAGGCAATATCCGTAGGTTGGCAGAGCCTCATGAGGTTCCTCTGTTTCGCTGCATTTTGCGCTTGCGTTTATTTTTCGCTTCGGGACCTAGCGGGGAAGCAGACGTTCGCCGATATGAAGTTCAGCGCGATTGCTGATCTCAAAGCGAACAAGTATTTTGGGTTGATCCTGCCTTGGACTTTGTGCACCGTAACGGCGGCCTGGGGGGCCGGTGAGCGGTATCTCCGAAAGAGACATATCAAACGGGTTTCCAGTGAAAGCTCGGAAATGCAAAAATTGCTGGACCCCGGGAGGCGTTCCAGCCGTCTAAGCAAAAAGGGCGAAACCACCCCGGAGGATTTCTGATATGCAAAGCTCAATCTACATTCTGAGTGCGGTCGGTGCCGTTTGTGCCGCGTGGTTTCTTTGGACCTTGGGCATTAAGGTCTTGCTCCTGGATGGGATGCGTGAGCGGCTTTTCGAGATTCGGTTCGAACTGTTCCGGCTCGGAATGAGTGGTGAACTTCCCTTCGACAATGAGGCGTTTCGGGCTGTTGAAACTTTAATGTGCGGGCTGCTGCGTTTTGGTCATCGAATCACGTTTCTGACATTCTTGCTTTCTAGCCTTGAGATCGCGAAAGCAAAGAAGGACAAAGACTATGTTGATGTATCCCAACAAATTGGCTTGAAGATTTCACGTCTTCAGCCGTCAACGCAAGTAAAAATGGCGAAGATATTAAAGGATACGCATTCGGTGGTTCTTGTCTACATGGCGCTGAGTTCTCTGCTTTTCCTGACAATAATGGCGGCGATGAAGGTATGTAAGTTGCTATCGGAATCGACGAGGGAGAAAGTCAGTCATGTTATCGACCGTGAGGCCTACCTAGCCGAAACCCAACGCGGTATGCGTCTTGCAGTAGCTTAATGAGTGCGCATACGCGGTCCTTGCTTTAGACAGGACTTTCGCCGCCCAAAGCTGCAGCCGCTTTGGGGTGCAATTGACTGTCCGACGCGGTTAGTAGCACGGCATTACGCTAGTCTTCCAGCGTCTTCCCGGCGCGTTTTCTTTTTATCCACCACCAGGCAAAGCCGATCACGGCCAGGGCGCCTACGACGGCGACTACGGGCACGGCGTGGTGCTGCACGACTTCGACTGCTCCCGGGCCCAGCTTGAGGACCAGCAGGGAGAGCAGGAGCCAGCGGACCATCCTGCCGCAAAAGACGGACAGGATGAAGGGAACGACGGGCATTTCAAAGACGCCGGCGGCAAAGACGAAGGCCTTCCATGGGGTGGGCGGTGGCAGCATGGAGGGAATCATCATGGCCAGGAACTCCTGACGCTCGAAGCGGACGCGCATTCTGTCGAAGCGTTCGCGGTTGACGCGTTTGAGCAGGAAGAGTTCACCGCCGGCGCGGCCCAGGCCGTAGGGGAGCAGGCCGCCGATGGACGATCCGATGGCGGCGAGCAGGCAATAGAGCCAGAAGCGGGGCTTGTCGTTCCAGACGGAGATGGCGAGGAAGGCGTCCATGGGGACGGGGAGGGTGGAGGAGTCGAGCAGCGCCAGGGCGCCGATGCCCCAAATACCGAACTTGGCCAGGAAGGGCAGCAGCACGTGGTTCATGTTGGCCATGATTCGAGCGAGAAACGACTTCAACAGGGTCCCCTTCCGGCCGGTCATCCGTCTTACTGATCAAGTACCATTGTACGAGCCATGACCACATCGTCACGGTCATCGAGGGAATGAGAGAATAGATAGAAAGGACTCGAAGCGGAGCAGGCGGGCGCGTGTGCGCCCAGGATGGCTCCAGCGGAATACATGCCTCCCAGCGAAGCGCCCATTAACGTGAACGAGCCCAAGGAGCCGGCTGACCACACCGGCGACGAGGACCTGTCGCCGGGGACCGCCGCGCCGGGAGTCTCAGGTGCTGAGCCGGGTGACCAGGAAGGCGCGAAGCCCTTTGCCATACGCGGTTCGCGCTGGGTAGACTACGACACCCACGAGCTGCTGGAGATGATCAGCGAGCTCGAGGACGAGCGGCGCTGGGCGCGATTGCGCGAGGGCGTGCTGTGGGCATTGCTGGTCCATATTCTGTTGATCTCGGCGTTGACGTGGATTCCGAAGTACGTGCTGAAGGTGCCGCCGGTCATCGATCCGATCGATGCGATGAAGGATCGGCAGACCCTGGATATTCCTCTGGACGCATTGCGCGAACTGCAGCATCCGAAGGTGAACCCCAGGCCGGCTTTGCAGAAGCCGCCGGTTATTGACAAGAAGACGCTGGAGGCGATGAACCGGCCGGCGCCACCTGCGCCCACGCCGGCGCCGGAGCCCGCCCCGGCACCCGCGGCGCAGCCTCCGCCAACTCCGGCTCCAACCAATCAGCCGTCGGTCGAGGCGCCACGTCCGTCGGCGGTGCCGGCGCGGCCGAACTTCGCGATGGGTTCGCAAAATCCGAACGACCAACTGCGGGACGCCATGAGGGGTGCTTCGCGGCCGGGAGCGGGAGGGCCGGATGAGCTGAGCGGGGGCGGACTGGCTCGGCATCCGGGCGCCGGGGGCGGCGTACAGGTCTTGTCGGATACGCAGGGAGTGGATTTCTCCGCATGGCTGCAGCGCTGGCACCATGAGACGCAGAATACGTGGGACCCGCTGATTCCGGATGAAGTGAACCCGCCGATCAACAAGCAGGGCATTGTGGTGATCAGCTTCAAAGTGTTGCCCAATGGGCGGCTGATGGATGGCAGCTTGAAGCTGGAGGGCCGCTCGGGCGATTCGGCGCTGGATCGGGCAGCCTGGGGAGCACTGACGGGTTCCAATTATCCGTCGCTGCCGAGGGACTTCCACGGTCCGTACCTGGAGCTGCGGGCGAGCTTCTGGTATAACGTGACGCCGCCGAATTAGGCCGGGAAGCGGGCGGAGTTATCGGGGTTAGTCCGTCGGCGAGCACGCGAATCTTGAACAATTAGGCGGTTGCATTGTCTGCCGGTACGGCGATTACGGGCTGTGCTTCGTCTTCAGAAGGGTCGGCCGGGCCGCTCCCATGGGGCAGGTGGATGCCGTCCTGGGCCAGCAGTGCTTCATACACCGGGATGGGACGCCAGTGGCGGGCCAGGGCGAATGCGGTGATGTTGGCGATCATCAGCGGCAGCACCAGGCCGTAGCCTCCGGTCATCTCAAAGACGATGAGCACAGAGGTCATGGGTGCGCGGACGATGCCGGCGAAGACAGCTCCCATGCCGACCACGGCAAAGGCGCCGATGGCGTCAGAGGAATGGTGAAAGATGGTCACGTCGAGGTAGCCGACAGAGCCGCCGAGCATGGCGCCCATGAAGAGCGCCGGGGCAAAGATGCCGCCGGAACCACCGCTCGCATACGACGAGACGGTTGCGGCCAACTTGAGCACGCAGAATGACACCATGTAGAGTACGGGGACGGTTCCGGTCAGGGCCAGGGTGAGGGTTTTGTAGGGGTCGCCGGCGATGCCGTTGAGGTGGAAGAGCTGCAGCGCGAATGCGGCCATGCAGCCTACGGCGAGGCCGCCGATGGCCGGATGCACCCAGCGCGGCACCGAGGTGAGTTGCCGGAAGCGAGCGCGGAGGCCGAGCAGCCCGTCAGTGAACGCAACCGAGACGATGGCCGCGAGCAGGCCGAGCCAGGCATACCAGATGAGCGAGGATGTATTTCCGAGCTCGTATGCGTGGTTAACGTGAAAGACCGGGTTTTGCCGAGGATACTGTGTTCGACGACGGCGGCCAATGCGGCGGCGACGATGACGCCGGAGAGCATGGTCTGGTCGAGGTCGCCGATCAGCTCTTCGAGCGTAAAGGTGATGGCGGCGATGGGCGCGTTGAAGGCCGCGGCGATGCCGGCCGCCATGCCGACCGAGGCCAGGCGGCGGCAGTTTTTGGGGCTGAGGCGGGCGGCGCGGGCCAGCATGCTGCTGACGCCGGCGCAAATCTGCACGGTTGGGCCCTCCAGGCCGAGCGAGGCGCCGGAGCCGATCTGGACTGCGCAAAGAATGAATTTGCCGATGGTCTCGCGCACGGTGACGTAGCCGTTGCGCAGCGAGTAGGCCACTTTGACCTGGGGAATGCCGCTGCCTGCCGCGGCGGGGGCGAAGTAGGTGAGGCCGAGACCGGCAAACAGGCCGCCTAGGCCCGGTGTGAGGATGGTCCAGAAGATCCAACTGTGCCCGGGAGCATTGTTGGCGCGGTCGATGAGCAGGGCTTCAAGCCAACCGATGCTTTTGTGGAAGGCTACGGCGGCGAGGCCGCAAAGACCGCCGGCAACAATGGTGACGGCAAGCAGCCGCTGCCGCTCCGTGGGCATGCGCCGCAGCAGCCAGGCATAAAACTTCGAAATGAGACCGGGGAAGCCAACCCAATAGCCGGGTTTTGGCGAGACCTCACCTGTTGAAGACATCACAATATCAGTATAGAAGCAGCGGTGAGACGAGGTTGTGCCGCGATGCGACGGGCAATGATCTCGTTACAGAATTGCCCGCACAGGAATTCGAAGGCTGCAGTCGATTGTCTGGAGGCTCGCTTTGAATTGTTGGCGGCACTTGATTCGATCAACCAAACCCGGAAAAGGGTCGATCTAAATTTTCTGTTGACAAACACCTCATACTTGTTTACTCTATGCCTGTTTGGAAAAGGCCTATGAGAGAAACCACTCCTCGCGATCTGTTTCCCGGCGCACTCGAGATGATGATCCTCGAATCGCTGCGCCGGCAGCCTGCGCATGGATATGCGCTGGTCCAGCACATCCAGCAGCGATCGAACAACCTGCTGCAGGTGGAAGAGGGGTCGCTGTATCCGGCGCTGCAGCGACTGTTGAGAGCGAAGCTGGTGAAGGCCGAGTGGGGAGTTTCCGCGACCAATCGCAAGGTGAGGACCTACCAGATCACCGCTTCAGGACTGCGCCATCTGGAGCAGCAGATATCCAGTTTCGAACAGATGTTCGAAGGCATCGCGCTGGTTCTCAATCCGAAAAAGGCCACTGCAAACTGACGGCAACCGCCAGGAGGAGTATTCCATGAACTGGATACCGAACATCTTCCGCCGCAGCAAAATCTACGACGACCTCTCAGAAGAAATGCGCCTTCATATTGAAGAGCGCGCCGAGCAGTTGATGGGCGAGGGCATGAGCCCTGCGGAAGCCAAACAGGAAGCGCGGAAGGCATTTGGCAATCGCACGGTGCTTGAGGAGCGGAGTCGCGAAGTGTGGCAGTGGCCGACCCTGGAATCGATGTGGGGCGACGTGCGATTCGCATTGCGGCAGTTGCGCCGGTCTCCTGGATTCGCGATTGCCGCGGTCCTGACCCTGTCATTGGCGATTGGTGCGAATGCAGTGGTATTCGGTGTGATGGATGGTCTCATCCTGCGGCCGCTCAATTTACCTCAGGCCGAAAGCCTCTACGGAACCCAGTATGGGAGCAACCCGGGTTGGCAGTCGTATCCCAACTACGTGGATCTCCGCGATCGCAACCGCAGCTTCGAGGATCTGGCAGCTTTCAATTTTGCCTTTGTGGGTCTCGACACAGGTAACGATCCGTCTCTTGCCACCGGTTACGCGGCGACGGGGAACTACTTCGATGTGCTGAGGGTTGAGCCGTATCTAGGCCGCTTCTTTCACAGTTCCGATGAACGCGGCCCGAATAGCGCTCCGTATATCGTGCTCACGTGGGCATACTGGCACAGCCGCTTTCACGACGATCGAGGCGTGGTGGGCCGTGTGGTTCAGTTGAATAAGCATCCTTTCACGGTGATTGGCGTCGCGCCGAATGGGTTTCTGGGGACCATTCTGTTTGTGTCTCCCGATTTCATCATGCCTATCGTGAACGAGGGACAGATGACCGGGGGAAACCCGTTGAGCGAACGCGGAAACAGCCACGCGCTCTTTGAGACCATCGGACATTTGAAGCCGGGCGTGAGCCAGGCCCAGGCTCTCGCCGATCTAAACTCTGTCGGAGCATATCTCCAGAAGTCTTATCCCAAGGAGTTTGACAATCGAAGTTCTTCCCTGGCTCGTCAGAATGGTTTCACTTCGTTTGGCGCCGCGGTACGCGGATTTGTTGCGGGACTGACGCTGCTCGCCGGACTCATTCTGCTGGCCGCTTGCGCCAACCTTGGCGGGTTGTTCGCTGCTCGCGCCGCCGACCGTTCACGCGAGATTGCATTGCGCCTGGCGCTCGGTTCCAGCCGCAAACGGATAGTACGTCAGTTATTGATCGAAGCCGTGCTGGTTTCTCTCGCCGGCGGGGCGGTTGGGCTCGCAGGGAGTGTAGCCCTGTTGCGCAAGCTCAGCACCTGGCAGCCCATTGGCGGAGCTCCCGTCCATGTGCCGGTCTCTCCAGATGCAAAACTCTACCTGGTTGCTTTGGTTCTGGCGCTGGTCAGCGCGTTGCTGTTCGGGATTGTCCCCGTCCGCCAGGTGCTGCGCGCCAATCCGTATGAAGTTGTGAAAGCGGGATCGTCCGCACGCCTTGGCCACTGGCTCACGGTCCGCGACGTACTGCTGGTTGCGCAAATTGCGATCTGTGCGGTGCTGGTCACTGCTTCAATGGTTGCGCTGCGCGGCCTTGCGCGTTCACTGCACAGCAGCTTCGGATTTGAACCGCGCAACACGATTCTTATTGGAACCAATCTGGGCATCGCCGGCTATAGCGGAGACGAAGTGCTTCCGATGCAGAAACGCTTCATTGAAGCGATGAAGACGATACCGGGCGTGGAAAAAGTGGGATTGGTGAACAACTATCCTCCTTTGGTATACGCCTCCGCGAGCAGGCAGATCGTCTTCACGGACGAGACGCGGGATCTGAGTCAATCAAACGTCGCAGTGATGCCTTACAGCTACCAGGTATCACCGGATTACTTCGAAGCGGCGGGTACAAGTCTGCTGGCCGGCAGGAGTTTTCGTTGGCGTGACGACAAGGGCTCGGCTTCCGTTGCGGTGGTGAACATGGAGTTTGCCCGCAGGATGTTTGGCTCGGTCAGTGGAGCGGTCGGCCGGTTCGTCAGAATGCAGGATGGAACGCGCGTGGAGGTTGTCGGCGTTGTCGAAGACGGAAAGTATTTGAGCTTGAACGAAGACCCGCAACCCGCCTTGTTCCTGTCGTCGCTGCAATCGCCATTTGGCTCGGCGTACGTGGTGGTGCGTTCGCACCGCGATCCTCAGGAGCTTGCTGCGGCTTTGCGCGGAAAAGTGAGAGAACTCGACGCCGGGCTACCCGTTACCACCGACCCGTGGAACGATCTGCTGGCAGTCGCGCTGTTCCCTTCCCGCATGGCGACGGTATCGCTGGGCGTGCTTGGCGTGATGGGGGCGATGCTGTCGATTACAGGCATCTTCGGAATGGCGGCGTACTCGGTGAGCAAGCGGTTGCGGGAGCTGGGCATTCGGGTTGCGCTCGGAGCGAAGCGGAAGGAAGTGTTGCAGGCTGCTTTGGGACGGCCGCTAAGATTGCTGGCCATCGGATCAGTGGCGGGTTTGGTTCTGGGAGTGTTGGCCAGCAGGGTGCTGGCGTACATCGTGTACCAGGCCACGCCGCGGGATCCGCTGGTGCTGGCGGGGGTTGTTTTGGCGATGCTGGTGCTGGGCCTGGTGGCGACCTGGATTCCGGCGCAGCGCGCGCTTGCGGTCGAACCGATGATTCTGCTGCGCGAGGAGTGAGCTGACCTCATTGCAGGAGACTCTGGGCAAGTTCGCAACGGGAGGTTGCATGAGATTCTTCAATTCGCTTCGCTTTCGCATCGCCTCACTGTTCCGGCGGGAATGGATACCGAACATCTTCCGCCGCAGCAAAATCTACGACGACCTCTCAGAAGAAATGCGCCTTCATATTGAAGAGCGCGCCGAGCAGTTGATGGGCGAGGGCATGAGTCCGGATGAGGCTGGTCGGCAGGCGCGTCTTGCGTTCGGCAACCAGACGCTGCTTGAGGAACACAGCCGCGCGGTGTGGCAGTGGCCAACGGTCGAATCGATGGGTGGCGATGTGCGCTTCGCTTTGCGGCAGTTGCGCCGTTCTCCCGGATTCACCGTTGCCGCGATTGTGACACTGGCATTGGCCATCGGCGCCAACGCCGTGGTGTTCGGCGTTCTGAATTCACTGGTGCTGCGGCCGGTCAACGTGTCTCATCCTGAGAGCCTCTATGCGATCGATCATCGGAGCGACGATGCGTGGGAGTCGTATCCCAACTATCTCGACTTGCGTGACCGCAATCGCAGCTTCGATGGATTGGCTGCGATCGAACTCTCCCAAATTGCGCTTGACACCGGCAAGGATCCGTCGCGTATCTGGGGTTTTGCAACATCGGCGAACTACTTCGAGGTGCTGAATATTCAACCCTACCTCGGCCGGCTCTTCCAGACTTCCGACGAGCGCGGAGTGAACAGCGCGCCTTACATCGTGCTGAGTTATTCGTATTGGCAAAGTCATTTTCAAGGGGATCGGGGAGTGGTGGGGCGTGTGGTGCGGGTCAACAACCATCCGTTCACCATCATCGGCGTAACGCCGCCTGAGTTTCGTGGGACCTTTACCTTCTTCGCCGCCAATTTCTTCCTGCCGATCGTGAATCAGGATCAGGTGAGGGGGGAAAGCTCGCTGAACAACCGCGGGAGTCGTGGACTGATTCAGGTTCTTGGCCATCTTAGAGCGGGAGTTGCCCCGGCGCAGGCGATTGCCGATCTGGACCGCGTGGGCGCAGGACTCGAAAAAGCTTATCCCAAGGAGAATACGCACGAGGAATTTGTGCTGGGGCGGGCAGGCCTCCCGGGAATTCTGGGGCGTCCGGTGAGGGCATTTGTTTCTGCGTTGACAATTCTGGCGGGGCTGATTCTGCTGGCGGCGTGCGCCAACCTGGGCAGCCTGTTTGCGGCGCGCGCCAGCGACCGCTCGCGCGAGGTGGCCCTGCGGCTTGCGCTGGGGTCGAGCCGCAAGCGCATCCTGCGGCAACTGATGACCGAGGCCTTGCTGATTTCTCTCGCCGGCGGCGCTGCGGGACTATTCGGTAGCGTTGCGCTGTTGCGGCGGCTGGATACGTGGCAGCCGTTTTCCGGCGTTCCCATTCATGTGCCTGTTCGGCCGGACGCGAACATTTACCTGGTCGCATTACTGCTGGCGCTGGTGAGCGGGTTTCTTTTCGGAATCGTCCCCGTGCGCCAAGTGCTCAGAACCAATCCATATGAAGTTGTGAAAGCGGGCGTGTCGCAAAGGGCCGGGCGCAGGATCACGATGCGCGACATTCTGCTGGTGGTGCAGATCGCTATCTGCGCCGTACTGGTTACATCGTCGATGGTGGCCGTGCGCGGACTGGCGCGCGCGCTGCATAGCAACTTCGGCATCGAGCCCAACAACGTGATGCTGGTTGAGACTGACCTGAAGATGTCCGGATATCGCCCGGAGAACATTTTAGCCGTTGAACGGCGCATGATCGATGCCCTGGAGGCGATTCCGGGAGTAGAGCATGTGGGCCTGGTGAGTTTTCCTCCGCTGGGCCGAGGGGGCAGTTGGAAGACGAATGTGTTTCGCGATGGGACCAGCGACCTGCGCCCGGCAAATGCTGCCGCCAACGCTTTCATGTACGTCATTTCTCCCGACTACCTGCACGCCGCGGGAACAACCCTTCTGGAGGGCCGCACGTTCACTTGGCACGATGACCAGGGCGCGCCGCCGGCAGCCCTTGTGAATCGCGCATTCGCCGCGCAGATTCTTGGCTCAACATCGAACGCCGTGGGCAAGTATTACAAGGGGTCGGACGGAACGCGGATCGAGGTAGTGGGCGTGGTGGAGGACGGAAAATACCTGAGCGTCACTGAGGCTCAGCAGCCGGCGGTGTTTCTTCCGGTCACGCAACAAGACCCTCTCGGTGAGCAGTGGATGCTGGTGCGGTTGGCCCGTGATCCACAGCAGGTCGCTTCGGCCGTGAGAGCCTCTTTGCACTCAATCGATGCGGGCATGCCGCTCGACATCCTGATGTGGAACCGCGAACTAGACTTCAGCATGTTTCCTGCGCGCAT
>Ga0224555_1004200_pt1 | contig 13513 bp, 11 predicted proteins | sample 714S23034metaG_FD_180687 | JGI IMG/M metagenome (GOLD analysis project Ga0224555, IMG submission 180687) | Peat soil microbial communities from Stordalen Mire, Sweden - 717 S2 30-34 | ecosystem: Environmental > Terrestrial > Soil > Wetlands > Peat | place: Sweden: Norrbotten County, Stordalen...
CAACGCCGACAAAGCGGTGACCTCGGCAGCGGCGCTCTTCGAGATCGTCGGCTAATTCAAGGAGTGAAAGATGGCCAAAGCCAAGGACGCTCGTCAATGGGCGCGTCATGCATTGCACGGCATCGGTGACTCGCTGTACACACCGTTCAGTGGGCCCGACGGCGACGACATTGACTGGGACGCCTACCGCACGCTGGTCCGGCACTGCGTGGGAACGCTGCGCCACCCGATGCTCTGGGTGACTAGCGGTGTCGCGGAATTCTGGTCGCTGACCATCGCAGAGCGAAAGAGGTTGTTGGAAATCGCAATTGACGAAGCTCGTGGCATCGACCCGGACGTGATCGTTCAATCGTGCACCGCCGCGATGTCGGCCAAAGACTGTCTGGAGCTGACGCAGCATGCCCAAGACGCCGGCGCCGACATTGTCTACATTCAGACCCCGATGATGGAATTGCATGGCGGCGAAGGGGTTCTGAACTATTTCAAATACATCGCCGACCGCACCGACATCGCACTGGGAATGTTCAACTCACCCAGCTCGGGATACGTGCTGTCGGCTCAAGAGGGCGCACGCATCGTCGAGGAGATCCCCGCGGTATGCGCCACCAAAGAGGGATCATTCCGACCACATCAGAGCCGTTTCCTGCACGAGCTCGCACCGGATCTGGTGATCTGGGAATGCGATACGACGGTGTATCGGGCGGGCTGGCTGAAATCGGGCATCGTCGGCCCCGGACAGCTGGGCACCACCGGCTACCTCTTCGAGACGCCGAAGAAGCGCGCCCTGTCGGAGTATTGGGACCTGGTCTGGAACGACAAGCTGGTCGAGGCAATGGATTACGCGCAGGACTCGGGGCTCGACCAGTTCGAGCTCGACATGCGGGGCTGGTTCACCCGCTATCCCGGACGGCCCGACTACTTCACCCACTGGGGCGGCGCGTTCAAATACGCCGCATCGGTGATCGGGCTGCCGATCGGGTCGTATCCCGAATCCCGGCCGCCGCAAGCCAAGTTGCCCGAACAGGCGCAGATCGATATCCGCGCCGCTTATCGCCGATTCGGGCTCATCGGCGACTAGTTCGATGGCAGCGAGATCGGAGGAATCGTTATGACTGACGCCACACCGCTGAGCGGAATCCGCGTCTTGGAAGTAGCGGCGTGGACGTTCGTCCCTGCGGCGGGCGCGGTGCTGGCCGAGTGGGGAGCAGACGTCATCAAGGTCGAGCCGCGTGAGGGCGGCGATCCACAGCGCGGCTTGGTCACCATGGGCCTCGTCCCCGGCGGTCCGGACGGCGTCAACTACATGATCGAAATGCCCAACCGCGGAAAGAAATCGATCGGCATCGACTTGACCACACCGGGTGGGCAAGAGGTCGTCCACGAGCTGGCGAAGACCAGCGACGTGTTCCTCACGAGCTATCTCCCGAGCCGGCGCAAACGTTTCGGCATCGACGTCGACGAGATTCGCGCCGCCAACCCCGACATCATCTACGTCCGCGGATCCGGTTACGGCCCACAGGGAATCGACGCCGACAAGCCCGGCTATGACGGTGTGTCCTTCTGGTCACGCGGCGGGATCGCCGACGCGCTGACTCGCGATCTGCCTGAGCCGGTCATGCAAACCCCGGCATTCGGCGATCTCATGGGCGGGCTGACCATCGCCGGCGGGATCGCCGCTGCTTTGTACAAACGCAAGTCGACCGGGGAAACCTCGATCGTCGATGTCTCGCTGCTCGGGCTGGCGGCGTGGGCGATGAGCCCCCAGGTGACGGCCGCGATGCTGTACGGCGGGGACCCGATGCCGACGTTCTCCCACCGCGATATGCCCAACCCGCTGGTCGGCAACTACAAGACCAAGGACGACCGCTACATCACGCTGATGATGTTGCAGGGCGACAAGTTCTACCCCGAGTTCATGACGGTCATCGGCCGCGCAGACCTGATAACGGACCAGCGCTTCGCCGACGGTCATTCCCGTTTCGAGAACCGCGGAGAGCTCATCGACATCCTCGACGAGGAATTCGCGTCGCGCACAGTCGACCAGTGGCGGGACATTCTCAAGCCGCTGTCCGGCGCATGGGCCGTCCTACAGAAGCCCAGCGAGCTACGCAACGATCCCGCCGTCGTCGCCAACGGCTACATCCCCACGGTGAACGCCATGAACGGGGCGCCCTACATCCTGCCGACCAACCCGGTCCAGTTCGACGGGCACCACGTTGCGCCGACCGGCGCACCCGAACACGGTCAGCACACCGAAGAGATCCTGCTCGACGCCGGAATCGACTGGGACAAGATCGAGCAGTACAAGCAGGACGGATCGGTGCTGTAAGCACCGGTTAAGGCGGGAACTAGGCGCTGCGGCGGATGCTGCGCGTCCTACCGATCTCCCGCTTGAGCAGCAGCTCGCGTTCGGTTTCCGACAGGCCGCCCCAGATTCCGTAGGGCTCGCCGACATCGAGGGCATGCGCCCGGCACTGTGCCATCACCGGGCAGCGGCGGCACATCTCCTTGGCGCGACGTTCACGCTGCAAACGGGCCCGACCGCGTTCGCCGTCCGGGTGGAAGAACACCGACGAATCCACTCCGCGGCAGAGGCCTTGTAATTGCCATTCCCAAATATCGGCATTAGGACCTGGTAGTTGCTCCGGTTGCGGCATTGAAGTCCCTCTCTGATCAGGCCAGTTCGCGAACAAGTACGTCGTCAACTGAATCGAGCGGGTCGGCGGTGACTACTCGTCGGCCTTAAAGGTAGGGGGCCTAGGGAAATTCCGTCAACACGCTGTAATCTGCCGAATGCCCAACTGTGGCTTGGGAATTTACTCCGAGTTCATCGATGTGATGAGTCCGTTCGGCCGAGGAGCGCATGGTGACCCCGTGGTATGAGGAAATGTCCCAGCTCGCAGGTGGATCGGGCGGTGTGCACACCAAATACGATCATCGTTGGATTTAATGCCTGCGTAACTCAGAAACCATGAAGTCTTAACTGGGACCCCGCCGTGATCGATATCTCATATGGCCCGTCTATCGAGTCCGATCTCGCCGCTGCCGCTTTCGGAGACCAGCCCGGGCGCTGGCCGTTGCCGTCGGCCAGCACACCGCGTCAGCAGTGGTTACGTGCGGTCGCAGCCGGAGGGCAGGGCCGCTACGGCAGCGCCCGCAGTGACCTCGCCGCGCTGCTGCGCACCGCACCCATGGGTCACCTGGCCTCGCTGGCCCATAGCGCACAGGCGTCGTTTCTGCGACAGCTGGGCTGGCACAGCCTGGCGCGCGGCTGGGACGGTCGCGCGTTGGCGCTGGCCGGCGGCGACCCCGAGGCGGCCGCCGACGCGTTGACCGGGCTCGCCGCCGACGCGCTGGGCGTCGGACGGCTGGCCGCCGCAGCGACGCTACTTCGACGGGTAGACCCGATCGTGGCGGAGGCGCCGCACCGGCTGGCGGTGCGGCGGGCCTGGGTCGCCGCGGAGTTGGCGATGGCGGGCGGCGAAGGTGCCGTCGCGGTCCGTAACGCGGAGGTCGCGGTCGAATTGGCCGCGGGCCATCGGCAGGTGTCCGTTCGGCACCGCGCCAAGAGCGACGTGGTGTTGGCCGCGGCGCTGTGCAGCGCCGGCGACGTCGACCGGGCCCGGGCCGTCGGCGGAGCGGCGTTGGAGCTCACCGGCCAATCGGGGCTGGTACCGCTGCGTTGGGCGGTGGCGTGCTTACTTGTCGACCTTGCCGACCCGGGAGGCCCGACCGGGCCCATCGCCGAGTTGCGAGACGTCCGTGACGAGTGTGCCCGTCTCGTGCGGCACTGGGGCGGCGCCTGGCGCTCGCTCTGACGCCACGTGCCCCGGGTCACTATTGTCGTAGTGGTGTGTCCCACCGCGCCGGGCGATGCCCGGCTCGTAACGCTGGAGATGTTGCCGTCGATGACAACGCAGGAGGGACGTCTCGACGCTGTTGTCGCTGAGGCTATGACAGGTGATCGGGACGCGCTTCGAGAGGTGCTGGCCACGATCCGCCCGATCGTGGTCCGATACTGCCGCGCACGAGTCGGCGCATTCGAGCGGAGCGGCCTTTCGGCCGATGATGTGGCACAGGAGGTCTGCTTGGCCGCCGTGATGGCGCTGCCGCGCTACCGGGATCGCGGGCGCCCGTTTTTGGCCTTCGTGTACGGCATCGCCGCGCACAAGGTGGCCGACGCGTACCGCGCGGCCAGCCGCGATCCGTCCTATCCCACGGAAACCATTCCGGAACGCCGGTCTGCAGAACCCGGCCCCGAGCAAGCGGCCATCGACGCCGACTCGGTGGCCAGGATGAGCGACTTGCTCGACGTCTTGCCCGACAAACAACGCGAGATCCTGATCTTGCGGGTCGTGGTCGGTCTGAGCGCTGAGGAGACCGCCGAGGCCGTCGGCAGTACCGCCGGGGCGGTGCGAGTAGCCCAACACCGCGCACTGTCGCGGTTGAAATCCGCGATTGTCGAAGCGGGACGAGATTATGTCTGAACGATTTGTCACACCATTTGATCAGCCCGGTCCGGACGCGGTCGCGCGTAGCGAGCGGTTCATCGACGCGTTGGCCACCGGCGAGCCGGTCGAGTTCGGTGATGTCGCTGACGACGGCGATACCGGCGATCGGGCGCTGGCCGGGCTGCTGGGGGACTGGCGCGACGAGCTGAGAGTCCCGGCGCACGGGGGGGTCTGCCCGGAGCGGGACGCCGTGGCGGCGCTGGGCCGCGGGCTGGCAGCGGATCGTCGCGGCCGCCGCCGGATGGCGCTGGTGGGTGCGATGGCCGCGACCGTGCTCGGCGTCGCGGGATTCGGTGCCTTGATGGGCCAGTCCCAGCCCGGTGACGCGCTCTACGGTGTCCGCACGATGCTGTTCGGCGAGCCGGCGTCGGTGCACGATGACCGGATCGCGGTGTCCGCCGAGACCGACTTGGACCAGGTTGAGCAAATGATCGCGCTGGGCCAGTGGGATCAGGCCCAGGGCAAGCTGGCCTCGGTCGGCGACCGGGTGCAGACCGTCAAGGACAGCGATCGCAAACAGAATCTGATCGAGCATATGAACCAGTTGAACGCCAAGGTGGTAAGCCGCGACCGCAACGCCACGTTGCCGCCGAGCGCATTACCGGCGGTCAGCACGACGATTCAGTTCAACCCGTTTGGCGGCTGACCGGGGTTGGTCGTCGAGGAGAAGGACCCTGCTTAGCGGCGGCCGTGGAATCCCTCGGTGTCCGACGTCGCCTCGTTGAGCGAAGCGTCGGCGTACCCGCGGCAATAATCCCAGGTGACGTAGGAATCGGGCTCGGGGTCATAGGCCGGCTCGTGGGGACGCACGGTCCCGTCCACCAATAGCTGCAGCAGGTTAGCGCGCAGCATGTCCCAGTCGTGATAGTGATCCTGCTGACATTCGTCGCAACACACCACCAGGCCGCGAATGCCCTTGTGAGCTAACAGCGCCTCGTAAATGGCGAGGTCGGCCAGGTCGGCCTCGACTGCCATCCGCTCCTGGGGGTCCAGCGGTTGGCCGGGCTCGACCGCATCCAGTGCCGACGACGGATCAGACGGGTCGTCGGCAAATGGATCGGGCGGCAAACCGGGCGGAAGGTAGTCGCGCACAGCTCCACAGTACGCAGCCGGGCGGCCATCGCGCCAGCGCTGGACCCGCAGCCCAGCCGCCATGTCGCCACCTCGCGGTGCTGGCACGACGCGCGTAGCCGAGCAGAGCGCGCCGGCACTTCGCCTCGTCCTCCCGCGGCTCGCGGCGCGCATCGTCAGCGGTGGGTCGGGAGCCGATAGGATGGCATTCTCACTCCGCGTGCGTATTGGGAGGGCCCCGGCAATGTCATCTGGCTTGTCCCGTCTCGAAGGCAGCGACGACCTGATTGTCTCCTCCTACCCCCGGGTCCGCGAATCGTCACCGCCGGATGATCCGGTGGCGACCGGCGGTGACGATCCGCAGAAGATCGCGATGCTGGGACTGACCTTCGACGACGTTCTGCTGCTGCCGGCTGCCTCCGATGTGGTGCCGGCAACCGCCAACACGTCCAGTCAGCTCACCAAGAAGATCCGGTTGAGGGTGCCGTTGGTCAGCTCGGCGATGGACACCGTCACCGAGTCGCGAATGGCGATCGCGATGGCCCGCGCCGGCGGCATCGGGGTACTACACCGCAACCTACCGATCTCCGAGCAGGCCGGGCAGGTCGAGACCGTGAAGCGTTCTGAGGCCGGCATGGTCACCGATCCGGTTACCTGCCACCCGGACAACACGTTGGCCCAGGTCGACGCGATGTGCGCCCGGTTCCGGATCTCCGGGCTGCCGGTCATCGATAACTCGGGCGCGCTGGTCGGCATCATCACCAACCGCGATATGCGCTTCGAGGTCGACCAGTCCAAGCCCGTCGCCGAGGTCATGACCAAAGCCCCGCTGATCACCGCCCAGGAGGGCGTCAGCGCGGATGCGGCGCTGGGCCTGTTGCGCCGGCACAAGATCGAAAAGCTGCCCGTCGTCGACGGCCACGGCCGGCTGACCGGACTGATCACGGTCAAAGACTTCGTCAAGACCGAACAGCATCCGCTGGCGACCAAGGACAGCGACGGCCGGTTGCTGGTCGGGGCCGCCGTCGGGGTGGGTGACGATGCGTGGGTGCGGGCGATGACGCTGGCGGATGCCGGCGCCGACCTGCTGGTGGTCGACACCGCGCACGCCCACAACCGGCTGGTGCTCGACATGGTCGGCAAGCTCAAGGCCGAAGTGGGCGACCGGGTCGAGGTGGTCGGCGGCAACGTCGCGACCAGGTCGGCGGCCGCCGCGCTGGTCGAGGCCGGCGCCGACGCGGTCAAAGTCGGCGTCGGTCCCGGGTCGATCTGCACCACCCGCGTGGTGGCCGGGGTCGGGGCGCCGCAGATCACCGCAATCCTCGAGGCCGTGGCGGTCTGCGGCCCGGCGGGCGTGCCGGTGATTGCCGACGGCGGACTTCAGTACTCCGGTGACATCGCCAAGGCGCTGGCCGCGGGCGCATCGACGACGATGCTGGGTTCGCTGCTGGCCGGTACGGCCGAAGCGCCCGGCGACCTGATCTTCGTCAACGGCAAGCAGTTCAAGAGTTACCGCGGCATGGGGTCACTGGGCGCCATGCAGGGCCGGGGTGAAGCCAAGTCGTATTCGAAGGACCGCTACTTCCAAGACGACGCGCTCTCCGAGGACAAGCTGGTGCCCGAAGGCATCGAAGGCCGGGTGCCCTTCCGCGGCCCGCTGTCGTCGGTGATCCATCAGCTCACCGGTGGATTGCGCGCTGCGATGGGCTACACCGGCGCGAATACCATCGAGGCGCTGCAGCGGGCGCAATTCGTCCGGATCACAGCGGCGGGGTTGAAGGAAAGCCATCCGCACGACATCACCATGACCGCCGAAGCGCCCAACTACTACGCTCGCTGAACTGATCGAAGGACCCGCTCATGCGTGACATGGTCGAAATCGGCATGGGCCGAACGGCCCGGCGCACCTACGAACTCGCCGACATCAACATCGTGCCGTCGCGGCGCACCCGCTCCTCGCAGGACGTTACGACTGCCTGGCAGCTCGACGCGTACCGGTTCGAGATCCCCGTCGTCGCCCATCCGACCGATGCGCTGGTGTCGCCGGAATTCGCCATCGAGCTTGGTCGGCTCGGCGGGCTGGGAGTGCTCAACGGCGAAGGGCTGATCGGCCGTCACGCGGACGTGGCCGCCAAGATCGCCCAGGTCACCGAAGCGGCCGCCAAAGAACCCGAACCGTCGGCGGCCATCCGGCTGCTGCAGCAGTTGCACGCCGCGCCGCTGGATCCCGAGTTGCTGGGCGCTGCGGTGGCCCGCATCAGCGAGGCCGGGGTGACCACCGCGGTCCGGGTGAGCCCGCAGAACGCTCAGGCGCTGACGCCGGCGCTGCTGTCGGCCGGCATCGACCTGCTGGTCATCCAGGGCACCATCATCTCCGCTGAGAGGGTGGCCTTGGGCCGGGAAGGGGCCGGCGAGCCGCTAAACCTGAAGACCTTCATCTCCGAACTCGACGTGCCCGTCGTGGCCGGTGGGGTGCTCGACCACCGGACGGCGCTGCATCTGATGCGCACCGGCGCGGCCGGTGTCATCGTCGGCTACGGGTCGACCAGGGGAGTGACCACCAGCGACGAGGTACTCGGGATCAGTGTGCCGATGGCCACCGCGATCGCCGACGCCGCCGCGGCCCGGCGGGAATACCTCGACGAGACGGGCGGCCGTTATGTGCACGTGCTCGCCGACGGGGATATCCACACCTCCGGCGAGCTGGCCAAAGCCATCGCCTGCGGCGCCGACGCAGTCGTGCTGGGCACGCCGCTCGCCGAAGCGGCCGAGGCGCTGGGTGACGGATGGTTCTGGCCGACCGCCGCCGCCCACCCATCGCTGCCGCGGGGCGCGTTGCTGCAGATCGCCGTCGGCGAGCGGCCGTCGTTGCAGCAGGTCCTCAACGGCCCCTCCGACGACCCGTTCGGCTCGCTGAACCTCGTCGGCGGGCTGCGCCGGTCGATGGCCAAGGCCGGCTACTGCGACCTCAAGGAATTCCAGAAGGTCGGCTTAACCGTTGGCAGCTGACGCCCGATCGCTGCGCCCTGGCTTACTACCGGCGGGTAAGTACATACTGGTGCCATGAAGCCGGATTACGACGTCCTCATTATCGGTTCGGGTTTCGGTGGCAGCATCACTGCGCTGCGGCTGACGGAAAAGGGCTACCGCGTAGGTGTGTTGGAGGCCGGCCGCCGCTTCTCCGACGAGGACTTCGCCAAGACCTCCTGGAATCTCCGCAAATTCCTGTGGGCGCCGAAGCTGGGCTGCTATGGAATCCAGCGCATCCACCCGCTGCGCGACGTGCTGATCCTGGCCGGGGCCGGCGTCGGCGGCGGTTCGCTCAACTACGCCAACACGTTGTACGTGCCGCCGGAGCCGTTCTTCTCCGACCAGCAGTGGTCGCACATCACCGACTGGCGGGCGGAGCTGATGCCGCACTACGAGCAGGCGAAGCGGATGCTCGGCGTCGTCACCAACCCGACCTTCACCGACGCGGACCGCATCTTGAAGGAAGTCGCCGACGACATGGGTTGCGGCGACACCTTCGTGCCGACGCCGGTCGGGGTGTTCTTCGGCCCCGACGGCACCAAGGCGCCCGGTGAGAAGGTGCCCGACCCGTATTTCGGTGGCGCCGGGCCGGCGCGCACCGGCTGCGTGGAGTGTGGCTCTTGCATGACGGGCTGTCGCTACGGCGCAAAGAACACGCTGGTGAAGAATTACCTGGGACTCGCGGAATCGGCGGGCGCAGAAGTGATTCCGATGACGACGGTAAAGAGCTTCGAGCAGCGGTCCGACGGGTTGTGGGACATCAACACCGTTCGCACCGGCAGTTGGCTGCGCAGAGACAAGCGCACCTTCACCGCATCGCAACTGGTGCTTGCCGCGGGTACCTGGGGAACGCAGCATCTGCTGTTCAATATGCGCGACAAAGGCAAGCTGCCGCGGCTGTCGAAGCGCCTGGGCGTGCTGACTCGGACCAACTCCGAGTCGATCGTCGGTGCCGGGCGCTTGACAATCTCACCAGATTTGGACCTGACGCACGGGGTGGCGATCACGTCGTCGATCCACCCGACGTCTGACACCCACATCGAGCCCTGCCGATACGGCAAGGGCTCCAACGCGATGGGACTGCTGCAGACGTTGATGACCGACGGCCCCGGCCCCGGAGGCACGGACGTGCCGCGGTGGAAGCAGTTGCTCCAGAGCGGCCGTGAGGATCCGCGTGGCATGCTGCGGCTGCTGAATCCTCGCCAGTGGAGCGAGCGAACCATGATCGCGCTGGTGATGCAGCACCTGGACAACTCAATCACCACGTTCACCAAGCGTGGCAAGCTGGGCATCCGCTGGTACTCCAGCAAACAGGGACACGGCGAGCCCAATCCGACCTGGAATCCGGTCGGCAACGAAGTCACCCGCCGCATCGCCGCCAAGATCGACGGTGTGGCCGGCGGGACCTGGGGCGAATTGTTCAACATGCCCCTGACGGCGCATTTCCTCGGCGGCGCGGTGATCGGGGACAGCCCCGAACACGGCGTCATCGACCCCTATCACCGGGTCTACGGCTACCCGACGCTGTTGGTGGTGGACGGCGCCGCGATCTCGGCGAACCTCGGCGTCAACCCGTCGCTGTCCATCTCGGCGCAGGCCGAGCGGGCTGCCTCGCTGTGGCCGAACAAGGGGGAGAACGACGTGCGACCGCGACAGGGCGAGCCCTACCGTCGGCTCGACCCGATCGCGCCGGCCCACCCGGTGGTGCCGGCCGAGGCGCCCGGGGCGCTGCGCTGGCTGCCGATCGAGCCGATCAGCTCGGCTGGTTGACCGGGCCCCCGTACGAGCCCCGGTGCAGCGGTTCGCGTCCGGGTGGTTGCTGCGGCGGTGGCAGCAGCGGCTCACGCTTTTCCAACGTGATCGTCGTCGGCGCAGTGGTGTTGAGCACGAGATCCTCCCCGGCATGCCGGATGGTCAGATCACCCCCGGGCCCGTCGCGCAGCGTGTAGGTGGCCTCGTTGTGGACGACGTCCACGGTCACCCGGAAGTCGCGCCAGCGCAACCTGAACCGCAGTCGTGAGATTCCGTCGGGCAGATACGGGTTCAGCGACAGGATGCCCTCGTCGTCGCGCAGGCCGCCGAAGCCGGCGACCAGAGCGGTCCACGCGCCGGCCAGCGAGGCCATGTGCAAGCCGTCGCGGGTGTTGTGGTGCAGGTCGCGCAGGTCAACCAGCGCCGCCTCGTAGGTGTAGTCGTGCGCGAGCTCCAAATGCCCGACGTTGGCGCACATCACCGCCTGGGTGCAGGCCGACAGCGACGAGTCGCGCACCGTGCGCCGCTCGTAGTAGTCGACGTTGCGCGCCTTCTGTTCGTCGCTGAATTTGTGGCTTTGCCAGTGCATGGCCAAAACCAGATCGGTTTGCTTGACGACCTGGGCCGGATAGAGCAACGCGTACGGCTCGTGCAGCAGCAGCGGGTAGGAGGTCTTCTCGGTGAAGTCCCACTCGGCATACGTGGTGAAGCCTTCGCACTGCGGGTGCACGCCGAGCTCTTCGTCGTAGGGGATGTGCGCCGCGTCGGCGGCATCGCGCCACGCCGCGGTCTCTTCGGTGCTCACGCCCATCTCGCGGGCGGTCTCGGAGTGGCGGGCGCACGCGTCGGCCGCCACCCGCAAGTTGTGCGCCGCCATCATGTTGGTGAACACGTTGTCCCGGACGATCGCGGTGTATTCGTCGGGACCGGTGACCCCGTCCAGATGCCATACGCCGTGGCGGTCGTGATGGCCGAGTGAATGCCACAGCCGCGCCGTCTCGATGAGTACCGCCAGCCCGCAGTCCATCTCCAGCGACTCGTCGCCGGTGACAATCCGATAGCGCTCGAAAGCCATTGCGATGTCGGCGTTGATGTGCCAGGCGGCGGTTCCGGCCGGCCAGTAGGCCGAGCATTCCTGGCCGCGAATCGTTCGCCAGGGATAGCTGGCGCCCTTGAGGTCCAGCTGCGCGGCGCGCTCCCTCGCCAAATCCAAAGTCGTAGCGCGCCAACGCAATGCGTCGGCAGCGGCGTGCGGCAACGTGTAGGTCAGCACCGGAAGGACGAATCCCTCAGTGTCCCAGAAGATGTGGCCGTCGTATCCGGTGCCGGTCAGGCCCTTGCTGGCGATCCCGCGTCGTTCGGCTCGGGCACTGGCCTGCAGCAGGTGGAAAAGCCCGAACCGCACCGCCTGCTGGCACACCGGGTCGCCTTCGACCTCGACGTCGGCGCCGTCCCAATAGTCATCGAGAATCTTGCGCTGGGCGTCCACCAGGCCCTGCCATCCGCTGTAGCGCGCGCTGTGCAAACCGGCGGCGGCCTGGTCGCGCAGCGCGGGACGGGAACGCTGGCTCGACCAGCCGTACGCCAGATATTTCACGATGCGCAGCTTCTGGCCCGGCCGCAGCCCGCAGATCACGGTCGTGCGTGCGAGATCGTCGCGCGCGTCGTTGGTGATCTCGACGCGGCCCGGAACCTCGACCTCGTGGTCCATCGCCGCGGCCATCATCAACGCACTGGCGCGCGTCCGGTGCATCAGCAGTGCGCCGCACTCGGTGCCCTCGTGGTCGACGGCCTCCAGCGGCGTCTCGAGGATGGCCGCGACCCGCGGATCGCCCGACGTCTGGGGCTGGTCCTCGTTGGCGACCAGTTCGGATTGCACTGTGATACGGACGAATTGATCTACCGACTCGACCACGTACTCGATGGCGGCAACGCTGCGCTGTGCCAGCGACACCAGCCGGGTCGAGGTCACCTTCACCTGCTTGCCGACCGGTGACTGCCAGTGCGCGTGGCGGGTCAGCGTGCCGGCCCGCAGGTCGAGCACCCGCTCGTGGCTCAGCAGCTTGCCGTAGCGAACGTCGAACGGCTCGTCGTCGACCAGCAGACGCAGGATCTTGCCGTTGGTGACGTCGACGACGGTCTGCCCGGCCTCCGGGTAGCCGTAGCCCGCTTCGGCGTACGGCAGCGGCCGGACTTCGTAGAACGAGTTCAGATACGTGCCGGGCAGGCCATACGGCTCGCCTTCGTCGAGGTTGCCGCGAAGTCCGATGTGCCCGTTGGACAGCGCGAACAGCGACTCCGATTGAGCCAGCACATTGAGGTCCAGACTGGTCTCGCGGACCTGCCAGGGTTCGACGGGGAAGGTGTCATCCGAGATCATCGCGGCGCCTACAGCAGATCGCCGAGGTCGGTGACGACGACATCGGCGCCGTGGTTTCGTAATTCATCGGCCTGGCCGACGCGGTCGACGCCGACGACGTAGCCGAAGTTGCCGGCATGGCCGGCCTCCACCCCGGAGATGGCGTCCTCGAACACGGCCGCCGCAGCGGGCGGGACGTCGAGCAGCTGCGCGGCACGCAGGAACGAGTCGGGCGCCGGTTTGCCGGCGATGTGTTCTTCGCGCAGCGTCACGCCGTCGACGCGCTGCTGGACGAACCGGTCCAGGCCGGTGACCTGCAGGACTTGCTGGGTGTTGGCGCTGGACGAGACCACCGCGATGGCCAGTCCGGCGGCTTCGGCGGCCTCCAGATACCGGCGCGAGCCGTCGAACACCTTGACGCCTTCGTCATGCAGGGTCTTCTGGAAGGCGTCGTTCTTGCGGTTGCCCAGCCCGTAGATGGTGTCCGCGTCGGGGGGGTCGTCGGGGTCGCCGTCCGGCAGTTCGATGTCGCGGCTGGCCAGAAACGACCGGACGCCGTCCTCCCGCTTCTTACCGTCGACATACTCGCGGTAGTCCTTGACGGGATCGAACGGGACGAACCGTTCGCCGGTCGTTTCGGCCCGGTGCGACAGGAACGCGTCGAACATGACCGTCCAGGCTTTGGTGTGGACACTCGCGGTGTCGGTGAGTACACCGTCGAGATCGAACAGGCAGGCGTGTACCGCTTCGGGTAGACCCAGCACGGCAGACCTCGCTTCCAGGGGTGATT
>Ga0224555_1004203_pt1 | contig 13498 bp, 12 predicted proteins | sample 714S23034metaG_FD_180687 | JGI IMG/M metagenome (GOLD analysis project Ga0224555, IMG submission 180687) | Peat soil microbial communities from Stordalen Mire, Sweden - 717 S2 30-34 | ecosystem: Environmental > Terrestrial > Soil > Wetlands > Peat | place: Sweden: Norrbotten County, Stordalen...
CGAAGCAAATACTTTGTTAAGTAGTTGATTTACTGGTGGCCGATGTGGCGGAATTGGCAGACGCGCTAGACTCAAAATCTGGTACTCGTAAGAGTGTGTGGGTTCGACCCCCTCCATCGGCACCACTGTTGTTGGTTGATCAACTCGCTTTGTGGTTCGCCGCCGTTTTTCATTGATCCTGAAACACCTTGAATTACCCTGCTGGCGGAGTCATGCACTGGGTTACCTCAACAAAAAAAGATGCCTGTACCGATACCCTGGAAAAACGCCTCGGGGCCGCCGCCGACCAGTTCCACTCCAACTCCGGCCTGAAAACCCAGGAAAGCTCCGCGCCCGTCCGAGCCTCCTCTTCCTGCGTCTTGATACCTCCCCCTGAATGAGCCCCGAACAACAGGCCCGCCAACAGATAGACGCGCAGCTTCTCGCGGCAGGGTGGTTCGTTCAGGATTACACCAAAATTGATTTTACCGCCGGGCGCGGCATCGCTCTCCGCGAGGTCCCGCTCAAATCCGGAACGTGCGATTATCTCCTGCTCGTGGACCGGAAACCGGTCGGTGTCGTTGAAGCGAAGAAGAAGGGCACCTTGCTGAGCGGCGTCGCCGAGCAATCCGGCCATTATGCGGAGAATCTCCCTGACTTCCTTGCCGCCTTGCTCGCCAGTTCGTTGCCTTTTCTTTACGAATCCACCGGCGTTGAAACCTTTTTTCGCGACGAACGTGATCCCGACCCGCGCTCCCGGCCGGTATTCAGTTTTCATCGCCCCGAAACTCTCGCCGGATGGCTCACCGAGTCCGACACGCTCCGCACCCGGCTTCGAAAACTGCCTCCCCTCGTCACCGCCGGCATGAGGCAATGCCAGGTCGAAGCCATCACTAGTCTCGAAGAATCGTTTGCCGACGCCCATCCGCGCGCCCTCATCCAGATGGCCACCGGTTCGGGAAAAACGTTTGCCGCCTGCGCCTTCACCTACCGGCTCATCAAATACGCCGGGGCGCGCCGCGTGCTCTTTCTCGTGGATCGCTCGAATCTCGGACGCCAGGCCACCGCCGAGTTCCAGCAATTCGTCACACCCGACACCGGGCGGAAGTTCACGGAGCTTTACAACGTCCAGCATCTCACCTCGAACGCGCTCGACCCCGTCTGCCGCGTCACCATCTGCACCATCCAACGCCTTTACTCGATGCTGCGCGGTGAGGAATTGCCCGAAGACGCCGAGGAAATGTCCACCTACGAAATCAGCGCCGCCGATGGTCGGCCGAAGGAAGTCGCCTACAATCCCGCCATTCCCATCGAAATGTTCGACTTCGTGGTCACCGACGAATGTCACCGCTCGATCTACAACCTCTGGCGGCAGGTGCTGGAATACTTCGACGCCTTCCTCATCGGCCTCACCGCCACGCCGTCGAAACAGACCATCGGCTTCTTCAACCAGAACCTCGTCACCGAATACAACCACGAACGCGCCGTCGCCGATGGCGTGAACGTCGGCTACGAAGTCTATCGCATTAAAACACAGGTCACCGAACAGGGCGGCAAGGTGGAAAAAGGCTTCTATGTGGACAAACGCAGCAAGCTCGACCGCTCGAAACGCTGGGAGCAATTGGATGAAGACCTCAGCTACGCCGCGCAGGACCTCGACCGCTCCGTCGTCGTCCCGTCGCAAATCCGCACCGTGCTCCAGGCGTTCAAGGACGCGCTGTTCACCGAACTGTTTCCCGGTCGCACGCTCGTGCCCAAGACCCTCATCTTCTGCAAGGACGACTCCCACGCCGAGGACGTCGTCCATATCTGTCGCGAAGTGTTCGGCAAGGGCAACGATTTCGCCAAGAAAATCACCTACAAAACCTACAATCCCGAGACGAAGCGTTACGAAAAATCCGAAACGCTCATCCAGGAATTCCGCACCTCGCCCCAGCTTCGCATCGCCGTCACCGTGGACATGATCGCCACCGGCACGGACATCAAACCGCTCGAATGTCTCCTCTTCCTCCGGGATGTTCGGAGTCGCGTCTATTTCGAGCAGATGAAAGGCCGGGGCACGCGCGTGCTCACGCCCACCGATTTGCAGGCCGTGAGCGGCGCGGACGCGCGGGCGAAAACCCACTTCATCATCGTGGACGCCGTGGGCGTGTGCGAAAGCGACAAGACCGATTCCCGGCCGCTGGAGAAAAAACCCACCGTCGCCTTCGATAAACTCCTGCTCGGCGTCGCCCTCGGAAAACGCGACGAAGATACCCTCACCACGCTCGCCGGACGGCTGGCCCGGTTGGAACGGGAGTTGAACCACGAAGACACGATGGAACTGAAGGAATTGACCGACGGAAAGTCGCTGGGCGACCTCGCACGGAATCTGCTGAACGCCTGCGATCCCGATTACATTCACGCCGAAGTGATGAAAGGCAAATACGGCACGACCACGCCCGACGGCCTCGTTCCCGAACCTACATTCTCCGAACTTGATGCTCTTCGTGCCTTGGTGGTTCAATCCGCCTGCGCTCCGTTCGACAAACCCGCCCTGCGTGACACCCTCGTGAAGCTCAAGCAGCAGAACGAGCAGACCATTGACACCGTCACCGCCGACGTCGTCACGCATCGGGGCTACGACGCCGCCGCGAAGGAAAAAGCCGCGAACCTCCTGAAATCCTTCCGCGACTACATCGAGCAGCACAAGGCCGAGATCACCGCGCTGCAAATCCTTTACAGCCGCCCCTACAAACAGCGGCTCACGGAAAAGATGCTCAAGGAATTGGAAGCGAAATTAAAAGGGCCGTTCGGCCCCGACCCAGTGAACACGCTCTGGCGGGCATTTGAGCAGACTGGTGGGGCGAGCGTACCCGCGAGCCGTGGCTCAGAGGGTGTTGCGGCTCGTCAGGAGCCTCGCCCCACCAAGTCAGTGACACACCGCTTCGCCGACCTCGTCGCCCTCGTCCGGTTCGCGCTGGAACAACAGCCCGTGCTCGCGCCCTTCGCCGACTCCGTGTCCGAGCGGTTCAACGAATGGCTCATGGATAAAGCCAAGACTGGGACGGTCTTCACGCCGGAGCAGCTTTCATGGCTCAACTTGATTCGCGACCACATCGCCACCACCGCCAGCATTGACCCCGGGGACTTCGATTATGCTCCGTTCGTGCAGCGGGGCGGTCTTGGCAAGGCGCATCAGCTTTTTGGGACTGACTTGAACCTCATTCTGGACGAACTCAATCTGAGGCTTGTCGCATGAACAAACCGATTCCAAAGAACAAACTGATTTCGCCCGCCACCACGGGGAACTTCTCCGCAATTGGGCAACCGCCCGTTGCCCAATTGGCCGAATATCCGACCGTCGATGTAAATTGGCCACGCCCCGTGGCCAAATTGCTCGCAACCGCAATAACGCCATGAGCAAGCCCAAGAAATCCACCATCGAAGTCCAAGGGACTGCCATCACTGTCCTCATCGCCAAAGACGAGGACTTCATTTCGCTGACCGACATGCTGAAAGCGAAGGATGGAGATTTCTTCATCTCGGACTGGTTGCGCAACCGCAACACCGTCGAATTTCTTGGCATCTGGGAATCCGTCCACAACCCCGGTTTTAATTATGGCGAATTCGCCACAATTAAAAGTCGGGCGGGCCTGAACAGCTACAAGATCAGCGTCAAGGATTGGGTGGAAAAGACCAACGCCGTCGGCTTGAAAGCCAGCGCGGGCCGGTATGGCGGCACATTCGCCCACAAAGACATCGCCTTTGAATTCGGCATGTGGATCAGCCCCGAATTCAAAATTTACCTCATCAAGGAATTCCAGCGCCTCAAGGACGACGAAAACCGCCGACTCTCCCTCGCGTGGAATCTCAACCGCACCCTCTCCAAGCTCAATTACCGCATCCGCGCCATCCGCGTTATCCGCGGTCAACTCCCCAGCCCCAACGGAGCGAAAGAAAGCCATCGGCATTTCCGAATACCAACTCACCCGTGCCCTGCCGAAGAAGCTCCAGAGCGCCCTGCCGAGCATCGAGCAGTTGGAGAAGGAGCTTTCGCAAACCAAGCCATCCAAACCGACGTCGCCTGCGAAAGAAAGGCGGCGCAAATGAACGCCACCAGCCTGAGCATCGAGCCGGACGATTTGGAACTCTCACCGTTCCTTGTCGCGCCGACCTGTCCATCGAAGCCTTGGCGAAGTTGGAAGCCGGGTGAAGGCGGAAACCAGCGCGGCGGATTGGGCAAGGCGCATCAACTCTTCGGTGAGCAACTGCCCAAGCTGTTGGACGAACTCAACGTGGTGCTCTCCGCGTGACTATGGAAATGCACCACGACCTGCCGCGCGGGTGGACAGAGCAGCGAATCGAACAGCTTTTCGCTCCGCTAGAAGACGGACGTACGTTGCACCAAGGCTGGAGCCCGCAGTGCGACAAAGTACCTTCGCCATCGGAGGATGTCTGGGCTGTCTTAAAAACGACTTCGATTCAGGCAGGTGAGTTTCAGCCCGAACACAACAAGCTTCTTCCGCGCAGCCTTGAGCCGCGACCGATGATTGAAATCAGAGAGGGCGACATTTTGATCACCTGTGCAGGCCCACGTGTGCGCTGTGGTGTTTCCTGTCTCGTCAGGCAAACTCGCAAGCGGCTGATGATGTCAGGCAAGATGTATCGCTTCCGTGTGGATGCTAACCGCACGGACGATCGATACGTGGAAGCATTTCTGCAGACCGAACGAGCGCGCCTCGCCATCGACAAGATGAAAACTGGCAGCAGCGATAGCGGTTTGAATCTGACGCATGACCGGTTCCGCCAATTACTCATTCCCGTCGCGCCCCTCCCCGAACAGAGGCGGATTGTGGCGGAGATTGAGCAGCAATTTACACGGCTGGAGGCGGGGGTGGCGGCGTTGCGGCGGGTGCAGGCCAACCTCAAACGCTACCGCGCCGCCGTTCTCAAAGCCGCCTGCGAAGGCCGCATTGTCCCCACCGAAGCCGAACTCGCTAAAACCGGAAATCGGAAAGCGAAATTTGAAACCGGCGAGGAACTGCTCGCCCGCATCCTCACCGAGCGCCGCCAAAACTGGCGGGGCCGTGGTCAATACAAAGAACCCGTCGCCCCCGTCATCGCAAATCTGCCACCGTTCCTGAAAAGCTGGGCAGTCGCCAGCTTAGAACAACTGACCAGCGCTGCCCGGCCAATCTGCTATGGCATCCTGATGCCCAAAGAGAACGTCGCCAGTGGCGTGCTCTTCGTGAAGGTCAAAGACATGAAGGGCGACAAGATCGACTTGGAAGGTCTTCATCGGACCACGCCCGAAATCGCGGCGAAGTATGCGCGGGCTTCTCTCAGAACTGGAGATTTGCTACTTTCGATTCGCGGCACGTATGGCCGGGTCGCGGAAGTTCCAAAGAAACTCAACGGCGGAAACATCACGCAAGATACGGCACGCTTGGATGTCACGGGTTTGGTTGATCATCGCTACGTTGCAACCTGCCTCCGCAATCCGGACTGCCAAAATTATTTCAAGCGCGTGGCGCGTGGCGTCGCAGTAAAAGGCGTAAATATTGGCGATGTCAGGCCGACGCCCATCCCCCTCCCGCCCCTCGCCGAACAGATGCGGATTGTGGCGGAAGTGGAGCGGCGGTTGAGCGTGGTGGAGGAGTTGGAAGCGGTGGTGTCCGCCAACCTCCAGCGCGCCACCCGCCTCCGCCAGTCCATCCTCCAAAAAGCCTTCACCGGAGAACTTACATGCTGAAGAAGATCGATTTCATCCGGAATGCGGGGCTTTACCGCTCGTTCAATTGGGGGACGTTGCCTGAATTGAAGCGTTTCAATCTGTTCTACGGGTGGAACTATTCAGGCAAGACGACGCTCTCAAGAATCCTTCAATCATTGGAGCGTGGGGTTGTGCCCGCAGAATTCGTCGGCTGTTCGTTCCAAGTAACCCACACCGATGTGCGCGATGCTCTTCATAGAACAAGGGTTAAGAAGGGTTAAATTGCGGCTTTGTCTTACAAACTGTGTGAAGGCCACAACATATTGTGGTGTCCTACTCAGATAGCGAAACCCATGACCAGCTCATAGCGACATTTCATGCCGGGCCATTCAACCCAACTTGTTCAAAAACTTTGGAATTACTGCAACATCCTTCCGTCTTCGCTGCGCTACGACGCGACGAGCCGCGACTTTTAACTTTACATGAGCACACCATCAGCACTTGTCTCCAAACTCTGGAATTATTGTTCCATCCTTCCGCCTTCGCGGGGCTGCGGCGCGACTTGCCGGGATGAAGGCCTGTCCTACGGCGATTACGTGGAGCAGTTGATCCCGCCGTCGCGGGACTGTTGCCTGAAAATGGCGGACGAGCAGGCGATGAACTGCATTCGTGCTTGTGGACAAGGAGGGCAAACAGTGATTGCAGCGCTTCCAGATATTTCCAGATTTCTCCGGAAGGCAGTCGGTTTGCATGTGGATCAAATTCACTCCAGTCCCCTGAAACCAGGGGTTTATGCCGGGATCGCCCAGTTGGGAATTCGGTGCGGATTCGTTTCCAAATATTTCCGGATACTGTTAATTACCGGAGAATTCACATGAGCGATTTGATTCCAAAATCTCCAGTTCCTGGCGGCGAAATCATCCTCTATCAGACGGAGGATGGGCGGACCCGCATCCAGTGCCGGTTCGAGAACGAGACGCTGTGGCTGACGCAGGCGCAGATTGCAGAGCTTTTCCAGACCACGCCGCAGAATGTGACGTTGCATCTGAAAGCCATCTTCGCCGAAGGGGAACTGGCAGAGGCGGCAACTTGTAAGGATTACTTACAAGTTCGTTCCGAGGGCGGTCGCGAGGTCACGCGGAAGCTCCGCCACTACCGGCTGGAGGCCATCCTCGCCGTGGGCTACCGCGTTCGCAGCCACCGAGGCACGCAGTTCCGCCAGTGGGCGACGGCGCGCTTGAGTGAGTATTTGGTGAAGGGCTTCACCATGGATGACGAGCGGCTCAAAAACCCGCCGGGCAAAGGTCAGAAGGATTATTTCGACGAGCTGCTGGAGCGCATCCGGGAAATTCGTTCGTCGGAACGGCGTTTTTACCGGAAAGTGCTCGATATTTACGCGACGAGTGTGGACTACGCGCCGGATGCAATGCTGTCGCAGCAGTTCTTTGCCACGGTGCAAAACAAGATGCACTGGGCCACGCATGGCCAGACGGCGGCGGAGGTAATCCACGCGCGGGCAGATGCGGGCAAGCCATTGATGGGGCTGCTGACGACGCGCCCCGGCGGCATTGTAAGGAAAGAGGACGTGTCCATCGCCAAGAACTATCTCATGCAAGAGGAATTGCAGGTGCTAAACCGGATTGTGAACCTTTATATCGAATACGCGGAACTGCAGGCGCTGGAGCGGAAAACGATGACGATGCGGGACTGGATCACGAAGCTGGATGAGTTTCTGAAAATCTCCGGACGCAAGCTGCTGGATCATGCCGGGAAAATTCCCGCCGAAGCTGCCAAGGCAAAGGCCGAGATGGAATACGAACGCTATCGCGCGCTGGTGGATGCCCAGCCGCGCCTGGTGGATGCGGATTTTGAGGCGGCGGTGAAGCAATTGAAGAAGTTGCCCGCGCCCAACCGGAAGAAAAAGAAATCATGAGCAACCCGCAACAATTGGTCCAAAAACTCTGGAATTACTGCAACATCCTTCCGTCTTCGCTGCGCTACGACGCGACGAGCCGCGACTTTTAACTTTACATGAGCACACCATCAGCACTTGTCTCCAAACTCTGGAATTATTGTTCCATCCTGCGGGATGATGGTTTGTCGTATGGCGACTACGTTGAGCAGTTGACATTTCTGCTGTTCCTGAAAATGGCGGACGAACAATCGAAGCCGCCGTTCAATAAGCCGTCGCCCATTCCCAAAGGTTTCGGTTGGGACGTGCTGCTGAAGCTGGATGGCGACGATCTCGAAATCCATTATCGCCATACTTTGGAGGAACTCGGCAAACGGCCCGGTATGTTGGGCGTCATCTTCCGCAAGGCGCAGAACAAAATCCAGGACCCGGCCAAGTTGCGCCGCCTCATCGTCGATTTAATTGATAAGGAGGAGTGGTCCAGCCTCTTCGCCGATGTGAAGGGCGACGCCTACGAGGGGTTGCTCCAGAAGAACGCCGAAGACGTGAAAGGCGGCGCGGGTCAATATTTCACGCCGCGCCCGCTCATCGCCGCCATGGTGGACGCCATGGCTCCACAGCCCGGCCAGGCAATCTGCGACCCGGCATGCGGCACGGGTGGTTTCCTGCTCGCCGCGCATGATTACCTCGCCAAACATCACGCGCTCGACCGGGCTCAGAAGAAAAAGCTCAAAAGTGGCACACTGTTCGGCATCGAGCTGGTGGACGGTGTCACGCGCCTCTGCGCGATGAACCTGCTGCTGCACGGCATTGGGTCGGAGTCCAACCTGCCACTCGGGGACAACGGCCTGCCTGTCGTCACCAAGGACGCGCTGGCCGGGAAGCACGGTGAATATGACATCGTCCTGGCCAATCCGCCCTTCGGCAAAAAGAGCAGCGTCACCATCGTCAACGAAGCGGGTGAAACCTCAAAAGAATCGCTCATCATCAACCGCGACGATTTCTGGGCCACCACGAGCAACAAGCAGCTCAATTTCCTGCAGCATATCTTCACTATCCTCAAACAGCATGGCCACGCGGCGGTGGTGCTGCCGGACAACGTCCTCTTTGAAGGCGGCGCGGGCGAAACCATCCGGCGCGCGTTGCTCAAGCAGGCGGACGTCCATACGTTGCTGCGCCTGCCCACAGGCATCTTCTACGCCCAAGGCGTGAAGGCAAACGTCCTGTTCTTCGACCGCAAACCCGCACAGGAGAAGCCCTGGACGACCAGGCTCTGGATCTACGACCTGCGCACGAACTTGCATTTCACCCTCAAGGAAAACACCCTCAAGCGCTCCGACCTCGACGACTTCGTGGCCTGTTATTTTGGTAGGGCGGGCAGTCCCTTGCCCGCCGCATCCGGCATAGCGCCCAAGAAAAGCAGTTCGACACCTCACCCCAGCCCTCTCCCCGGTCGAGGCGGAGAGGGTGGCTCGCGTCACGAACGCAAAGAGAGCGAGCGATTCAAATCCTTCACGTACGAGGAATTGGTGAAGCGCGACAAGGTAAACCTCGACATCTTCTGGCTGAAAGACGATGCGCTCGAAGAAAGCGCCAACCTGCCCGCCCCCGAAATCATCGCTGCCGAAATCGCGGAAGACCTGGATGCCGCCCTGGAGCAGTTCCAGACTATTGCGGAGGACTTGAAGTAGAGCCGGAGCTTAAGCCTATGTCTTTCATCCTGGCATTGGATCAGGGCACGACCAGTTCCCGCGCGATCCTCTTCGATCGCGACGGAGCGATCCGCGGCGTTGCCCAAAAGGAAATTCACCAAATCTTCCCGCAGGCCGGCTGGGTGGAGCATGATCCGCGCGAGATCTGGTCCAGCCAGCTCGAAGTCGCCCGCGCCGCGCTCTCCAAGGCGGGGATAAAAGCCGGAGATGTCGCAGGCATCGGCGTCACGAATCAGCGGGAGACGACGGTGATCTGGGACCGCCGCACCGGCGAACCGATCCATAATGCCATCGTCTGGCAGGATCGCCGGACGGCCCGATTCTGCGACGATCTCAAGCGTGCCGGCCATAGCGAACTGATCGCGCGCAAAACCGGGTTGGTCACCGACGCCTATTTTTCCGGCAGCAAAATCCGCTGGCTCCTCGACCACGTGCCCGGCGCCCGCGACAGGGCGCAGCGCGGCGAACTGGCCTTCGGCACGATTGACACCTGGCTGCTCTGGAACCTGACCGGCGGCGCACTCCACGTCACCGATCCCGGCAACGCTTCGCGGACCATGCTGTTCAACCTGCACACGGGCTCGTGGGACGATGAATTGCTCCGCCTACTGAATGTGCCGCGCGAGCTGCTGCCCGAGGTGCGGTCGTCGAGCGAGATCTACGGCGAGACCGCATCGGGCGTCTTCGACGCGCCGATCCGGATCGGCGGCATCGCGGGCGACCAGCAGGCAGCGTTGTTTGGACAGAATTGTTTCACGCGCGGCATGGCCAAAAACACCTACGGCACCGGCTGTTTCATGCTGATGAACCTCGGGCCGCGGCCCGTGGCATCCCGTCACCAACTGCTCACGACAGTCGCGTGGAAGACCGATACCCGGACCGATTACGCCATGGAAGGCAGCATCTTCATCGGGGGCGCGGTGGTTCAATGGCTCCGGGATGGGCTGGGGCTTATCAAGTCCGCTGCGGAGATCGAAGCCCTGGCGGCCAGCGTCCCGGACTGCGGCGGGGTTTATCTCGTGCCGGCGTTTGCCGGACTGGGCGCGCCGTACTGGGACCAATACGCGCGCGGCACGATCACCGGCCTGACGCGCGGCATCACGGCCGGCCATATCGCGCGCGCTGCGCTGGAGGGAATCGCCTTTCAGGTCGCCGACGTGCTCGAGGTCATGACGAAGGATTCGCGTGTTGCGGTGAATGAACTGCGCGTGGACGGTGGCGCTTCTTCGAACAATCTCCTCCTCCAATTCCAGGCGGACCTGCTCCGGGTGCCGGTCGTCCGGCCCAAAGTCGTGGAGACGACAGCCCTCGGCGCGGCTTACCTGGCGGGTCTCGCGGTTGGCTTTTGGAAGGATCGCGGCGAAGTGCAGAGATCCTGGCAGATGGATCGCGCCTTTGAACCGCAGCAGAGCCCGGACGAAGCCGCGCATCGCCGCAGTCGCTGGGCCGAGGCGTTGAAACGCGCGCGGGAGTGGGAAGAGCACACGAAGGTGAAGGGGGGGGGGTCAATGACTAATGAGTAATGAGCAATGGTCATTGAGCATTGAACATTGGACATTGCAAATGGAACATCAAATCGTCTTTCGCAGTCCGATCCATCTGTGCAATCTGTGGCGCCAATGAATCGCGCAACCTTCCTGCAGCGAATCCTGGAGCGCCGTGAAGCGTGGGACCTGGCGGTGGTGGGCGGCGGCGCGACCGGTGTGGGCATCGCCGTGGATGCCGCCGCGCGCGGCTACGACGTTGTCCTGCTGGAGCAGAGCGACTTTGGCAAGGGCACCTCCAGCCGATCCACCAAGCTGGTGCACGGCGGCGTGCGTTATCTCCAGCAGGGCAACCTTTCGCTCGTGATCGAAGCGCTGAAAGAGCGCGGTCTCCTGTTCCAGAACGCGCCCCATCTCGTGCACGATCTGCCGTTCGTGGTGCCCAACTATCAATGGTGGGAAGCGCCGTTCTACGGCATCGGCATGAAAGTGTATGACTTGCTCGCCGGCAAATACGGTTTCGGCAAATCCGTGCTGCTCTCGCGCGAACAGGTGCTGCAGCGCATTCCCACGCTGGAACAAGACGGACTGCGCGGCGGCGTCCTGTATCACGACGGCCAGTTCGACGACAGCCGGTTGCTTGTCAACCTGGCACAAACCGCCGCCGAAAAGGGCGCTTGCCTGTTGAACTATGCCACGGTGCTGCGCCTCGTGAAGGACGGCGACGGATCCATCGTTGGCCTTGAATTTCGCGACGAAGAGAGCGGCCGGGAAAACAACTTCCGCGCCCGCTGTGTGATCAATGCCACCGGAGCGTTCTCTGATGAACTCCGGCGGCAGGATGATCCCGCAGCCGAACCCATGATCGCTCCCAGCCAGGGAGTGCACATCGTCCTCGACCGCTCGTTCCTCCCGGGCGACACGGCGATCATGGTGCCGCATACGCGCGATGGCCGGGTCATGTTCGCCATTCCGTGGCACGGTCATGCGATCGTGGGCACGACCGATACGCCGATCTCCGAACCGAGCCTCGAGCCGCGGCCGTTGGCAGGGGAAGTTGAATTCATCCTCGATACGGCGGGCGGCTACCTCGCCCGGCGGCCCGCCCGCGGCGATATTCTGAGCGTCTTCACCGGGATTCGTCCGTTGGTCAAAAACGGAGGCCATTCGAACACGGCCGCGTTGTCGCGCGACCACTCCATCACCATCTCAAAGTCGGGCCTGCTGACCATCGCGGGCGGCAAGTGGACGACGTATCGGAAGATGGCCGAGGAATGCGTGGACCATGCGATCGTGCTGGCGAGGTTGGAGGAGAAACCTTGTGTGACACGGAGCCTCGCCATCCATGGCTGTCATCGGGCGCCGGTCAACGGCGGATCCCTGGCGGATTACGGTTCGGATGCGGCGCAGATCCAGGGCCTCATGCGCGAGCAACCGGAACTGGCGCGGCCATTGCATCCGGCGTTGCCCATCAACGGTGCGCAGGTGGTCTGGGCGGTGCGCCACGAAATGGCCCGCACGGTGGATGATGTGCTGGCCCGCCGCACGCGCGCTCTTTTTTTGAACGCCCGCGCCGCCAGCGCCATGGCGCCCGCCGTGGCGCGGCTCATGGCGCGCGAGTTGGGCCGCGATGAATCCTGGCAACGGCGGCAGCTCCAGGAATTCGACCGGATCGCCGCCGGTTTCGTCGTGAACCCGTGAGGCAGGAAGCATTCAATGACTGCCACCGCCGAAGATCGTGCCGTTCGCTGGATGTTCGATGCTTTTATTTCCTTTGATACGTTCCCATCAATTGTCCTTCGACGAGGACGTGGCCGTCCATCGCCTTGAGCAACTCCTTTTTCGTAAGGCCGGGCTTGAGATCGGGCTTCATGTCGAGCGCGTAAAGTTTGAAAAAGTAGCGGTGCGGCTTGCCGGGTGGTGGACACGGCCCGCCGTAGCCGATGCGTTTGTAATCGTTCACACCCTGCTTCGCACCGTTGGCCAGCTCCGGCGATTTCGGCACACCTTCGGAAAAACCGGCGGTGGTCGGTGGCAAGTCGTAAATCACCCAATGCACCCACATGCCCATCGGCGCGTCGGGATCGTCGCAAATCAGCGCGAGGCTTTTCGCGGCGGGTGGCACACCCGACCATTGCAACGCGGGCGAAAGGTCCCGGTCATCGAACGCGTGCCGCTGGGGAATCGGCTGGCCGTCGGCAAAGGCGGTGGTGGTGAGGTGAAGTTTCATGGTGGCTCCGTTGGTTGGGGGATTTTCCGCATTGCAGGCCGTGATGAAACCGGCCAGCAACGCCGCGGCGAAAAGCATTTTGGTTCGCACGCTCATAACGGGACTTTACCCCGGCGCACGAGATTGCAAAGTGAAAATGTCCGCCGGAATTCACGCGGGCCGGGAGCCGGCGCCGCGAAGGACGGCGCGGATATATAGCGATTGAACATCCGCCTTCCTGGAAACGTCTAAGGGCTAACAGAGAGACTGTGTATGAAGGGAAAGTGGAGCGATGTGCCTCGCGGGAATCATTCGGAGGGTTTTATGACAACAAACATCTTATCCAGGTCGGTCGTCGGGAAATCAGCGGGGCCGTCGCGGGAAGAATCAAACCCGGCCGATAGGCGACCGGCTCCAGCTCACACCACCCACCGCGAGGGCGTTATCCTGCCCGGTCTGGCTCGCCAATCAGTAACGGCGGCGCTGCGCGGCAGTTCCGAGCTTCCG
>Ga0224555_1004206_pt1 | contig 13482 bp, 7 predicted proteins | sample 714S23034metaG_FD_180687 | JGI IMG/M metagenome (GOLD analysis project Ga0224555, IMG submission 180687) | Peat soil microbial communities from Stordalen Mire, Sweden - 717 S2 30-34 | ecosystem: Environmental > Terrestrial > Soil > Wetlands > Peat | place: Sweden: Norrbotten County, Stordalen...
CACGGCCAGGTGGCGAGGTCTCGTGATCAGCCGCTGCTCGCCCATCTGAATAACCGCAAGGGCCGGGCCGCAGGCAACGAGGTCCACTCCGGCACCAGGATCCTCGAGTTCCTCAGTGCCAGGTCGGAACCGAGCTGCCGCAAGCGTCCGCCTACGCGAGCGGCGACAGCCGGACCAGTCGCCCGCCGATCAGCCACTCCGAGACGTAGACGGCACCTTTGGAGTCGGTGGCGAGCCCGTGCGGGCTGTTGAAGACGCCGGGTCCCAGGTTGGGCACGCGCACCAGGTTTCCCAGGTCGTCCACGCTGTTCGGCCAGCCCTGCCGCCCCTGGGAGCTCGTCGTGCCGAGGTAGCCGACGACGGTGTCAGTGCGGTCGAAAGCGGCAAGGCGGCCGTGCAGCTCGGCTACGAAGAGCAGATCTCCCGAGGTGGCGAGCCCTGACGGGCTCGTCAGCGCGCCTTGCCCGACGGTCCTGAGGAAGTTGCCCGCGAGGTCGAGGACGACCACGCGTTTGTTGCCCCGGTCCGCGACGTACAGCTCCGGCACGCCACGACGACGATCGATGACGACGTCGTGGGGCGTGTCGAACTTCGTGCCCGTCTGCGAACCGTCGAAGGTGGCGAGCCACGTGCCAGCAGCGGAGAAGCGATGCAACAGGCTCTGTCCGTACCCGTCGGCCACCCAGAGGTCCCCGGTGCCGCCGAGCGCTTCGTCGTCAACTGCCACAGCGCACGGCTGCCACGGGTCCCGCTCGTAGGCAGCCATGTCGGGAGCGGCGATCTCCTGGTGCATCGAGCCGTCCAGCTCTATCGCGACGACTCTTCCTGGACGGTTCACCTCGCCGTAGCCCGGTTGGCCGGGGACGAACTTGTGGCCGTTGTCGGCCACCCACAGCCTCTCGGCGCGAGCGTCGGAACTCACCGTGATGCCGTGCATCTCGACCAGCTCGAGGTCCATCCGGCTCAGCTCTCGGCCGGAGACGTCCAGCCGGACGAGGCAGGCCCGGTCGGGCGCCGCCGCCACGACGCTGCCGTCGTCCAACACGGCGACTCCATGGTGCGCCCAGCCCTGGTCCGGAGCTTCCGTGAGCTCGAGCTCCTCCCAGCGGTACTCGCGCTCACCAAGCAGCACAGGTGCACGGTCGCGTCCCATCCTGCGCCTCCTCAGAGCGTTCGCTCGGCTGACACTTCCAGTAGCGCTGCTGACTCGCGGTCGTCGCGCATCGTGGCTACCAGCCGACCCTCGCGTTCGGTGATCGGGTAGGTGCACAGGGGTTTCTGGGCGGGCAGGCGGACCGCCTCGCCTGTGCGCACGTCGAAGCGGCCGTTGTGCTTGGGGCATTCGAGGACGCAGTCATCGAGGAAGCCGTCGGACAACCGCGCCCGACCGTGGGTGCACACGTCGTCGATGAACGCGTACCCGCCAGCGAGTGTCCGGCAGAGCACGTAGGGCGAACCGTCGACCTCGACGGGCGCGAGCTCCCCGGGCGCGAGCAGGCTCGGACCGAGATCAGCCTCGCCCGAGTCCGGCGAGCTTGTGACCCGCAGTAGTTCGCGGGTCCCCATTTCCTTCCCGTTCGACTCGACCGGTGGCTCCCAGTTCTTCGGTATCTCCCAGGTCACATCCTTGCGTTGCATGACGAGGGCGTGGAGCACCTCGCGATAGGCGTCGAGCATCGACGTCTTCGGCGGCGGCAGATACGCCTTGATCTCCTCGTGCAGGGCGGGCAGGTTGTAGTAGGGCACGGCCGGGAACATATGGTGCTCAACGTGGTAGTTCATGTTCAGGTAGAGGAAGCGGAAGACCGGGTTGATGTAAACCGTCCGGGTGCTCATTCGGTGGTCGAGCACGTCTTCGCGCAGTCCCGCGTGCTGGGTGATGGCAAAGAACCACAAGAGCCACGCGCCGTAGAACGAAGGCAGACCCACGAAGAGCAGCGGCACGATGGTCCCGAGTTCCACCGCGGCGACGAGGGTTCCGACCAGCAATAGGAGGAAGACGCGAGCCTCCCACACGACGCGGCGCAACTTGTCGGCTGGCACGAGTACGCGGGTGAAGTCCTCGATATGCCCGAACGCGTGCATGACGATCTTGCCGAACATCTTCGGCCCGTTGATCAGATTGAGGTAGTTGAGCGCGATAGCGAACAGGGGCGGCGGGCGTGGGACGCCGATCTCTGGGTCGAGGCCGACAATCAGGGTGTTCGAGTGGTGACGGACGTGCGACCACCGCCACAGCGTTGGTTCACGGAGCATCATGAACGACGCGAGGTTGTACATAGCGTCGTTCGCCCACCTGCTGCGGAAGGCCGTGCCGTGTCCGTTCTCGTGCCAGCGGGCGTCGCCGGAGCCGCCCCAGAGGGCGCCGAAGGCAGCGAAGGCCGGAATCGTCCACCATGTGCCGAGCGTGAAGAACGCCAGAGTGCCGGCGCCACCGAGCAGTGCGAGCCAAAGGACCGCGTCGAGAGCGGGCCGGCCGTTGCGCCGGACCATCAATACCTTCAGACGGTCCGCGTCGATCGGCGCCCGGTACCATTCGGCGTCGTCGAAGCCCGCCTCGACGGCCTTTTTGGTATCGGGTCCTACGAGGCTGTAGCTACGCCTGACGACCGGGTCATAGGTCTGGGTTCCGCGACCACTCATGTTCACCCCCTCATCGTGAGCCCGCAGACACCCGCTCGGCCCAGCGCGCCGCGACCAGGTCATTGCTCACGGGTCCTTGTCCAGGAGCATATCGGTGGCCTTGACAGCGTGCGCGGGCTACAGGCCTGGATGGTGACTTGACTGAGATCGTGTCGATCGCCTCAGAACCTGCCCACGTACGATGCAACCGGTGCCGGGCGTCCCGACGACGAGCGAGCGCTCAGCGCCGAGTTCTGCCCAATTGCCCGCGTACGAACCAGGAAAGATATCGGCTCTAAGTCGCACCGAGGAGTGGCGCGCCGGTCGCGTCGGCAACTGATCAGGAACTGCGTCCTCGATCCGAGTGGGCGGTTTGGCTCACCCTCCGCGCAAGGTCGACTGGAGTTGCCTGTTGCCTTGTTGGGCCGAGGCGCAGACTTGACTCGCCGTGCGTAGGTTGGACTGAAGAAGAGGGTCCTTGTGGCTCGGGTTCACGAGATCCTTGCCAATCTCGGTCTGCAGCGAATTGGTCTCACCGACACACATTGACAGTTCGCTCGAGACGGTGCCCGCCTCATTGGTCAGCTGGGTGAGCAGCGCGCTCCGGTTCAGCAATTTGGCCCTTGAACTCGAGACTGAGGACAGCTGGACCTGCAAGCTCTTGATCTGCCCGTTCAATGCTGAGGATTTCGACTGTAGGGACGTCGCAGTCGCGTGAGCGAGTGCCAGCTGTGTTGAGAGCGAGTCACTTCGCGTAGCGAGTGAGTGACTGAGCGCCACTTGGCTCTGGTAGTCCTGTCGCCACTGGCTTGCCTGGTGGTCCTGTTTCAGTGCAACGAAACCGGAACCGAGCGTCGCGACGAAGAACACGACAGCGAGAGTGGTGACGAGAACCCGAGCTCCACCTCGCCACCTCCTTGTATCTCCCAGCATCATCGTCGTTTCGCTGAGGGCGGGGCTGGCGGGGATCGGCATGCGGTATGGCGCCGACGGCACAGTCGTTGCCTGATCTTCTGACTGCTGGAGCGCCGTCTGAGCCGGCGGGGTCAGCTGACTTTGCGGCGCCACGGCGTCACTCGGGCGGTCCCCTGATCGAATCTCGGGCACACCTGGCGAGTCGGCGTCCGCTGCGACAGCAGGAGTCTCGGTCACTGTCTGCTTGTCGGCCGCGGCAGGCTCTTCAACGGGCTCGGTCTTCTCCGCGGCGAGGCGGGTGTTGTGGGGACTCCACGTCCGATATCTCGCGTCGATCTTGTCCGGTCTCTCCGCGCTGATCGCCGTCGCGATGACCGGCGACGCCGGCACAATCGCGGGTTCGTCGCTCGCAGATGGGCCAACCAAGTCCGCCGGTTGCCCCGGCGCGCTTGCCTCCGGAGTCGTCACCGGAGCCTCAGGCGCCCCGTCGTCACTCGGGCGATCCGCTGCTCGGCCCTCGGGCATGGCAGGCGAGTCGAGATCGGCGGAGGGTTCATTTTCATCGACCACCTCGTGCTCGTCTGCGGAGGCAACGGGCGTGTCGAGAGCCGCTACATGCTCGGTAGCGACTTGGCTACTCGGAAGAGTCCAGGCGAGGTATCGCGTGTCGAGCCTGTCCGGCTTGCTGACCTTGTTGTCCGAGAACCTGGGCAAGGGCGCTGAGCCGTTTTTCGCAGAGCGTGCGACCCAGTCCGCCTGCTTGTCTCGCTGGGCGAGAGCCGGCGCTGGTCCGGCCAACCAAGTCGCTTGGTCGTGAGACGGCTCGGCATGGCTCGCCTGGTCCCCGGATCGACGTTCGGCAGTGCCGGGAGAGTCGAGGTCGGCGGAGACTACGGGTTCGTCAACCGCCACTTGCTCCTCGGACGAGCCAACGGGCTCGTCGACCGGCGCCGTCTCTTTACCATCGAGGGCGGGCTCGTCAACTACCTTTGCCTTGTTTGCGTCGAGGGACCTGCGAAGAGTCCAGGGCCGATATGTCGAGTCCGTCGTGCTGAGGACGTCCGATGCCCTAGTCGTGATGTCGCTGGAAACGGGGAGCGAGGAGGGTTGCCCGTCCTCGGACGACATGACCGAGTCTTCCCGTTCGCCGGGCTGTTGGACATCGGTCACCTCGAGCGGAGTTGGGTGACCATTGGTCGCCCCGTCGTCAGTGAGATCGTCCGGTCGATCCTCGGAGGTGGTGGGCCAGCCGAAGTGGTCAAGAGCCGCAGGCTCCTCAAGCGGCTTGGTCGCCTCGACAACCGGCTCACGATCACGAAGGGTCCAAGGGCGGTACCGCGCGTCAAGGCTGCCAGATGTGTCGAAGGGGGCGGCCTCCTCAAGCGGCTCGCTCTCCTCGACTACGGCCTCGCGGTCGCGAAGGGTCCAGGGGCGGTACCGTGCGTCGAGGTTGCTGGGCTTGTCAAGCTTGCTCGGCGCCTCGTCGGCTGACGCGGCACCCAGAGGAGCTGGCGTGCTGGACGCGGACGACGACACGGTTGCTGGCCGTTGCTGATCCGATGCCGGCGCAAGGTCCGCCACCTGGATCTCGAGAGTCTCGTCATCACTCGTGTCTTCAAGCGACCGAACCTCGGGGGAGATCGGCGAGCGGAGGTCAATAGGAGCGGGGAGCTCGTCAGCCGGCTCTGCTAGCGCGACACCGAACTCGGTGTCGGCATCGGTCCAGACTTCGCGCACTTGGTCGAGCTCGCCGAGCGCGTGGGCATCGATCGTTGTCGTGTCCGCGAACGAGGGGAGGATCGTCATTGGGCTGTCAAGAGCCGGCGCGACGCTCAAGGGCAGTTCCTCCGGCTGCGCGGGGACCAGCGCCACTGTCGCTTGGGACGACGCCAGGCCTGGAGGAGTCCCGGGTTCATGCTCCAGGTCAAACGATCGGACCTCCTCCGTGATCGAGCTGAGCTCGCTCGCGCCAGGAGGGTCGTTGACTGGCGCCGGCGCCTCGACCGACGTCTCGGCACCACCAAAGCTCCAGGTCTGATGCAGTTTGTCGCGTGCGCCGATCCCATCAGCGTCGATCATCGTCGCATCGGTGAATGTGGGCACGGGTGCCGGTGGACCGTACGCAGGCGAAACGGCGGCCATTGGTTCTACTGGCTGATGGGGCGCCACTATTGGCGCCGGCCATGTCAGTTGACCGTAAGGCGACTCTGGGTCCCTCGTCAGGTCAACGGGTCGAATCCCGACGGTGGTGGGTGAGCTGAGATCCGCGGCCGCGAGGAGCTCATCGAGCAGCCTCGCTTCCTCGGCAGCGAAGTCGGCATCTCCACGCTTGCCGAGTTTGTCAGCATTGATCATCGTCCTCACGCCTCCCACATGATCCCCAATAACATCAGGTGCAACTTGTCAGCAACTTCTATCGGCACGGAGGACAACAAATTGAGTGTCTTCGACCCGATGCCGACAACGGCCACGCCGTCGCCTGGCCGATCCGAGGTCAGAACCAGGCGACTTGGGTCCCGGGTCGGCATCATGGCGGGACATCTCGACCGCTGCAGCGGCTGCGCCCCGTCGAGCTCGGCGCGAGGTTTCGGAGCGTGTCTCTCAACGTGGTCTTGAGTCTGGAGTGCTCGGGTGGCACCTGGTCTAGGTGTCGAGGCGGTGTTGCGTTGCTGTGTCCAAGCACGCTCCATCGGTCGTGCCAAGTCGCGGCCGGAAGGATTGGCTCCTCGGTCGCTTGACCGCCTCGGTCTCGGGCAGAAGGTCGCGATCAGCCTTGGCGCTGGCGTTGAGAGCTACGCCGAGACGACATCGGCTTCTCGCCGGTGGTCTTGGTCTCAACCGGCGCTTGAACGTCCTTGTTAACCGGAGTCGTGTGGTGATCCCGTGGCTGAGCTGATGGAAGGCGTTAGGCTACAAACACTCGTTCTCCGCCGGATGATCGAGGGAGGTAATCGCCGTGAATGTCCTGTGTGTGCTGGTTTGGCGTGCCTCGTGCGGTGCCTTCTCGGATCCCTGTAGTCGGTACGCGTCCGCGGCGGCCGACTGATGACACACGGCACGCCGTCGGCCTACGACTCCGGTTGTCGTTGCCAAGAGTGCGCCGAGGCGAACGCGACTGCGCTCCGGTCCGCCGTTGGTTCAGTTCCGGCGGCCGCGGCACCGCAGATGACGGTGGTGAGGCCTGCACCGTCGCCCGGAGGCGCAATCTTCGGCGGCGTGCTGCGCCACCTGACCGATCATGTCGCATCGGAGGCCGGGTTCATCAGCTCCTACCGTGAACTAGCTGAGGCTCCCGCCACGCCCGAGGCCGTGCGCTATCTCATCCGGCTGGTAATTGAGGACGAAGAACGTCATCACCGGGTTCTGCACGAGATCGTGACCGCCATCGAAGGCGGGGTTAGCTTGCAAGCCGCCTCGGATGCGGTGCCCAACCTCCCGCACGAACCGCCCGACCGGACGCTCGAGGAGGTCACTAGCCAGTTCCTCGCCGCCGAGCGTGCCGATGCCAAGCAGCTGCGCGCCTTGCGCAAGGAGCTCCGGCCGTTCCGTGACACCAGCCTGTGGGTGCTGCTCGTCGAACTCATGGAGCAGGACACCGCCAAGCACATCCGCCTCCTCAGTTTCATCCGCGACCATATCGCTCGGCAGCCTCTGCGCTACTTGGCCGTCTCCAGGGCCCTCGACCGGCCGTTCGAGGCAACGCCGGAGTCCTGAAGTCAGCGTTAGCTGAGGGCTGTGCATGCTCTCGGCTTGTCTCGCAAGGCGTCACGGCGTCGCGCACCAAGTCTCGGCGAGGTCGGTCGCGAATTGAACGCCAAACTGCCATCATTGAGCCGGAACGACTGGTCGTGTCGCCTCGGACTGTCGAGGAGCGAAACCAGTCGCTTTTGCCGATACCTTCTCGACGGTTGTGTCGTTTCACGCATCCTGGCGGCGAGTTGTTGACCGGCGAGAACCGAGAACTTCACACCCGATCCCTACAAAAAGGGTGGACAGCGCCTCGTCCGGGCGCGATACTCCCGCTTTCACAACGCAACAAATCACCGGGGGGAAACGAATGAAACTAGAACGGGTCTTGACGGGTCTCGCCCTACCTGCGGTTCTCGCGGTAGGGCTGATCGCTGCGACCGGCGGTCCCGCCGGAGCAGGGGAAAAGCCGAAGGCAACTGCCACTCTCTACGTTGCGCCCCTCAGGGGCCGAGCGAAGCTCCCAGCTGTTTGCACGAACGCGAAGTTCAGCAACATCAACGCTGCCATCAAGGTTGCAGCCGTCGGTGACACCGTCACGGTCTGCCCGGGCACCTACAGGGGCTCGGCGTCCGTCACGGTCAAGTCCAAAGGGGGGAGCATCAAGATCACGAGTGGCGCCCTCATAGAGACGAGGATTCATCTCTACGGCATGCCTGGTGCCGTCATCGATGCAACAGGGCTCGTGAATGCCATCACGCTCTTCGGCCCTGGTGCCGCGGGAGCGAGCGCGCGCGGTTTCACCGCCGAGAATGCGATGGGTGAGGGGATCCTCGCTGCTGGAACCAGCGGGGTCACGATCGCGGACAACACCGTCGTGCACAACGACAACGGCACCTCGAAGAGCCCCTGGCCCTTCTGCGCGGCGAACGGGAATGTGCCGGGGGACTGTGGCGAAGGCCTGGGCGTGCTCACCACGTCGTACTCGGTGGTCAAGGACAACACCATCGAGTTCAACTCGGGTGGCATCCTCGTGTCCGACGATCTCGGTCCGACGAGTCACAATACGATCGAGGGCAACCTCGTCGAGGACAACGAGTCCGACTGCGGGATCACCATCGTCGGTCACAACGCCGGAGGCGTGAACGCGAAGGGCGTCCCGCAGCCGAGTGCAGGGGGCGTCTACGACAATCTCGTCACCTCCAACGTGGTCATCAGCAACGGCACGACAGGCGAGGGTGGTGGCATCCTCTTGGCGGGCGCCGCTTCCTACAACAACACCATCACCGACAACCAGATAGCCGGCAATGGCCTGGCCGGCGTGACGATTCATGAGCACGGCTTCAATGCCCTGAGCGGCGACGTCATCAGCGGCAACTGGTTTGGAACCAACGACATCACTGGCGATCCCGGTACGCCGGACCAGGTCACGACCGGAGTGTTCGTCGAGCGTGACAGCCCGAAGTTTCCGACTGTCGACATCACCGTGAAGAACAACACGATCGCGTGGGATGTCATCGGCATCTACGACAACACAGGAGCAAGGGGCCTCACCGAGAGCGGCAACAGGTTCGTCGAGGTCAAGGAGAGCGTGAAGCTGTGACATGACGCCTGGCACCTGGCCGGTCGCAACGCGCCGCCGTCGCAGAGAGCCTGCTCACCGGGGACAACTGCGGTGACGGTTCGCGTCGAGGCACCGGCCGGGGCCGTACATGCCGTCACACAACCTGCTCACCATTTGGAGAGGAGGGCTTCAAGGGTCGACCGTCCCGAGCGAGCATTGATAGTGGTGCACGGCCCCCGGCTGCCTTGCGAGAAAATCGCGGGCCGTGCACCTCGTCGACCTGGAGACGGCTCCACAAGACGCTCATCGATAAGGTCCAAGTAGGTGACGAGAAAGTCGCTGACGGGTCAGTGGCCGATCACGACGGGGCGAGGAGTGCTCCGAGGATCGCGGCTGCAAGTTGGGCGCTCAGGAGGCCATCCCCACGGCGTTCCGGCCGCGCCCGGCCACCGCACACACCATCTCCCTAACCGAGTTCAGCGTTAGGTAAGGCCGACCGATATGGCCGCACATGACCTCCCACAGAGGCCTGCCATCAGAGGTTTCCAAGCCCTGCTTGACTCGCTCGATCAACCTCGGCCCACGACTTGGAGTATCGCTGGCTCCGCAGTGCGCGGCATCATCCCGATCACCCACCGCTGCACGCCGCTCCGGAGACTGATGGCTTGCAACTTGCTTGTGACGCTGCTCACGAACCCGGTCGGTCACGAAGTCCGCAGGAGAAATTCGGATCACTGGTGAGCTAACCACCATTGGCCTCGCTGAGGCTCGCGTCGTAGTCCTGCTCGAGTGGCCACGAAGGCGGGGGTGAGCTGATACCAGTGCGGCTAGTCCTCCGTGACGTGGTCCGGAGTGATCGACTCGTCAAGCAGGGCGCTCGTCTAGAACCTGAGGCGCTGGACGACATCGAGCCTCAACTCCTCGTAATCGTCGAGGTACTCCAGGAGACGCTCGTCGATGGAGTCCAGGTAGACGACGAAAGAGTCACTCGCAGGTCCCAGCTTGGCGCATCACCGTGGGCCGAGCCGTGCCAGGGCCGTCGAGGTGGACTGCCGTTCACGAAGTCGGAGTAGATCGCTGTGACGCTCGGCGGTGTCGGCGTGGGCCAAGAATCGGCGGCGCGTCAGGGAACTCAGGCAGATGAAACGTGATCGGACCGACCCGATCCCGTAGAGCGACCCCCTTCCAAGGATCGACCTTGTTGCTGAGCTAGGCGATGCCGAGAACGACCACGAGCGAGACAACCATGATCATCGGCGACCCTGATGCCACCGACCAACATCTGTGTCCCTATGGTGGGATAATTAGAAACTAATGCAGGTGCCACACGAGCTACGCAAGTGCGTGTGCTTCGTGGGTGGACAACGGGGCCGTTTGCGCGGAGTCGGTGCCGCGTTCTTTGTCGGTGACCCACTTGGCGTGCACGACGTAGCTGCTGTCTACGTGGTAACCGCGAAGCACTGCGTTCAGCCTTTCGACCACCAGGAGAACGGGTCCTTCCTCAAGACCTGGCTACGGGTCAACTTGCGCCACGCAGGTTCCATGCACATTGAGATACCGCCTGACGCGTGGGTATGTCACGAAACAGCGGACGTGGCGGTGCTCCCGCTCGCATTGAACATGAACACCTTTGACTACCTCTACTATCCGATCCGCAACGGCGCCACGGCAGAGTTCATCAAACGGCACAGCGTCACGCCGGGTGAAGACGTGTTCATTACAGGACTGCTGATTACGCACCCAGGCAAGTCCCGAGTTCTGCCGATCGTGCGAGTCGGGAACATCGCGGCCTTTCCCTCTGACCCGATCAACCTTTTGACAGGTCACGACTCCGCTTATCTGGTCGAGGTGCGGTCGCTGGGCGGCCTCAGCGGCTCCCCTGCCTTCGTTCACCTTCTACCGGTTCGTACCGATGCCAGCCGCAACCTCGGGATCACCGTGAGAGAAATCGGTACGACCGGAAGAACCTACCTCATGGGCCTCGTCCACGGCTTCTTTCCCACGACCGAGAACGACCCTGACGGGATTGTTGAGTGGGCACAGGAGCCACTGAACGCCGGCATATCGGTCGTGGTGCCTCTGGAGAGAGTGCTCGACATCATCGACAGCCCAGCGTTTGTCGAGCAGAGAGAAGCTGCGAGGACGAGACTGAATGCCGGACATGTGCCAGCTCCTGCCATTCTCAGAGAGCATGTGGAGTTTGTCCGGTTCGAAGACCTCGGCGCGGGGCACGTCACCATCATCAAGCAAGGAGCGGAAGAGGTCGACCGCGATCATCTCTGATGACACGTCTCGTTGCCTGTGGTCTCGGGAGCACGCGAATCTCGCTTGTGCAGTATTCGCGAGACGTAGGTGTCAATGGTGTTCCGATTCGTCGAGGCCAGGATGCTGACCGGTAGCAGGGATCAGCGCGAGCCAGCCTGCCCGCCGGTCGATACACCACAGTCACGACATGGACGACGACGAGACGGCCGCCGTGTATGTCGGCGGCGTCGGCCTGCGCGTGCGTCCAGAACCGTGACGATAGCGATCAGGATCAGGACCATGCCCGCCCCGAGCACGTGCACATGGCAGCGAGGTATAGCGGCGTGCCGCCAGTTAGGGTCCACCGCAAGTTAGAACGCGCGTAGTACGGCGAGGCCATGGAGGTCGGTCCGGAAGCGCTCGCGCGATTCTTCGAGGTCGTCCGGCCACATCTGAACGAGCGCCAGCGCCGTGTCATGGCAGGGGCCTGCTCGCAGATGCTCGGACGCGGCGGCAAGAGCGCCGTCGCCTCGGCTTCTCACATGAGCCGCAACACCGTGATCAAAGCTGAGCGCGAGGTAGAAGGCGGCATCGAGCCGTCCGAACACCTGCGAGCCGCGGGGGGCGGGGATCGGCCGCTTATCGACAAGCAGCCGGGGCTTTTGCAGGCTCTCGACGAGCTCGTCCATCCCGACACCCGCGGCAACCCGATGTCGCTGCTCGCCTGGACGTCCAAGTCAACTCGCCACCTGGCAGATGCCCTGGTCCAAAAGGGGTTCCGGGTTTCTGACGACACGGTCGGGCGGATCTTGAAGTCGCTCGGCTACTCCCTGCAGGCACCGGCCAAGGAAAAGGAGGGAACAGCTCACCCTGATCGGGACGCGCAGTTCTCCTACCTGAACGAGACGGCGACGAGCTTTGTCAACGACAACCAGCCGGTGATCAGCGTCGACACGAAGAAGAAAGTGCTCGTCGGCGAGTTCAAGAACCTCGGGGTGGAGTGGCAGCCCAGCGGGGAGCCGACACGGGTGAAGACGCATGACTTCGTCGACCCGAAGCTCGGCCGTGCGGTCCCTTACGGGGTCTATGACCTCGCCAACGACGAGGGGTGGGTCTCAGTCGGAGAGCGGGCCGACACCGCCGAGTTCGCCGTCGAGACGATCAGGCGCTGGTGGTGCTCGATGGGAAAGCCCCGGTTCCCGAGGGCGACACGGCTTTTGATCACAGCTGATGCCGGCGGGTCGAACGGCTACCGGGTGAGGGCCTGGAAGAAGGAGCTCGCCGCCCTGGCGGACGAGACAGGTCTCGAGATCACCGTCTGCCACTATCCACCAGGCACCTCGAAGTGGAACAAGATCGTTCTCTACACCGGGTTCCCGGGTGTCTACGAAGTAACCAACGAGGCCGTCTGACCCCTTCGCGCACGTCGGCGACATCGTTACCTCGAGCGTTGTCGATCACGTCGAGCATGTCGAGTTACACCCTTCCCCTACGTTGACGAACACGTGTTCGACGATGGGAGAAACGGTGCGGGTGCTGCAAGTGGTGGCGCCGACGAGCGGTGCGGTGTCGTTCACAGTGGTCGATGAGGCCTTCACGCCGGTCGAGCCCGCCGAGGCATACCTCGCGCACCTCGTCGCGATCGAACGTTCACCAAACACGGTGCGCGCCTACGCATCGAGCCTCAAGCTGTTCTTCGAGTACCTCGAGTCCCGAGAGATCGCCTTTGACGCCGTCCACCTCGATGACATTGGCCGCTTCGTTTCGGCGCTGCGGGCCCCGGCCGAGGGTGTGATCGTGATCGACGCAAGTCTCTCCCGACGTGCCGAGTCGACGGTCAACCGTCACCTCGCGGCGGTGTTCGGGCTCTATCACTTCCACGCCCGGCACGGTGTCAAAGTCGCCGAGGAGCTCATCGGTTGGCGCTCGGGTGGACGGGGCTCCTACAAGCCGTTCCTCGACCAGGTCGGCGGGCGGGCTCGGCGGGCGCCACAGCGACCTGTTCGCCTGAGGGTGAGCAGGCGCCTGCCGAAGACGCTCGCCATCGAGGAGATCGCCGTGCTCCTTGACGCCTGTGATCACCTGAGGGACCGCTTCCTCCTCACGCTCTTGGCGGAGACCGGCATGCGCGTCGGCCAGGCGCTCGGGCTGCGCCATGAGGATTTCGTCTCCCGGGAGAAGACGGTGCGCATCGTTCCGAGAACCGACAACGCGAATGGCGCGAGGGCAAAGTGCCGCGATGTCGCGGAGATCCCGGTCTCGACCGGCCTCGTGCGGGCCTACAGCGAGTACCTCTTCGCCGAATACGGCGACCTCGACTCGGACTACGTGTTCGTCAACCTCTTTGCGTCGCCGCACAGCCGCCCGATGCGCTACTCGGCGGTTTCCGGCCTCGTCAACCGGCTGAGAGCGCGCACCGGAATCGAATTCAACCTTCACATGCTCCGCCA
>Ga0224555_1004207_pt1 | contig 13479 bp, 8 predicted proteins | sample 714S23034metaG_FD_180687 | JGI IMG/M metagenome (GOLD analysis project Ga0224555, IMG submission 180687) | Peat soil microbial communities from Stordalen Mire, Sweden - 717 S2 30-34 | ecosystem: Environmental > Terrestrial > Soil > Wetlands > Peat | place: Sweden: Norrbotten County, Stordalen...
TTCGGCCGCAACGGCAGGCGAAATGGCCCCTTGAATCCAATTGTTTCCGTGGTGCCATTAGTGTTGAACGTTTGGATGAGCTTGAGACTTGCGCTCGCGGACATCATTCCGTAGACGCTGTTTGCCGTCTCTACCGTAAACACGTTGAGATTTTCCGCGCAAAGCGGCCCTTGATTGGAAGCTTTGAGAATACTAGACGCTGCGTAGGTAAAGATACCCGCGCCGCCGGGTTCGAGTATCGCTTGTTCCCCGCCACCCGGCCCGACAAAGTTCATCACGAAGCCGGCGATCGGCGCCGCTCCCAACGCTGAAAATCCCTGGATATCCTTGAGGGGCTGCGTCTTGTTCCCGACCGTTTTTCCACTGCCGTCCACGACAAGAAAGGTTACTCCAGTCACACTCGAGGTGTTGTCCGTCTGGAGCGAGATCGTGAGTTTATATCCAGCCGGAATTGTCGAGCCCCCCATGCCCACGAGTGAATTCCACAGGAGGATGCTGGCGGGATTTCCCGGAACCGCGTAATTGTTGACAACGCCGGAAAGCTCAGAATCCGCAAGCGAGATCACATACTGCTGATATCCACAGGTGTACCCATTCATCGAATACGCGTTTAATTGAAACGAGAAACCCTTGGTGGAGCCGCTGTTGGATTTCAATATGATCGGTTGCGTAACATCGATGGTCACCGACAACCCCACGATGGGATTGCACCCCGCTCCTACGATACAGTTGAGAATGTAGTTCGAATTACTCGTCAGACCTTTGGGGCCGACGGACCCAATCAAGAAGTCTCCGGAGAAGTCGCCCACTAACCGGTGCAGCACCGCGGCGCCCTGGGTGGAAGCGCCCGCGGCCGCGGTAAGCACCCAGCCGGTGGTTCCTTCGTCCTTGTAGCCGAGCTGCTGAATGGCGTTCTGGTGTTCCCCCAGATTGATGGTGTAGAAATGATCGTCTAGGGCAGCATTGTAAGAGCGGTACAACGGTTGCGTACCCGACGCGGTCGGCGCAGCATACAAGTAACCGGTGATTCCGTCGCCGCGCATTCCTCCACTGTTCACCGCAAGATCGTGTTCCGCGATATTCATGGTGTAGAGATGAGATCCATTGGCGGGATTGTAAGAGCGGAATAGAGGCGCGGGTCCGGGCGATGCGGTCGCGAAGCCAAAACCGGCCGTGCCCTCGTCCATATACCCGGCTGCGAGGACTGCCTGACGTTCCTGTAGGTTCGCCGTGTAGAAGTGCAGTCCCCGCTTGTCGCGCAGGCGATACAAGGGGACAGCGTTGGCGGCGGCTGCCGCGAGCACATTACATGCCGTGCCTTCCGGCACGTAACCCGGCGGGGCATTCTTCACTTCGTTTGGATCGAGAGTATATAAGTGATCTCCGGTGGTCTGGTTATAGGCACGCAAAAGCGGTACGCCGGGACCTCCGACGGGATAGCAATAGCAAGCGATGCCCTCCCCCTTATAGCCCTCCTCGTTCGTAGCGTCGTCACGCTCATCGATAAAGGTGGTGTAGAAGTGCGTTCCAGACGACGGATTACTCGCGCGATAGAACGGTATGGTTGGAGTAGATTGGGCGGTAAAGACGTAACCGCATGCGCCTTCGTCGCTGGCAGCTTCGTCGGCTAGCGCGGCAGCATATTCACCCGCATCGGAAGTGTAAAAGTGGGTCTTCATCTCATTCCTCCGGGAGCTGATAACTCGTCGGAAGTGTATCACGGTTCAGCGCCGGGTGTCGATGACCGAGGAGCGCACTTGCGTCGCGCGGTTCGACGAAACGCAACGATGCCAGCTTCTCAGCGAGAAGCCGATGAATTGCACCTCGCCTCCATTTTGGATCCCAGCGTCCTTGGAGTGCATCACAGGCCGCCAACTTCTGATAGTCCGAAACACGTTGCCCGGTGACGACTGACGGTTGGCCGCGCGGTTGTGGACGGATGACCAAAAATAACCGGCCAAACTGTTTCTCAACGTTAAAGGCTTAAGAATCAAACAGTTTGGCCGGTTATTTTCCGTTTAACTGGTCCAATCTGTGCACGCGATCTTAAGCCCAGCATTCCCATCAGGTTACGCCGGCGCGGGCATCACGATTGGCCAGTTAAACGGGGTATCCGGAAGTTGACCAGACACCCGGCCAACCCGCCCTCTCGCGCCGCTTCGTAGACTCTCGCGTTTGACTGCATTGCGCAAACGGCCGGTTGTGCAACCACCGGACGGAAAGTTGATTTGCTGGGCTTCCTGCGTTGCAAAAAGGTATTGCGTTACCGATTCGATTGGCGATACATTTGAGCAATGCAGATCGGCTACGCCAGAGTCTCCACCGACGATCAGGACACCGCGGTCCAAGTGGCGTCGCTCAAGACCGCGGGGTGCGAGCGGATCTATAGGGAGAAGGCGTCCGGTGGACGTTGGGATCGGCCTGAACTTCACCGGCTGCTCGACCAACTGCGCAAGGGTGATGTGCTCGTAGTCTGGAAACTCGACCGGCTGTCTCGGTCGCTCCGCGACGTGCTCACGATTATGGAGAGGCTCGGGGAAGCCGGAGCGGGATTCCGCAGCTTAACCGAGGCCATCGATACGACCACACCGGCGGGCAGGATGATGATGCAGATGGTCGGAGCATTTGCGGAATTCGAAAGGGCGATGCTCAAGGAACGAACCAAGGCGGGATTGGATGCTGCCCGAGAAGAGGGGCGGATCGGGGGCCGTCGTCCGAAGCTGACTCCTCAGCAGCAGACTGAAATCCGCAAGATGGTATCGAAGGGCGACAAGACCGCAGCCGACGCCGCACGGCTGTTCAAGATCCATCCGGCGACGGTCAGCAGGCTTCTTGCCCGGCAACCCCAGCCGTCCGCGAGGAAGGTCAGCTATGCCAAATAATGTTGACGGTTTCACGCCACTTAATTCTGAAAGTGACACGTGGAGCGCCAGTTGTGAGCATTGTGCGTCGAGGTCGGAAGCGCACGGCTTCTTTCGGCCCGAGAAGTCAAAGCAAAGTTGGTAAGCGCCGGAAGGAATAATTCCTTGCGCAACAACCCCGTGTGGCAGTGGGCAGTCGGATTTCTCACCCAGACCCTAAGGCCCGTCACTACAGGAACCCCGCCAAGCCAACCTTTTCCTTCCGTTTCCGGAACGGCGGCTTCAACAGAGGGTCCCGAAAGCACGCGAGATCAGATTGCCTCGACTTACCGTGCCAACATCGCTCAACTCCAGCGGCAACGCGAGCGCGCAATGATCGAGCGCGGCAGGTGCTACAGGCACCTCATCGCTTCCTTGGTCGCACTCGTTGCGTCATTGCCTTGACTGAGATCGCCGACAGGCGCGAGCTGAAAGGCGCTAACGTGCATTTTGCTGACTTGCCCACGGCAGAGGGCCTCAGTTTTGACTACCAACTCCGCCCGGGGAAAGTGCAGCACTCGAATGCCCTCAAAATCATCAGGATGATGGGGATTCCACTGAATTGATCGCTATTCGGTATGGTGAAGCCTACCCCCGCCTCGCAGCCAGACGGTCGTGGCAGGTTCCGGGCATCCTATATTTCGGGTGTGTCAAAGGGCGCCGGAACATGCGACAGGCTGGCACGCCATTGGCTTTTCCAAGCAAGGTGTTAACGCGGCTCGAAAAGGGCCGAACGACATTCTTGACAACCTATGCTTAGTATGATAGGCTACTTAAGGATGCGCGGCTGTCCTGTCATGACCGCAGCCCGGATTTCTCACCACGTTTGGACACTCGCAGGGGGCTGCGAGAAGGGCAGGGCTTCACAGGATGCGAAAAAACGTTCCACGGTTGTCATCCAGAGTGTACATGGGCTTGGGGTCCACCCAAGGAGATGAAAATCACCGTTATCGTCACCCCCGCCCCGCCTCGCGGGAGGGGTCCACGCCAGTCCAGAAGGAGCTGTATTCCTCCCGCCATGGCGGGACGGAAATGACCGGCGGGGGGTGATTTTCGACGTGGCGAGCCAAATGGAGGGTTGCTTGGTGATGTGGGCCTATTTGATCCCTTCTCGCTGTGCAACTGAACCCTCTCCCGGCCCGCGTCCCGATGAAGTGAATCGGGATCGCGGTCCCTCTCCCCTCGGGAGAGGGCAAGACCCAACTTCCCAAACCGAAGATACGTCGTTGCCTGCGCTTCCCCACGACGCACGTAGTAAAAGTGAAGGAGCGACGCGCGAATGTCTATGAAAACAAAGGACCGCTGTAAAACAAGCGAGCGCAAAGCCGGAATGTTATAGAAAACAAATATACTTATCGGCTTAAAGCGGGAATGTTGTTGAATCTAAAGGTAGTTAATAGGATGTGGGTGGGAGGCGGGAAAATTCTGAATTATGAATTCTGAGTTGCCTTCTAGCCTCTCCCAAGAAGATGGCGTCTACGTTGTTATTTGCAAGGCGCGAGACTACAATGGCGGCTTCGCGATGCGGCGTAAGCCGTGTGCGACACTGCGCTTGACGCCTCGGCATTACGGAGGTGATGAGACGTTCGCCCGCACGTCCATGACAACCGTTCTTCGTAGCCCTCGGACAGTCGGGGCATTCTGCCACATTCAATGGAGGAGAATTTATGGAACGCAGGGACTTCATAAAGGCAGGCGCCCTCGCGGTAGCCGCCGCAGGGCCGTTTCTAGGTAAAGTGAAGGGCGCCAACGACCGCATCCGCGTCGGCCAGATTGGTATCGGGGGTCGCGGCAAGTACGAATTCGAAGTCTGCATGCAGAACCCCGGCTGCCAGATCGCTGCCGTGGCCGATGTTTATCAACCGTTCGTGGATTTGGCGGTTCGGAGGCTCGACGGCAAGGCGGACGGCTATGCTGATTTCCGCAGAATCCTGGACCGCAAAGATATCGATGCCGTATTCGTCTCAACCCCGGATCATTGGCATGCGATTATCGCTATTATGGCCTGCCAAGCCGGCAAACATGTTTACTGCGAGAAACCACTCTCCCACACCATCGAGGAGGGCCGCAGGATGGTGGCGGCATCGCGCCGCTACAATCGCATTTTCCAGACCGGCAGCCAGCAACGCTCCGCGCCTCACTATGCCAAGATCGTGGAACTCATCCGCAACGGCTACATCGGCAGCGTGGCAATGGTGGAATGCTGGAACATGATGAATGAATTCCCCGAAGGTCAGGGCAGCCCAGCCGACAGCGACCCACCGCCCGGGCTGAACTGGGACATGTTCCTCGGGCCTGCTCCCCAGCGTCCTTATAACCGTAATCGCTATCTATATACGTTCCGCCAGTTCTGGGATTACGCCGGGAGCATGATGTCAGATTGGGGCGCTCACCACATGGACATCATTCATTGGGCCATGGGAGTTGACGCGCCCAAAAGCGTGACCGCGGTGGGCGGGAAGTTTGTGATGAAGGATGACCGGGAAACCCCGGACACGTTCATGGGCGATTTCGAGTACCCCGGTTTCACGGCCCGTTATACCTACCGCTATACAAACAGCCAGCCGCTTTTTGAGCGGCCCTACGGCATCGCCTTTTACGGGACACTTGGGACTCTGGTGGTGGACCGCAGCAGCTACGCGGTCTATCCGGAGATGCGCCCTGAAACCTACCACACGACTCAGGACTTCATTAACAACTATATGACCAGTTGGGAGGAAGCGCTCCCCCATCCGAACGCCAAGCCGCGCACGCCACCTTTCCGGCAAATCGCCGGCCCACGCCGGCCCCTGTGCGTCAGCATGGAAGAAACGGGTATTTCAATTGATCCCAGCTCGCAGATCGCCCACGTCCAGAACTTCTTCGATTGTATCCGCTCCGGCCAGCGGCCGGCCGCCGACGTGGAAATTGGCTATAAGACCATCACAGCCTGCCATCTCGCGGTTATCGCGTACAAGACCAAACGCACCATCCACTGGGATGCTCAAAGGGAAAGGATCATCGGAGACGAAGAAGCCCAGAAGTTGACCTCAAAGGAATACCGGTCGCCTTGGCTCCTCCCCGAGGTGTGAGCGCTAGAGTGGCACAGCCACTCCTGGCTGTGCAGGCAGGAGACATAGGCATTAGGGAAGGCACAGGCGGGCACAGGCAAGAGTGCCTGTGCCACCATGTAAGGGAGATTGTTCATGCGTAGCGCTTTCCGGAACATCAGCATGGTCGCAGGCGTGGCGGTTTTTTTACTCGGCATCCTCCAGGCAGACATCAGCAAATCCTCACAGTCTGAAGGACAGACGCGGTGGCAGACTCATGATATGAGCCGGCCTCAACCCCGCGTCGTCATACCCGGCGAGGAAAGCACGCAAGACCGGCCCGGCCGGCCCCCCTCGGATGCCATTGTGTTGTTTGATGGGAAGAGCCTCTCCAACTGGCAGGGGGCTGACGGCGGCCCGGCCAAATGGAAAGTCGGAAATGGTTATTTTGAGGTGGTTCCGAAAACCGGAGACATCTACACCAAGCAGGCCTTTAGCGACTACCAACTGCACGTAGAATGGCTGTCGCCGCCTTGGACCCCTGGCAACACCTACGACCCGGGGAACAGCGGTGTTTATCTTGCGAGTTTCTATGAGGTCCAAATCGTCGACTCGGTCCACAGCAAGATTTACGCCGATGGGCAAGTTGCCGCCATGTACGGACAGTACCCGCCTTTGGTTAATGTCTGCCGCGCCCCGGGCCTATGGCAGACTTACGACATCGTCTTCCACGACGCTCGTTTTGACAAGGACAAGAAGCCTCTTCGCCCCGCCATTGTCACAGTCTTTCACAATGGCGTCCTGGTCCAGGACCATGTCGAACTGACGGGCCCAACCGGACATAAACAAAAGCCTCCTTTCCAACTACACCTGGAGCGGATGCCGTTGGAGTTGCAAGACCACAACTATCCCGTTCGTTTCCGGAATATCTGGATTCGAGAGCTGGGGGAGAGCCAATAGCGAAACGTTTTCCTTCTCCAGATTCGCCTACTCATCTTATAATTGTGATTAATTGAATTGGAGAGGCATCGGAGCAGAAGTCTTTGGGCTATGCCGATTGAAAAGACAGCGGGCGGAAGTCAGAAGACAGAAGGCAGAAGGCAGGCGTTCTTGCTCGTCACTCGTTCCCGCTCTGCGGGATCACTCGTCACTTCTGCTTGCCGGGAGGGGCGATGAGCGTCCGCGTCTGCGTCCTGGGAAGCGGCAGCAAGGGTAACTGCACCCTCTTGGCAACCGACAAGACGCGGCTGCTGGTTGACGCAGGCTTGAGCTGTAAGGAGACGTACGCGCGACTGGCGACGATTGGCGAGCCTGCCGATGGTCTGGACGCAGTGGTCGTTTCCCACGAGCATACCGACCACATCAACGGATTGCGGGTGCTGGCGCTGGATGGGAAGCTGCCCATTTATATTTCCGCTCCCACACGCGACGCCGTGAGCTGGGACACCAGGATTCAGAGCTTCGAACACTTCGCCGCCAGTGAAAAGTTCACCATCGGCGACATTGAGGTCACACCTTTCCCCATCCCGCACGATGCGGCAGATCCAGTGGCCTTCACATTTGATACGCAGGGCATCCGAATTAGCGTGGTCACTGATCTCGGGTATGTTCCGGAAGTCGTCAAGCAGCGCGTGAAGGGGTGCCATTGTTTGATTTTTGAATCGAACCACGACCTGGATATGCTGAAGATCGGCCCTTATCCCTGGTACGTGAAGCAACGCGTGATGAGCCGGCACGGGCACCTTTCAAACAACGCCACAGCCGCCTTCCTCACCGAAGATTTCGATGGCACGGCGCAGGTCTTGGTGCTGGCCCACTTGAGCGAAACAAATAACCATCCGGAGATTGCGCGCCTTAGCGCCGAGCAAGCCCTTGCCCAACGTACTCGCGGCGAACGCGCCGAGCTGCACCTCGCCAGCCAAACGACACCTACGCTGGTCTTTAGGTTTTAGAGGGAGGATTCAGGAGTCAGAAGTCAGGAGTCAGAAGTCAGGAGTCAGAATTGAGCGGTCCGGGGAGACTGCGTGTCAAGACAAAGAACCCTATGCAATGGCTTCACTTCAATGGCTCGTGACGGGGTTAGAAAACCAGGGAATTTGCTGCCGCAGACTTACCTCGGCTCTTTTGCTGGTCACTCGCCAGGCCAGAGCTGATTTCCCCACCTGCTGTCTACCTTCTTCAGACTCCTGACTTCTGTCTTCTGACTCCTCGCTTGTGTTACGATTGGCCGCTTGGATTCGTGCTCCAAATTCGGAGACCCAAAATGATTCCTCGCTATACTCGCCTGGAGATGGGCAACATCTGGACCGATCAGAACAAGTTCCAAAAATGGCTGGAAGTGGAAATCGCCACGGCGGAGGTTGAAGCGGAAGCCGGCCTGATCCCGAAGAGCGCCGCGCGGGCCATCCGGCGCAAGGGGGGCTTTGAAGTCGAGCGCATCCTCGAGATCGAGCGCCAGGTGAAGCACGATGTAATTGCCTTCACCACCAACGTGGCCGAGCGCGTTGGGCGAGAGGGCCGCTACCTGCACTACGGTCTCACCTCGAACGACGTCGTGGACACTGCCCAGGCGCTGCAAGTGCGCGAGGCTTCGCAGTTGCTGCTGGCGGGGCAGAAGCGTCTTGGCGAGGTCTTGAAGAAGCGCGCCTTGGAATTCAAACACACGCCGATGATCGGACGCACGCACGGTATCCACGCGGAGCCCATCACTTTCGGATGCAAGCTCGCCATCTGGTTCGAGGAAAACCGGCGCAACACGGAGCGCCTGGGCTATGCCGCAGAGCAGATGCGGGTGGGAAAGCTCTCCGGCGCCGTGGGCAGCTATACCCATCTGGCGCCTTCTATTGAGAAGAAGATTTGCGAGCGCCTGGGATTGCGCCCCGCGCCTGTATCCTCCCAGGTCATTCAACGCGACCGGCATGCCTTCTACCTCTGCACCTTGGCCGTCTGCGCCGCTTCACTGGAGAAGATTGCGCTGGAAGTTCGCGGCTTACAGCGCACGGAGGTGCGCGAGGTGGAGGAATACTTCTCGCCGGAGCAGAAGGGGTCGTCCGCCATGCCCCACAAACGCAATCCGGTCACGGCGGAACAGATTTGCGGGTTGGCGCGGGTGGTACGGGCCAACGCGCAGGCTGGGCTCGAAAACGTGGCGCTCTGGCACGAGCGCGACATCTCGCACTCTTCCGTCGAGCGCGTGATCCTGCCGGACTCGACCATCCTGCTTGATTACCTCCTGGCCAAGACCAGCAAGCTCGTGGAGACCATGTTCGTGTATCCCGCGCGCATGCGCGAAAATCTCGACCTGCTGAAGGGCCTGATCTTCTCCGGACAATTACTGCTCGATCTTGTGGAAAAAGGCGCGTCGCGCGAAGAGGCCTACCGCTGGGTGCAACGCAATGCCATGCAGGTTTGGGAAACACGCGAGGATTTCCGTAGCCTGGCGCAGCGCGATGAGGACATCCGGCACTACCTTAAACCGGAAGAGATCGCACGAGTGTTCAACGTCGAGCGCTACCTGAAACACGTGGATGAGATTTTCCGGAGAGTGTTCGGGAAGGTGTAAAAGCGACCCTGGTGTGCGGGGCGTCAGGGCTGGCCGTAAGCAGCCAATAGAGGGAAAAAGGCGCGGCGGCCTAATGGGGGAACGACACCTAATGTGCCGAAGCACAGCCAGCGTGGCCGGGCTCTCACCCCCGCGCCCGACTCTTCGGTGCAGGCTCATCCGCGCCCAAACAAATACTACCTCCATTCTTTTCCCAATGCAAGTAGCGCCGGCCTTCAGTCCGGCATGTGCCGACCCCGCAGGCGCGGGGTCGACGCTACATTAAGAGGAGACCATGAAGGACGTCTTCATTCGGTTCTTCCAGCTTGAATCCCACGGCACCACCTTGCAGCGCGAGGTGATTGGCGGCGTCACCACTTTTCTGGCGATGTCTTACATCATTTTTGTCCAGCCGGGAGTGCTGGCGCAGGCCGGAATGGATTTTCGCGCCGTCCTGGCGGCCACTTGCCTGGCCGGGGCGCTTGCCACGCTGCTCATGGGCTTGATCGCCAACTATCCAGTGGCCCTTGCTCCGGGCATGGGAGAGAATTTCTTCTTCGTGTACACACTCTGCGGTGTAGCACCCCTGGGGTTTGGTTTGAGCTGGCAGCAAGCGCTGGCGGCGGTGCTACTGGCGGGGATTTTCTTTGTGGCGATCACACTGACGGGCATTCGCGCCCAGATTGTGAACTCCATTCCACAGTCTTTGAAATGCGGGATTGCCGCAGGAATCGGCCTGTTCATCACCCTGATCGGACTCGAGTACGGCGGCCTGGTGGTCGCCGCTCCGGGTACGCTGGTTCGCCTGGGCGATTTCCGGCATCCGGCCACGCTGGTGTGCATCCTGGGGCTTCTCGTCATGCTGGTGCTTCTGGCCTTTCGAGTTCGTGGGGCGATTTTGATCGGCATCCTTGCGACCACGGCAATCGCTGCTGCTTTCCGGCTGGTCCATTACCAGGGGGCCTTCTCATCCGAACTCCACCTGGCGTCCACGTTTATGAAGTTCGACCTGCGCGGGCTTCTGGCGCTTCAGCCCACCAAGCTCGCTTCTGCGATCTTCGTGCTTTTCTACCTTGCCTTGTTCGACACGGTGGGGACGCTGGTGGGCGTGGGGCAGCAAGCAGGTTTGCTGCGCGAGGGAAAGCTTCCCCGTGTGGACCGCGCTTTGCTCGCAGACGCAATCGGGACCACGGTGGGGGCTGGACTCGGCACCTCAACGATTACCTGCTATATCGAATCCGCTGCCGGGGTCTCGGACGGCGCTCGCACCGGCTTGGCGAGCCTGGTCACGGCGGCGCTGCTCTTCGCCTCAATGTTTTTCAGTCCGCTTGCCTCGATGATAGGCGGAGGAGTAGCAGCCGGGGTGGACGCCGGCCACAATCCCATCATCCGCTATCCCACGCTCGCGCCCGCGCTCATCTTAGTGGGCTCCATGATGCTGAAGGTGCTTCGGGAACTTCAATGGGACGATCCCACTGAGTACCTGCCGGCATTCCTGACTGTGGTGGGAATCCCCTTGACCTTCAGTATCGCGGATGGGATTGCCTTCGGTCTCATTTCTTATTCTGTGGCCAAGCTGGCCACCGGACGTTGGCGGGAGTGCCCGGTTCTTACCTACGTCTTCGCTGCCCTGTTTGTAGTGCAATTCTTGATCTTGTAGAGGGGGAGTTCTTCACGCCGGCGCCTTCGTCCGCCCATAAGAATGGCGGACCCATTATGAAGGCCTTGGACGTCCGACGCGTCCGCGCAGCACGGGCACAACTCCAACTTCGGTACTGACGTCATTTGCGAGACATGGGCGTTGCAAGCCGCAGTCATTCCCGCGAAAGCGGGAATCCAGTCGGTCGACAGCGCATTTCCAAAGGTTTGCCGAGTGGATTCCCGCTTTCGCGGGAATGACCGGTATTTCGGAAGGGATCACATCCTAAATGACACCAACGCTCTAACTTCCGAACCCGGGATTAGCCCAACTTCCACACTTCCGGGAGTGATCTGCTTTGTTTGCAACCGGTTGTGATTTCGTTCCGTCACTATGGTGCAATCTCTTCCCAGTTCTTTATCGGTTCCATGACCTCGGTAGGAATCTTCAGTGTGGAGTAGATGTCTCTGTGAACAGGCTCCGGGGTGGTGCCTTTGCGGATCTTCAGGACCTTTCCATTGCCCGTGTGCAGCACCACGGTGACGACCTGGTGTGTGCTAAGTTGCTGGCGCAGAGTCCACCACGAGGTATGCACGCCACGATCCAGGAATGGCTTCTCGATCGCCACCAGCAGATGGTAAGCCAGCACGCACAGGAAAATATGCGTCTGCGTGCGATGTTGCAATTGATGGAATACGGGCCGCTCCGCGAGCGGACTCTTCCTGGCTCGGAAGGCTGCCTCGACTCGGGTCAGCAAAATATAGGTGCGCCAGATCTCGTCGGCGGTCAAATCCTGGTGGTCGGTTTTGAGCAGGTAGCCGCCGTCCAGCTTCTTGGCGACGGCTTTCTTTTCCTCCTCCTCTTGCCACGTCAAGGTCCTTTGCTGGGCATCATAGTCCATGCGGTAGTAGCGGGCCACGCGGGGGTAACGCTGCTTGAGCCGACCGATCGCTTGGTGAACTTTCTCCACCTCCTTCAATTGCCCCTTGGCGATTCGCACCTTCAGCTTTTCCAAGTCCTGCTTCAGCCGCTGCTCGTGCGTCTGGCGGATGGCGCGATACTTCTCCTCCCGTCCTTCGCTCAAACAGAGGATGTAAACCTCCTTCCCTTGCTGCCGGCGCTTGATCCGCACCCGCGACTTCTTCTGCAAGGGGTTGCGCGGCGAGGGCGTTCGAACGAGCTCTTCCCAATCGTCGTTTTGCTCGAACTCGGCCAACCAAGCATTCTTCTCCGGCTGCCGAGCGGCGACCAAGTAGTGGTGCCCGTGCGCGCGGATTTGTTCCAGGTCTTCCTCATAAGCCATGCCCCGATCCACCACCACGGTCGAGCCAGGTTTGTGGCCCGTGCGCTTCTCCAGTTGATCCAGCATCTCCCCCACGGTGGTGCGATCCTGCCGGTTGCCGTCGAAGATTTGGTGCGCTTTGGGGAAGCCGTCCCGATCCAGCACCAAGCCGACCAGCACCTGTTTCGCATCCCCGCGCTTATCCCGCGAGTAACCACCTTTCGCCGATGGATTGCCCCGAGCTTCTCCCTCGAAGTAGGTCGAGGTCAGATCGTACAGGTACAGCGTATCGTCCAAATTAAACAGCGTCTTTTCGCGTTCGGCCAGTTCCCGCTCGATCGCTTCCCGGTTCGCATGGAGCCGGTCCAGGTTGCGGTACAACGCTTCGTCGTTGAGGGCTGCAAAGTCCGTGCCCAAAATATCGGCCAGCGCCGTGCGCCGCATCCAATCCGGCATGGCATGCTCGGAAAGGGGAAAAATCAGACGGTTCAGCGTCATCGCCTCGCTGAGTTGGCAGGCGCGCTCCGAGACCCCGGCGCTCGCCAAAATATCGTTCAGCCCCAACCGCTGCCACACTTGGTGGCCGACATGGACGGAGCCCGCCTCCCGCGCTTCTTCCATGCTGACCCGGTCGGGATTCACCTCCACCTTGCCGCCCAGCGATGGAGCCGGGGCTTTTCGGCGCGGACTGCGGCGTGCCGTCTCGGCCAGGGCCGCAACCTGCGGATGGGCGGGAGTGAAGGAAGTCTGTCCCTGCAAGCTGGCCTGGAGGCGGTGAGCCAGGTCAAGCCACTGCTGCGGGGGTGCAGGAGCGAGACTGCCGAGCGAGCAGATGATCCGCTGGCGCGGACCTTTGGGGGTGTAGACGGACTCGACGAGGAGGTAGTTGGTGTAGCTCTTGCCCTTGTGAGACTTGGTGGTTTTGCGGATGTACACAGGACACTACGTATACGATTTCATCAGCCAGTGTCAAGGGAACTATTTAACAATATTCGTCACTATTTCGAGTTCGCGGGATGCCGATATTGAAAACCCAAACCTGACTTCCCGAAACCGTCCGAAACTGGCGTTAGACCGTGGAAGTTGGG
>Ga0224555_1004208_pt1 | contig 13478 bp, 14 predicted proteins | sample 714S23034metaG_FD_180687 | JGI IMG/M metagenome (GOLD analysis project Ga0224555, IMG submission 180687) | Peat soil microbial communities from Stordalen Mire, Sweden - 717 S2 30-34 | ecosystem: Environmental > Terrestrial > Soil > Wetlands > Peat | place: Sweden: Norrbotten County, Stordalen...
GAGCGTCACCGTCACCACCACGTGGAAAGGTGCCGGTGGCGTGAAGGGATTCTTCGAGAAGACGTTCGCGCCGCTGGGGCTGAAGAAGATTCAATCCGAGGTGCTGGCCAACTTGAAGAAGGAACTCGAGAGCTAACCTCGCCCGGTGACGATGGTCAGTGGGCGGCAGCCTGGCCGCCCAGGAAGGCGGCGATGCCCTTGACCACGGCGTCGGCATACTTTTGCCGGCCCTCGGGGCTTTCCATCAACGCCGAGTCGACCGGATTCTTCATGTTGCCGCACTCAACCAAGACGGACGGATACTGCGCCAGGTTCAGCCCCGCCAGGTCCGAACGTCCGTACAGGCCGTCCTGGCCGATGTAGCTGGCCGGCGGAATACCCGAAGCCTGCATTTGGTCGCGCATGACGCGGGCGAACTGCACCGATGGTCCGGCCTGGACCTGATTCAGCGGCGGCGCCGAATAGTTGACGTGGAAACCACGCCCGGACGGGGGACCGCCGTCGGCGTGAATACTCACGACCGCGTTCGGGTGAAGAGCGTTGGCCATCGCGGCGCGCTCGTCCACGCACGGACCCAGCCCGCTGTCGTCGCCGCGCGACATGGCCGTTCGCGCCCCGAGCGCGTTGAGCTCAGCGCGAATCCGCAGCGTGGTGTCCCAGGTGAAGGTGTGCTCCGGGTAGCCGTCGTTGGTGGTGGTTCCGCTGGCCTGGCAGTCCTTGGTGCCGCCGCGACCGGTGGGCACCTGACGGCTGATGGACGCGTCGTTGGCGCCGTTGTGGCCGGGATCGAGGAACACGATCATGCCCGCGATGTTGCCCGGGACCGCGGTGGCGATCGGGATTGTCGGTGCGGCAGTGCCGACAGCGAGGATGCCGACGGCCCCTAACGCGGCAGCGGCCCCGACACGCAGGCGATGAGATATGCGCACGACGCCACGTTAGCCCGGCGGCGTCTACGCTTGGAACTTCGAACCGCCCACACGGCACAGGCGAAACCAAGTCGAGACCAAGACGCAAGGGGACTGTCATGCAACCCGGAGGCCCGCCCGACATGTCGGCGTTGCTTGCCCAGGCGCAGCAGATGCAGCAAGAGCTGATGGCTGCCCAGCAGCGACTCATCGATGCCGAGGTGCACGGCAAGGCGGGTGGCGGTCTGGTGGAGGTCACCACCAGGGGCAGCGGCGAGGTCGTGGCGGTGAAGATCGATCCGAAAGTCGTCGACCCCGACGACGTCGAGACGCTGCAGGACTTGATCATCGGCGCCCTCGCCGACGCCTCCAAGCAGGTCACCGCGCTGGCGCAGCAACAGCTGGGCCCGCTGGCCGGCGGGATGGGCGGCGCGCTGGGTATCCCGGAGTCCTGATCGCACCGACATGTTTGAAGGACCGGTCCAGGATCTGATCGACGAGCTCGGCAAGCTGCCGGGTATCGGGCCGAAGAGCGCGCAGCGCATCGCCTTTCACCTGTTGTCCGTCGAACCGCCTGACATCGACCGGCTCACCGCGGTGCTGGCCAAGGTCCGCGACGGCGTGCGCTTCTGCGCGGTGTGCGGCAACGTCTCCGACAACGAGCGGTGCCGCATCTGCGCGGATCCGCGCCGGGACGGCTCGCAGGTCTGTGTCGTCGAGGAGCCCAAGGATGTGCAGGCCGTCGAGCGCACCCGCGAATTCCGCGGCCGCTACCACGTCCTGGGCGGCGCACTGGACCCGCTGTCCGGCGTCGGCCCCGAGCAGCTGCGGATCCGCGAGCTGCTGACCCGGATCGGTGAGCAGGTCGACGGCGTCGACATCACCGAGGTGATCATCGCCACCGACCCCAACACCGAAGGCGAGGCGACTGCCACCTATCTGGTGCGGATGTTGCGTGACATTCCCGGCCTGACCGTGACCCGGATCGCGTCCGGGCTGCCGATGGGCGGCGACCTGGAATTCGCCGACGAGCTGACCCTGGGCCGCGCGCTGACCGGCCGCCGAGCGATGGTCTAACCGGGTGCACGACGGCACCTCCCGCAGTCACACGGGTAACTCCGGTACCGGGAACCGACCATTACACATTGCAGCAATGCGATACCGCCAGTGATGTCACTTCACTAAAAGATTCTGTCGTGATATCGGATGTGCCATCAAAGTAAAAGAGGCACTATTCCCTGACGGAGTGACGCAGGAGGCTGGTGTGACAGTGACGGCGCGAGGGAAACCGGCTAGGCTCGCAGCCGCTCGCGGCGCAGCAAGTCCACCTCGGGCAATTCCAGCGGCGCCAGCTCACCCACCACCCTGCTGAGCAGCAGGTCGGCGAGTTCGGGGTTGCGGGCCAAGCAGGGCCCGTGCATGTAGGTGGCGACCACGCTGCCCTGGACCGCGCCGTCGATCCCGTCGCCGGCACGGTTGCCTGCCCCCTTCTTCACGGCGCCCAGTGGCGACGCGGCATCGCCGAGTACTGTGCCGCCGCGGTGGTTCTCGAAACCGGTCAACGGCGCCGTCAACCCGGTCAGCAACGGTCCGGTGACCAGCTCCCCGATGGTGCGAACAGGCTGGGGCGACGTAGTCACGTCCAGTAGGCCCACACCGTCGACCCGTTCGCCCGACGACGTCTCATACCAGTGGCCGAGCACCTGGATGGCCGCGCAGATCGCCAGCACCGGCGCGCCGCGGGCCGCCGCGCGCTGCAATCCCGGGTGACGGATCAGATGCTTGGTTGCCAGCCGCTGTGCGTAGTCCTCGGCCCCGCCCAGCGTGTAGATGTCGAGGCTGTCGGGCACTGCCTCGGCCAGCGTGATCTCGACGATGTCCGCGGCGATGCCTCGCAGCCGCAGTCGTTGCCGCAGCACCGCCGCGTTCCCGCCGTCGCCGTAGGTGCCCATCACATCGGGCAGCACCAGCCCGATTCGTACCGTCGAGTCAGCCATGACCGGCCAATCTGCGCTGTAGCTGGAGAAACGCCGTGTAGTTGGCCACCACCTCGACGGGTCCGGGCGGACACGACGCGATGGCTGCCATGGTGTCGTGCACCAGGGTGTGCTCGACGTCGGCGTACCCCAACCGCACGGCGAGGTCGGTGCCACGTTCGCCGGCGGCCACCACTGGGACCCCTTCAAAGGCCTGCTCGAAGTGCTCGAAGCGCACATCCCACAGCCAGGACAGATCTTCGCCGTCGGGCACCTGACCGTTGACCGCAATCACCACTCCGGCCGCGTCCTTGTCCACCATGGACAGGGCTTCCTGCCAGCCTGCCGGGTTCTTGGCCAACAGCATCCGCACGGCGTGCCCGCCGACCTGAATGGTGCGGTATCGCCCGGCGACCTCGTCCACGCCGGACACGGCGGCCACCGCACCCACCGGATCGGCGCCCATCGCGACGGCGGCCGCCACCGCCTGGGCGGCGTTGCCCCGGTTCACCGCGCCGGGCAGGGTCAATCGCATCGGCAGCGCCAGTCCGTCCGGGCCGTAGAGCATCTCGTCGTCGAACCACCACTGCGGGCTGGGCCGTTTGAAGTCGGCCCCGGTGGAATACCAGTGGCCCTGTTCGCGGACGATAACCTCGCCGCTACGCGGGCAGCTGACCGAATCGGCCGCCCAGCTGCAACCCGCGGCGACCCAGACAACGTTGGTGTGGTCGAAGGCGGCCGAGGTCATCAGAACGTCGTCGCAGTTGGCGACCACGACCGCGTGCGGGTGTGCGGCGAGCCCGGCTCGCAGCCTGCGTTCGATCACGTTGATCTCACCGACCCGGTCCAGCTGATCGCGGGACAGGTTGAGCAGGAGGACGACCGCGGGCTCAACGGCATCGGCAACGTGCGGGACGTGCATTTCGTCGACCTCGAGAACCGCGATCGCGGCATCGCGGTCAGCGGCCAGCGCGGCCACCAGACCGGCGTCCATGTTGGCACCCTCGGCGTTGCTGGCCACCGAGCTTCCTCCGCCCAGGGTGCGCAGGGCGGCCGCGGTCATTCGCGTCGTCGTCGACTTGCCGTTGGTGCCGGTGACGACGACCGTGCGCCGGCCGGTGCCGAGCTGGCGCAGAATCGACCGGTCCAGGGTCATCGCCACCAGGCCGCCGATCATCGCCCCGGCCCCCCGACCGGTCACCCGCGACGCCCATCGCGCGCCGGCTCCGGCGGCAAGCGCGAGACGTCCCCGGGCGGTGATCACCCGCGCAGTTTAAGGGCGATCGCAAGCTCGCCGCTTTTTCGAGTTGACGACACGGCGCGCAGCGACCCGGCGATGTCGGCTCGACGTGCCATCCTCCATTCATGCCCGTTATTCCGGTGGCGGCAAGTCCGACGACGATGACCTGGGGTCGGCCGGCCACAGACTCCGGCGAGGGATGGGCAGTGATCGATGTCGAAACCTCCGGCTTCCGGCCGAGTAGCGCCCGCGTCATCAGCCTCGCGGTGCTCGCCCTCGACGCCGAAGGTCACGTCGAGCAATCAGTGGTCAGCCTGCTCAATCCCGGGGTGGATCCCGGGCCCACCCACGTGCACGGGCTGACCGCCGAGATGCTCGAGGACCAGCCGCAATTCAGCGAGATCGTCGGCGACGTGGTCGAGCTCGTGCGCGGGCGCACGCTGGTCGCGCACAATGTCGCGTTCGACTACCGCTTCCTGGTCGCGGAGGCCGAGCTCGCCGATGTCGAGCTGCCGATTGACAACGTCATGTGCACGCTCGAGCTGGCCCGGCGGCTGGAACTGGGTATCGACAATCTGCGGTTGGAAACACTGGCCGCGCACTGGGGAGTGACGCAACGACGGCCGCACGACGCTTTCGATGACGCCGTCGTGCTGACCGACGTCCTGGCGGCGGCGTTACAGCGGGCCCGCGAGCGCGACGTGTGGCTGCCGGTGCGGCCCGTCACCCGCCGGCGTTGGCCCAGCGGCAGAATCACCCACGACGAGCTGCGGCCGTTGAAGATGCTGGCCTCTCGGATGCCGTGCCCATACCTCAACCCGGGCCCGTATGTCCGTGGCAGGCCGCTGGTGCAGGGCATGCGGGTCGCGTTGGCGGCTGAGGTCGAGCGGACCCACGAGGAGCTCGTCGAGCGGATTCTGCACGCGGGATTGGCTTACGCCGACGCGGTCGACCGGGAAACCTCACTGGTGATCTGCAACGAACGCCGTCCGGCGCATGGCAAGGGCTACCTGGCTCACGAGCTGGGAGTGCCGGTGGTGTCCGACGCGAAGTTCATGGATTGCGTCGGGGCCGTGGTCGACGGCACGGGCGTCGAGGACTTCGTCGACGTGGCGCGCGCGGGCGAGCAATTCGCTCTTTTCTGATTGCCTGACGTGAGGGCCGTGCTCTGCAATGGTGATCTTGATCGGGCGTTTCAGCGAGCAGAATCGAAGCGAGGTTGGTGTCCAATGTCGACGGGATCCTTCGGCAGAGGTGTGCGGCCTGCCTGGGTTGACGACAAACTATTTCCCTTCGAAAGCCGGTTCGTCGAATTGGGCGGCAATGTCGTGCACTACATCGACGTGGGCCAGGGGCCAATCCTGCTGATGCTGCACGGCAACCCAACCTGGTCGTTCGTGTATCGGGAGGTTATTGCCGAACTGTCGGGGACATTCCGATGTATAGCGCTGGATTACCCGGGGTTCGGGTTGTCGACCCCAGACCCCGGGTATCAATTCCACCCCGCCGATCACGCGCGAGTGGTGGGCCAGTTCGTGGATCGTCTCGATCTGCGTGATGTCACCTTGATCGTGCAGGACTGGGGAGGACCCATCGGACTGACGGCCGCACTGCAACGCCTGGATCGTTTCTCCGGTCTGGTCGTGGGAAATACGTGGGCGTGGCCGGTGAACGGGGATCTACATTTCGAACTGTTTTCCCACTTCATGGGCGGTCCGATCGGTCGTCAACTGATCCGGCACTTCAATTTTTTCGTCAATGTCATGATCCCGGCGGGACATCGACGCCGCAGGCTGACCGCCGCCGAGATGGCCCATTACCGGCAGGCCTTGCCCACCCCGCAGCGGCGCAATCCGAGCGCGATCTTTCCCAAAGACATCACTGCGGCGCGGACTTTTCTGGCCGACCTCGAACACGGTCTGAATGCACTCACCGATCTGCCGACTTTGATCGTCTGGGGCGACGCTGACATCGCCTTCCGCGCCAAGGAACGTCGGCGCTGGGAAAACCTCATGCCCCGGCACCACACCGTCGTACTCGCCGGCGCCGGACACTATCTGCAATCCGACGCCCCGACTGACTTCGCCAATGCTGTCAGCACGTGGTGTAACCGGCGGTCCGAGTAAGGCCGCTGAGTCATACGAGCAGGGATGCAATGAACGTGAAAACGACGTTGGCCGAACACAAGAACTCCCGGAATGAGTATCGCCGTCGACCGCGCGGCGGCCAGTGCAGGACGTGGGCTGCGGTGGCGGCGACCGTGGTCCTGACGGCGGCGTGTGCGGGCTCGCACGGCGGCGGCAATGCCGGCTCGGCGCCAAAGGCCGCGAGCGTGCACGTTCCCGCGAATTTCTGTGGCCTGCTCAGCGGAGCCGACATCAGTCAGGTGATGGGCAGGACTTTTCCGGCGCCCGAGGGCAGCCAGTCCACGAGTGAGGCACAGTGCAATTCCGCACCGACGGCGGGCAACGACGTCAGCTTCAAGCTCTACTGGAACAACCTGTACTGCGTCGACGGGAAGCCCGCCGATGAGCAGTGTCTCAATTCGCAGACCAAGGGGTTCGCCACCAACAAGCAGACCGCCGGCCATGTTCAAGACATCACGGGCCTTGGCGATCAGGCGTTCTGCTTCGTGGCTCCGCCTGCGACCGTCGACGTCCTCAAGGGCTGGATTTATCTGACCGTGAGCGCCGACAGCTGCGTGCAGGCCCAGACCTTGGCCGGGATGCTGTTGGCCAAGATCTCGGCCTGACGCCTCAATTCCGTGTGGCTCTGTTCACCGCTGACACCACAGCGCGCAGCGACGCCGTGGTGATCGACGGCGCGATACCGACGCCCCACACCGTCCGTCCGCCGACCGGGACTGATGGGTGACGACCCGCTTCGCCCGGCTGCGCCGAGCTCGCGATCGTCACCGAAGCCTCGACGTAGGCCGCCGCCTGAGCGTCCTCGCCGCCGCTCATCGCATGCTCGGAGTAGTCCAGCACGGCCACGTCGAAGCCGATGTGCCCCAACGCGTCGACGAACGCGGCCAGGGGGCCGTTGCCAGACCCGTTGATCTCGGTCTCCACGCCGTCGACCTTGACCGACGCGACAACCCTGGTGATGCCGCTGTCTTCTTCGGCGGCGTCGACACGCTGCTTCATCCGCTCCAGCGGCCGGACCGGTGCCAGGTACTCCTCGGTGAAGGCGTCCCACATCTCCTTGGAGGTGACCTCGCCGCCTTCCCCGGCTGTGCCCTCTGCGATCTTTTGGATCACTCCGGAGAACTCGATTTGCAGCCGCCGCGGCAGTGCCAGGCCGTGGTCGGCCTTCATGATGTAGGCAACCCCGCCCTTGCCGGACTGCGAATTGACCCGGATCACCGCCTCATAGGTGCGCCCGACGTCGCGCGGGTCGATCGGCAGATAGGGCACCTGCCACAGCATGTCGTCGACGTCGGCGTCGGCAGCATCCGCGTCGACCTTCATCTGGTCCAAGCCTTTGTTGATGGCGTCCTGATGGCTGCCGGAGAACGCCGTGTACACCAGATCGCCGCCGTAGGGGTGACGTTCGTGTACCGGCAGTTGGTTGCAGTACTCGACCGTGCGGCGGATCTCGTCGATGTTGGAGAAGTCGATCTGGGGGTCGACGCCGCGGGAGAACAGGTTGAGCCCCAGCGTCACCAGGCAGACGTTTCCGGTCCGCTCACCATTGCCGAACAAGCAGCCCTCGATGCGGTCGGCGCCGGCCTGATAGCCCAATTCGGCTGCGGCGACGGCAGTTCCGCGGTCGTTGTGCGGGTGCAGGCTCAAGATGACGGAATCGCGCCGGGCCAGGTTGCGGCTCATCCACTCGATCGAATCGGCGTAGACGTTCGGCGTGGCCATCTCGACGGTGGCCGGCAGATTGAAGATGATCGGGTTGTCCGGTGTGGGTTTGATGACGTCGCCGACCGCGTCGCAAACCTGTTTGGCGTATTCGAGTTCGGTACCGGTGTAAGACTCCGGCGAGTACTCGAAGCGCCATTGCGTGCCCGGGTATTTGGCGGCCTCCTCGACGCACTTGCGAGCGCCGTCGGTGGCGATCGCCTGCACCGCGGCACGGTCGGCGCGAAACACCACGCGGCGCTGCAGGATCGACGTCGAGTTGTAGAAGTGCACGATCGCCCGGTGCACGCCCTCGCACGCTTGGAAGGTCCGTTCGATCAGTTCGGGCCGACACTGGGTCAGCACCTGGATGGTCACGTCGTCAGGAATCGCGCCATCGGTGATGATCTCGCGAACGAAGTCGAAGTCGGTCTGGCTGGCTGACGGGAACCCGACCTCGATCTCTTTGTAGCCCATGCGGACCAGCAGGTCGAACATGCGGCGCTTGCGGGCCGGGCTCATCGGGTCGATCAACGCCTGGTTGCCGTCGCGCAGGTCTACCGCGCACCACAGCGGAGCGCGACTGACGACCCGGTCGGGCCAGGTGCGGTCAGCCAGCCGGATGGGCTCGACCTCGTCGGCGAACGGACGGTACCGACTGACCGGCATCGATGACCCACGCTGGGTATTCCATGCCGGTTGGCCGACGTTGTGCTGGCCGGCGGGTTTGGTGATGGTCCGACTGGAGGTGAATACATCGGGGGAGTCGCCCGACGGTTTGCTAATGCTAGTCACGGTGATTGCTCCGGGAGATCAGAAGGGCGCCCAAATCAGGCGGCGACCGGCGCATCGCGAACACCCGCGACGGGAGGCCGGTCTGGATCAGACCCCGTCGCGGCGTCCGAGAAGGAGCACCCGCTGCACGTCGGCTACTGTACCGCGCCTACGCGGTTGCCCAAAACCCCAGGCCGCTAGTTCGTGGCCGGGACGATCCGCACCGGGATGTCGGTGTTTTCGTCGGTTAAGTAGCTCGCGCAGACGCGGTGGTAGCCGTCGGCGATCTGCATTGCCACGCCAGTGTTCAGGTCACCGCGCACGGCCAGGATGGGCGACAGGGGCTTGCCCTTCTTGATCTTCTTCAGATCCGCGCTCACATGGGGGTTGTCGGCAGGCAGCAACGCCAGACTCGATGCGCGCAGCAGATCCTTGGCCTTTTTGTGCACGATCGGGGCTTTTTTCAGCGCTGCCACGATTTCGCTGATCTGCGCTGCCGAGGCGAGCAGGGCGAGATAGTCCGCGGCCGCCGGGTAGTCATGCTCGTCCGGTTCGGTACCCCACAACACCGCAACCATCGCGACCACCCTCTCAGCACGCCTGTGCCGGGTATTACCGGCCAGTACTGGATATCAGATGCCGGGACGCCGCGGGTGCATGTCACCCGGTCAGTCCACGTATTCTGTTGTCGACCTGAACCTCGCGACGCTGAGGCAACTCCCCGGGCCGGAAACGGCTGGAAAGGATCGACGTGGCGCTCGTCGTGCAGAAGTACGGCGGATCGTCGGTGGCCGACGCCGAACGAATCCGCCGGGTCGCCGAACGCATCGTCGAAGCCAAAAGGCAAGGCAACGACGTCGTCGTGGTCGTCTCGGCAATGGGCGACACCACCGACAACCTGCTGGATCTGGCCCAGCAGGTGTGCCCGGTCCCGCCGCCGCGGGAACTGGACATGCTGCTGACCGCCGGTGAACGCATCTCCAACGCGCTGGTGGCGATGGCCATCGAATCGCTGGGCGCTCAGGCGCGCTCGTTTACCGGTTCGCAAGCCGGCGTCATCACCACCGGCGCCCACGGCAAGGCCAAGATCATCGACGTCACCCCGACCCGGCTGCAGTCAGCGCTCGACGAGGGGCGGATTGTCCTGGTCGCCGGGTTCCAGGGGGTCAGCCAGGACACCAGAGATGTCACCACTCTGGGCCGCGGCGGCTCGGACACCACCGCGGTGGCGCTGGCCGCGGCGCTGGGCGCCGACGTCTGCGAGATCTACACCGACGTGGACGGCATCTTCAGCGCTGATCCGCGGATCGTCTCCAACCCCCGCCGGCTGGACACGGTCACCTTCGAGGAGATGCTCGAGATGGCCGCCTGCGGCGCCAAGGTGTTGATGCTTCGCTGTGTGGAATACGCCCGCCGCTACAACATTCCGGTGCACGTCCGCTCGTCGTACTCGGACAGGCCGGGCACCGTCGTCACCGGATCGATCGAGGACATACCCATGGAAGACCCCATTCTGACCGGCGTCGCACACGACCGCAGCGAGGCCAAGGTGACCATCGTCGGCATACCCGACTATCCGGGCTACGCCGCCAAGGTGTTTCGCGCGGTCGCCGACGCCGACGTGAACATCGACATGGTGCTGCAGAACGTCTCCAAGATCGAGAACGGCAAAACCGACATCACGTTCACCTGCCCCCGCGACAGTGGCCGGGCCGCGGTGGAGAAGTTGGACTCGCTCAAAGACGAAATCGGTTTCAGCCAAGTGCTTTACGACGATCACATCGGCAAGGTGTCGCTGATCGGCGCCGGGATGCGCAGCCATCCCGGGGTCACCGCCACCTTCTGCGAGGCGCTGGCCGAAGTCGGTGTGAACATCGACCTGATCTCGACCTCGGAGATTCGCATCTCGGTGCTGTGCCGGGACACCGAGCTGGACAAGGCAGTCGTCGCTCTCCACGAGGCGTTCGGGCTGGGCGGCCAGGAGCAGGCGACGGTGTATGCGGGGACGGGTCGTTGATGAGCGGCTTGTCGATTGGGGTTGTTGGCGCCACCGGCCAGGTGGGCCAGGTGATGCGCACGCTGCTCGATGAGCGCGAGTTCCCGGCGACCAGCGTGCGGTTTTTCGCGTCGGCCCGCTCGCAGGGCCGCAAGCTGACTTTCCGTGGTCAGGAGATCGAAGTCGAGGACGCGCAAACAGCCGACCCGACCGGTCTGGACATTGCGCTGTTCTCCGCCGGAGCGACGATGTCGCGGGTCCAAGCGCCCCGGTTCGCGGCGGCCGGGGTGACGGTGATCGATAACTCGTCGGCCTGGCGTAAGGACGCGGAAGTTCCGCTGGTGGTCTCCGAGGTCAATTTCGCTGATGCACGCAACCGACCGAAGGGCATCATCGCCAACCCGAATTGCACGACGATGGCCGCGATGCCGGTGCTCAAGGTGTTGCACGACGAGGCCCAGTTGGTGCGTCTGGTGGTGTCGAGTTATCAAGCCGTGTCCGGCACGGGACTGGCCGGGGTGGCCGAGCTCGCCGACCAGGCCCGCGCTGTCATCGACGACGCCGAGCAGTTGGTGCACGACGGCAGGGCAGTGCAGTTCCCTGAGCCGAAGGCATATGTCGCGCCGATCGCGTTCAACGTCGTTCCGCTGGCCGGGAAATTGGTCGACGACGACTCCGGCGAGACCGACGAAGACCAGAAGCTGCGCCATGAGAGCCGCAAAATCCTGGGTATTCCGGATTTGTTGGTCAGCGGTACCTGTGTGCGCGTTCCGGTGTTCACCGGTCACTCGTTGTCGATCAATGCCGAGTTCGCTCGACCACTTTCGCCCGAGCGTGCCCGCGAAATCCTTGACGGCGCACCGGGCGTGAAAGTGGTTGACGTGCCGACGCCGCTGGCCGCCGCCGGTGTCGACGAATCCCTCGTCGGCCGGATTCGTCGCGACCCCGGTGTGCCGGACGGACGGGGCCTGGCGTTGTTCGTCTCCGGCGACAATCTGCGCAAGGGCGCGGCATTGAATACGATCCAGATCGCCGAGTTGCTGGCCGCCGAATTGTGACCCGCGGGTGAGCCCTGCCGATTCCCGCCGGATCGCGCGCTGCTCACTGATTGCCGTTGCCATGGCGTGTCTGCTTGCTCGCCAAGGGTTTTCGACCGCCTACGCCGATCCACCGGCTCCGATGCCGGAGCCGGTCCTGCGGCCGCTGGCACCGGGTGAGGTGATCCGGATCGGTCCAACGGCGGGGACCGGCACGCCCACCGGTGACTACGGCATCGGGGCCACCGATTTGTGCGTGTTCATGGAGTTCCCGACGCAGGTAGTGCAGGTCTGCGGCGACAGCTTCGCGGGCCAGGGAGTCGGCTTCGGCGGCTACTACTCGCCGATCGCCCTGCGGGTCGATACGTCGTCGGTCGACGACCCAGAAGGAGTCCGGTACACCGGGGTCACCGGCGTCACTGAGCCGCTGCTGGCCGACCCGACGCCATCGGGTGCATCCCAGCTCCCGGCGGGCGTCGTGCAGATCAATCGGCAGAACTACCTGCTGGTCACCACCACCATAGACCTGGTGCCACAGAACTCACGGTTAGTGAAAGCCGAACCCACACAAGGGTTGTGGCAGACCGTTCCGGGTTCGGTCCGGGAGGCCGAATATGCGGGCGGCCAGCAGTCGCAGATCAGTGGCTACTACGACCCGATACCGACGGCGGAGTCGCAAACCGGTTGGGTGTACGTCGTCGCCGATAATTTCGACCGCAGCCAACCTGCGGTGCTCTACCGCGTTGCACCCCAACACTTCGGCGACCGGTCGCGGTGGCAGGGCTGGGCGTCGGGTCCTGACGGCGGTTGGGATAAGCCGCCAACGCCGTTGTGGGGCGACCTGATTGGTGAGATCAGTTTCAAGCAGATCGATGGTAAGGCGGTGCTGTCGTATTTCAACTCCAGCACCGGAAACATGGAAGTGCGGGTGGCTGACGACCCGGCCTCGCTGGGCAGCGCGCCGGTCACCACCGTGGTCCAGCACGACGAGTGGCCCGAACCCGCGGAAAGCCTGCCGCCGCCGTATGACAACCGGTTGGCCCAGCCCTACGGCGGGTACATCTCGCCAGGTTCGACACTGGACGAGTTGCGAGTGTTCGTCAGCCAGTGGCACAACGTCGATCCGCGGGCACGCGCCCCGTACCGGGTGATCCAGTTCGCAGTCAACCCGTTCAAACCCTGGTCAGAGCCTTAAATCTCGCTCTCGGTCCGCAGCTGGTCCGCAAGCAGCTCCGACCGACTCGGCGAACAGCTCCCCAGCCGCCTTGCGGGTGCGGTCGTTGGCATCCGGCCACAGGTGCGAGTAAGTCGTCAGCGTGATCGCCGCCGACGAGTGTCCGAGCGCCCGCTGGACGGTCACCACGTCACAGCCCGCACGGATCAGCCCGGAGGCGTAGAAGTGGCGCAGATCGTGCAGCCGGTTGGTCATCCCCACCCGGTCGCGAACGATCCGCCAGGACCGTGCCACCGTCGCCGCATGGGCGGGGAGCTGTGCGTCCCGACTGCCCGGAAATAGCCAGCGGTCAGGATCGTCGCCGGGCCGGTAACGTCGGACGTGTTCGGCCAGCAGGGTGACGAGACGCGTGTAGGCAGGTTGCCGCGGAACAACGCGCCCTACGGGGAGCGACCGCATGTTCCGGCCGCCTCTCGATGCTACGTCGCGGTAACCTTCCGGATCTGGTTGCCGCCGGAGCGTTTC
>Ga0224555_1004209_pt1 | contig 13477 bp, 9 predicted proteins | sample 714S23034metaG_FD_180687 | JGI IMG/M metagenome (GOLD analysis project Ga0224555, IMG submission 180687) | Peat soil microbial communities from Stordalen Mire, Sweden - 717 S2 30-34 | ecosystem: Environmental > Terrestrial > Soil > Wetlands > Peat | place: Sweden: Norrbotten County, Stordalen...
CTCGCCTTCTACGACCGTCTCCTCGACGGGGTGTTGGCCGCCGGCCTCGAGCCCTTCGTGACGCTTTTCCATTGGGACTTCCCGTCTGCCCTGCAGCGGCGCGGCGGATGGTCCAACCGCGACTCGGCAGACTGGTTCGGTGAGTACGCGTCGGTGGTTGCGGCCGCCCTCGGCGACCGGGTGAGGTGGTGGACCACCTTGAACGAGCCGTTCGTCGTCGCGGAGCAAGGGCACTTGGTCGGAGCGCACGCGCCGGGCATTCGCAACATCTACGCCGCTGGCCATGCGATCCACAATCAGCTGCGAGCCCATGTTGCTGCCTGGACCGCCCTCAAGGCTGCCAACCCCGAAGCATCGGTCGGAATCGCCCTGCACAACGCTGCGGTGTGGCCGGCCAGCGAATCAGAAGCAGACATAGCCGCCACCGAGGTCGCACACGCTTGGCACAACTTCCCACTTTTCTTGGAACCGCTCGTGTACGGGAGATACCCCCCTGAGCTGGAGCCACGTCTGCGGCCCTACTTGCCGAGCGGTTATGAGGAGGACATGGCGGCGCTCTGTCTGCCGCCGGACTTTGCCGGGATCAACTACTACTCCGGCTACCGGGTCCGCCACGACGCCACCAAGTGGACGGGCTTCGTCGCGTCCAAAGAGCCGGGAGTGCCCAAGACCACGATGGATTGGCTTATCCGTCCCGAGGGGCTCAGCTTCATCCTCGAACAAGCACACGAGAAGTACAAGCTGCCCAACCTCTTCGTCACCGAGAACGGGGCCTCGTTCGACGACCGCCGCGACGGCCAGGCTGTGCACGATCCCGAGCGGATCGCCTACCTCGAGGCCCATGTCGGCGAGGTACTGCGGGTGAGAAAAGAGGGTGTGCCGGTGCAGGGTTACTTCGTATGGTCGCTGCTCGACAACTTCGAGTGGGCGCTCGGGTACTCCAAGCGCTTCGGCATCGTCTATGTCGACTTCGACACACAAGAGCGCGTCGTCAAAGACAGCGGACACTGGTATGGCGAGCTCGCCCGAAGCGGGCACTTACCCGTCGCTTAAAGCAGCTTTGCCCGTTGCAACCTGCCTCTCCCCGCTACCAGCGGGACGCCACCGTTGGAAAGTAGCTCGTCGACGACCAGGGCGGAGGCCCCGAGTGCCACGGCATCCTTGCCGAGACGCCCGAGCTCGATGTTGACGCAGTTGGCCGTGTAGTCGAGGGCTTGCTCTCGCACCACTTCCCGAATTCGGCCGAGCAGGGTGGGACCGAGCTTCAGTCCGAGCCAACCCCCGATCACAATGAGCTCAGGATTGAACAGGTTGGCGAGGTTGGCGGCGGCCACTCCAAAGCAGTTCGCCGCCTCCTCCAGGATCCGGGCGGCCGCTCCGCCCGACTCCGCCGACTCGACGAGACGGTCGGCCCACCCCTCCTCGTCAGGGTCGCTGGAAAGGGCTGCCTGTGGGTCCGCCCCTCGCCAGGCAGCGAGCAACGGCTCTGCCCCGATGTAGGCCTCGAGACACCCGGTGCTTCCGCAGCGGCAGCGCCTTCCTCCGGCAATGATGCAGTTGTGGCCCCACTCGCCGGCACTGGACGCAGCGCCCCGGTAGAGAGTTCCGTTGGTGAAGATGGCCGCTCCGACGCCAGTGCCCCAGAGGGTGATCACGGCGTGATGTGTGCCGCGACCCGCGCCGAACCACATCTCCACCTGCCCCAACGCCTTGGCCCCGTTCTCAGCAAAGACCGGAGCTCCGACGCGCTCTCGCACCAGGCGCTCGAGGGGAACGTCGTGCCAACCGATGATCGGAGCGTGGACCCGTGCGTCGTCGACCCGATGCTCGACGATCCCCGGGACGGCGATACCCACTCCAAGTAAGCGACGGCCTTCGGCGCTGAACTGCGCTTGAATCTTCTCGATGGCCTTCACCGTCTCCTCGATGGTTACATCGGCGTCGTGATGCTGTGGGTGCAGGCCCACTTCGGCAACGCCGGCGACCCTCAGCCTCAAGTCGAAACCTTCCACGCGGACGCCGGTCTCGCCGATCTCCACGCCGATGACGGCGCCGAACTCCGGGTTCACCTGGAGCATGACCCGGGGCCTGCCCCCGTCCGACTGCTCGAGGCCGACCTCGACGATCAGGCCCTCCTCCAATAAGGCAGCTGTGAGGTTGGTGATGCTGCCGCTGCTCAGGCCGGTGAGCTGCCCCAAGTCGACTCGGTTGAGGGGCCCCTCAAGGAACAAGGGCCGCAACACGACACTACGGTTCACACGTCGTAGGTCGCCCACGATGGCCTTGGCTCTCGCTATCAACAAGTCGCTCCCTCAACACTTTTTTCACATTTTAACTTAGAGTGCGCACCAGTAGTAGGAAAGGCCTAATATTTCGACACAGGGCCGACCGACCCTGTGTCGCTGAGCGGGCCGCTCACATACTGAGCTAGATGGCTCGCTTGGCGCGGTACGAAACAGAATCGGCCTCAAGGGGCCGGAGCAGGAGGAAAAGCGTGCGAATCAACAAAATGAACAAGATGGGGATTACGCTCGTCATGGCCCTCGGCCTGATCGCGGCGACCGCCACGGCCATATCTGGCGCCTCGGCGAGTACCGCGAAGTATGTGGGACCGACGTCATTGCCCATATCGGCGTTCACGAGCAACTTCTCGGTGATGAAGACGCTTCAAGGGTTGGAGAAGGCCGGCACCGGCAAGGTGGCAGCTATCCTCCCCGACACCGTCAGCTCACTGCGCTATGTCGAGTTCGACGCGCCTTACATCACAAAAGCTCTCGAGACGGCAGGGATGCCCAAGTCTCAGTTCGTGGTTCAGAACGCGCTGGGTAGCGACACGACTGAGCTGACCGATGCCGAGACGGACATCACCAACGGAGCCACCGTGCTCCTGATGGACGGGCTCGACTCGGGTGTGGGAGCCGAAATCGAGGGCTATGCCAGGGTTCACGGAGTCGCCGTGATCGACTACGACCGTATCAGCCTCGGCGGAAGCCGTACTTACTACGTGAGCTTCAACAATGTCACAGTCGGCACGCTGATCGGAAAGGGATTCGTGAGCTGCGTCAGTGCATGGCACGTTGCCAAGCCACAGGTCGTGGTCTTGCACGGCGCCGCCACCGATAACAACGCCACGCTGTTCGCTCAGGGTTACAACACGGTGATCGATCCGTACTTCGCCTCCCACAAGTGGACTTTGGTGGCAAGGACCGCCGACACCTGGGACCCGCCGACAGCTTTGAGCGGGTTCGAGGCGGCGTACACGGCGCATCCGAATATCAACTCAGCGGTGATCCCGAACGACGCGAACGCGGCACCGATCATCACGTACCTGAAGGCGCACGGTGTCAAGCCGGATACCTTCCCCACGACGGGGCAGGACGCTCAGCTCACGGGCCTGGACAACGTGCTTTCCGGATACCAGTGCGGGACCGTCTACAAGCCCATCTACCTCGAGGCGGGGGCTGCGGTTGCTCTTGCGCTGTACCTGAGGGCCGGGGAGAAGCCGCCAGCGGGCCTGGTCAACGGCAAGGTGGAAGACACCGTTGAGCACGTCGCAGTGCCGTCAATCCTCATGACGCCGGAGTGGGTCACGACTAAGAACATGAATGCGACAGTCATCAAGGACAACTTCGTTCCTGCAAAATCGCTCTGCGCGGCCCCGTACACGGCTGACTGCGTTGCTGCGGGCATCAAGCCGTAAGTAGGGACTGGATATATGCCGGCTGCTCCTAGTGTCTTTGCGTAGCATTCCATGCCTAGACCAGGGGGCAGTCCTCTCCTTCCGCGGATGCGGAAGGAGAGGACTGCCGGTATTAGGAGGCCGGGTTGAGCACTGAAAGGGATTCTTTGACCAACGAGGCGCCGCTCGTGCAGTTGCGAGGGCTGACCAAGACCTTCGGGGCAGTGCGGGCGCTCACCCAGGTCGATCTGGACATCCCCGCCGGTCAGGTGACCGCTCTGGCCGGAGACAACGGCGCCGGAAAGTCGGTTCTCATCAAGACGCTGTCCGGCCTGTGGGGGCCCGACTCAGGTGAGATCCTCTGGCAGGGCCACCCCGTCCATCTCCATAGCCCCAAGGATGCGGAGCATCTAGGGATCACCACCATCTACCAGGATCTCGCCCTGTGCGACAACCTTGACATCGTCCAGAACATGTTCCTCGGTCACGAGCCGCTCCGATTCGGAGCGCTCGACGAGGCGACCATGGAGCTGGCGGCACGCAAGACCCTCGAAGATCTCAGGGTGACCACCGTTCGTTCGATGCGTCAGCCTGTTGCATCCCTCTCCGGCGGGCAGCGGCAATCAGTGGCCGTCGCCAAGGCCGTGATGTCGAAGACCCAGCTCGTCATCATGGACGAGCCGACGGCAGCACTCGGCGTCGCACAGACGCAGATGGTCCTCGATCTGATCAAGAGGCTTGCCACTCAAGGCGTCACGGTACTGCTCGTGTCGCACAACTTGAACGACGTCTTCGCCGTGGCCGACCGGATCGCGATCCTGCATCTCGGCCGGATGGCCGCGGTAGGTCCTGCAAAGGGCTTCGACAGCCAGGTGGTGGTCGACTTCATGACAACCGGCCGCTCGACTCGCGTCTCCGGCAACGGGCGCGCCGCCGACGTGCAGAGCTGAACGACACCAACGAATCGAACGAAACTCGAGGCTGACACATGGCACCGGGCACAGACGAGGTAGAAGAGCCGAGGTCGGGCACGACGGAGGTCTCGGATCCGATCAAGAGGTCCCTCGGCGTCACAGTGCCCGACGCAGCGGCGAGCGACGCCGATCTGGCCGAGGCGGTCGTCCTCGTGCCCGAGGTGCTCGCCAATTCACTCGGCGAGTACCTAGGAGCCTGGTGGAAGCGGATCCGGGGCGGCGAGAGCGGGGCCCTTCCTATCCTGATCGGGCTTCTCGTGATCATCGTCGTCTTCCAGATCGGCAACTCCCACTTCCTGACCGCCGGCAACATCGTCAACCTGCTGGTGGAGGCGACCTTCTTCTGCCTTCTCGGCGCGGCCGAGCTGTTCGCGCTCCTCCTCGGCGAGATCGACCTCTCCGTGGGCTACATCGCGGCGGTCGGCGGGACGATCATCGCCGCTCTTGTCGCACCCCCCTACAACTGGCCCTGGTGGGCGTGCGTGATCGTGGGCCTGGGCGCCAGCGCCGCCATAGGTGCCCTGCAGGGCACGCTCATCACCAGGCTTCACCTGCCCTCGTTCGTCGTGACCCTCGGGGGCCTCTTGTTCTGGTCGGGATTCCTGATCTACCTCTTCGACCTCGACAAGAACTCCGTCGGGGGTGTGCTCACCATCATCAACCCTGTCCTCTCCAACCTCGTCAACGGCAACATGACCCCGCTCGCCGGCTGGATCACCCTTGTGGTGTTGGTGGGGCTGTTCGCCCTTTTCTCCATCTCCCGCGCCGCGCGACGCCGTTCGCGTGGCCTCAGTGCGCCGCCTGTGAGCATCACGATCCTTATGATCATCCTGACCGCCGTCGCGGGCGCCGCGCTCGTCGTGATCTGCAACTTGAACCGCGGCGTGCTGGGGGTTGCTCTGCAGGGCGTGCCCTGGGTCGTCCCGTTCGTCGTCGCCATCATCGTGGCATGGTCCCTGCTGCTCGGTAGAACCCGCTTGGGCCGCTACATCTACGCGATTGGTGCCAGTCCGGAGGCGGCTCGTCGGGCCGGTATCAATGTGGCTTGGGTACGCACCTTTGGCTTCACGCTCGTCGGGCTAACCGCCGGGTTCGCAGGGATCGTGTACGAGTCGCGTCTCGGGTCGATCTCCGTCGGCTTCGATGGCGGTACCTACGTCCTCTACGCAGTCGCCGCTGCTGTCATCGGAGGAGCCAGCCTGATGGGCGGACGCGGCAAGGCCATCCATCCGCTCATCGGTGGGCTCGTGCTGGCGGTCGTCGCCAACGGGCTCGACCTCCTCAACATCACCACGGCCGGACAGGACATGGCCACCGCGCTCGTTCTCTTGATTGCTGTCACCATCGACTCGGTGGTGCGGCGTCGTGGCGTGGCGAGCTGAAAAGACTTTTCCCCACCCGGGCGGCGTTTCTCCCCCGCCCGCCGAGATCGGCACTCGCTGCTCGGTCCTAGTGGACGCGCCGCTCCAATTCGTCAGCTGTGCGAGGAGGTGAAGGGCACCCAAATGTCGATCGCGTCGCTCGATGTCGCCTTGGGACCGTTCTCGGTGCTTCGACGATCGCGGACTGGGAGTGGGTACGGGTGCGCCTTCATGGGCAGCCAGCGAGCCGCGTAAACAGGGCGGATGGATATTCGGCACCGACACGTGGGCACCCGGAAGCACGATTACGCCACCGGTCAGCACGGGCGAAAGGTTCGACTTGTGTAAGGCTGGGTGCGCCGGTCGATCAAATACCTGTTCAGAGGCCATTCCGCCTTGGCCCCTTCGTGGTCAGAACCTCGTCTTGAGAATCCGTTTGGGCGTATTCGACCCAGCTAGCCAGCAACTGGCGAGGTGGCCCGAACGAGGGTGGCCACCAGCGCGTCGAGCTGTTCCCGATCCAGAGGCCGGCCGAGCAGGAACCCCTGGGCAAGGTTGCAGCCGACTTCTCGAACTGCGTCGAGCTGGCTCACCACCTCCACGCCTTCGGCGACGATTTCAAGACCGAGGGTCCGCCCCAGCGAGACGAGGGTTTGCACCACCGACGCGTCCTCGGGTGATTTTGAGATGGACTCGACGAAAGAGCGGTCGATCTTCAGCACGTCGACCGGGAAGCGCCGGAGGGAGGCGAGCGAGGAGTAGCCGGTGCCGAAGTCGTCGACCGATAGCCGCACACCGAGGCTCTTCAGCTTGGTCATGCGGGCTACCACGGCGTCTGGGTCGTGCATCATCGCCGTCTCGGTGACCTCGAGTACGAGCCGTACGGGGTCGAGGCCGCTCTCGGCGAGCGCACTCGCCACGTCGCTTACGATCCCGCTGGACTCGAGCTGGCGGGCTGAGATGTTGACCGCAACGTCGAGGCAGGCATCTAGTCGCTGCCAGCCGGCAGCGGCGTGGCAGGCTTCAGAGAGGACGTATCGACCCAGGTCCGCGATGAGGCGTCCGGATTCCTCGGCCAAAGGGATGAACTCACTCGGTGGGAGCAGACCCCGTTCAGGGTGCTGCCAACGGACGAGCGCCTCCATGCCACAAACGTCGTTGCGCTCCAAGTTGAAGATCGGTTGATAGTGAACGCGCAGCTGGCCTCCGTGGATAGCTGATGCGAGATCCATCTCGAGCTGGAGGCGCGCGTGGGCCGCATGGCGCATGCGAGGCCGGAAACTGACGCAGCAGTTCTTGCCTGAGCTCTTCGCCTTGTACATGGCAACATCTGCCTCCTGGAGGAGGTTCTCGGCGGTGCCCTCAGACGTGGTGGCGATCCCGATGCTCGCACTGACCAGGTACTCACGGCCACCGAGGTTGAACGGCGAGCGCAACACATCCTGAACCCGTTCGGCTAACAGCCCGGAGGCGTCCGCCAACGCCCCGTTTTCGACCAGCACGACGAACTCGTCTCCGCCGAGGCGGGCCACGGTGTCGGTGTCGCGGGTCACCCGGCGCAGTCGAGCTGCTACCGCGGCCAGCAGCTCGTCGCCAGTCGCATGCCCAAAGCCATCGTTCACCTCCTTGAAGTTGTCCAAGTCGATGAAGAGCAGCGAAGCCGAGCCGTGAGTCCTGCGCGCAGTGGCCAGCATCCGCTCTGCTCTGTCGAGGACCAGGGCGCGGTTCGGAAGCCCCGTGAGAGAGTCGTGAAGTGCCTGGTGACGCAGCTGTTCTTCGAGGTCGCGGCGGTCGGTGACATCCGTGATCGAGCCGACCAGGCGCGTCGCCGGGATCGGTGCGCCGGGGATCGCCAGCGCACGGCAGTGCACCCAGCGGTACGTGCCGTCGCTGCTCCGCAGGCGGTGCTCGGACTCGAGGGCAGTGGTTTGACCATTTCTGCACGCATAGAGCCCTGTGTCGAGCGCTGCTCGATCTTCGGGATGTACGCGCCCGAGCCACTCATCGGGGCTCGTGCCGATCTCGTCGGGTTTGCAACCGACCACAGCCTTCCATCGCTCGGAGAGAACGACGCGACCGTTTCGGAGATCCCAATCCCAGAGCCCGTCGTTGGCGGCACGTGCGGCGAGGGCATAGCGCTCCTCGCTGGAGCGCAGCGAACGGACGGTGCCCTCCTGCTCGAGCGCCATGCTGAGCAGTGCTGCGCACTGGAAGTAGAAGTCGTGCCCTGTGTTCACCGTCGTCTCGAGCGGGCCGACAAGGGCCAACAGGCCCCAGTCCTTGGTAGCGGTTCTGACCGGGAGCACGGTGGTGATCTCCGCGGCGGCCGGCCTGGCGAGGGAGAGGAGCGTGGAAGGCGGGAAGGATTCGACCCCAACGTGGCTTCCGACTGGGAGGACATCGCTGGCGTTGGACACGAAGGAGCCGGCAAGCTCGATTGTCACTTCCTCGTCAGGGCGGTCGGTGCTCTCCGAAGGCACCTGTCGCCAGAGCCCGAGGTAGGCGGCTCGCACCCGCGTCTGGCTCAGGAAGGGCAACCCACCTTGGGCGTTCGCCGGGTTTCGCAAGAGGTCCAGGCTGATGTGGTATTCGTCGCCGAGTGAGTGGTAGAGCCGGCGCTGCTGGTGCTCCTGCTCACATGCGTACGCCCGTGACAAGGCGAGCGAGATCTCGCCGATTCGGCGCTCGAGGTCGCCGCCCTCAGCCCTCCGCGGCGCGGATTGCAAGCCGAAAGCTCGAGCGCACGCGGCCGACGCGGGGACGACCTCAAAACGTCCTGTCGAGGAGCAGAGCTCCTCAGCCACAACGGCGAGCCGCGCAGTCAGCTCCTCGGTCAAGTTTCCCCCCGGCGCCTCGAGGACATCGGCGACGACCTCCGCCGCGTGTGCAGCTACCTCTCCGGCCTCGTCTTCGCTTGCCCCCTGTTCTCTCAAGAGATCCAGGAACACATGGCGCAGGCCCCCGCGAATGGGCTCGTTCGAGACTGCCGCCGCCAGGTTGTCCGGTGAGCACCCACAGGACGACCGGACGATGTACCGCGTGGGGACCCGGTAGTGGAGAGCCGGCACCTCCTGGTGGCCCGCGAGCTCGATGACCAGTTGTGCCGCCTTGGCCCCGATTGCGCTGAAGTCCTGGCGAACGCTCGATAGCGCCGGGGTGGTCAGCGCTCCCGCCTCGGTGTCGTCGAAACCGACGATCGCCTGGTCGCGGGGAAGTACCAGTCCCGCCGCTTTCAGGACCCTCATAACTCCGATGGCGTTGTAGTCGGTCCCGGCGACGACCGCGGTCGAGGGAAGCCCCGCCGCCAGCATGGCTTCGCCGGCCTCGGCACCACCGCGCTCGACGTTGTCGGTCGCCTCGAACAGCAGGCGGTCGTCGGGGTCCACACCGTGGCGTGCAAGTGTCTGGCAGTAAGCCTCGTAGCGTTCGCGTATGTCGCTCTGTCTCAGGTTGCCGACAAAGGCGATACGACGATGTCCGTGATCGACGAGGTGATCGACGGCTGAGACAACACCGGACCGGTTGTCCGAGGATACGACCGGACATGTGAGCCCCTCAACCTTGTTGCTCACCAGGATCACGGGAATTCCAGTGGCTTGGAGCTCGAAGAGGTACGTGGAGTCGACGGCGTCCACCAGAGCGATCACCCCAGCGAAATGATCCCAGCCTGCCCTGCGCCGAAAGCGCGATACCGCCCGGTCGACGTCGGCATCGCCCGGATCGAAGGTCTGGATTCCGATAACCGCAGCACCTCTTTGCGCGGCGACCTTGCTGATGCCTACGAGTACCCCGCCGAAGAACGACGACGCCAGCTGGGGTGAAAGGACGCCAATGATCAGCCTGTCGTCGTCCGAACGGGGACGCTCTCGGAAGGAGCGCTGCTGCACAGTACTTCTATCGACCTTCAAGGCAACCCACTTGAACTGCATGTTTGCAGCAAGCTGCCACCTGCCGTGACGACCGGCCGTGACGATCGGAACGTTGCGGCCGCGACGCACAGAACGAAATGACAGGAATTAGGTTGGACGAGATGGCCAGTTTCAGCCGGCCGCGTAGAGGGCCGGCCGCGGTCTCCCACGTTTGGACCGCGATCGAGCTCATGTTCGGCGTCGCCCTCCTCGGTGCCGCGGCACTGGCCGGCTTGCTGCTCGCCAAGAGACCGGGGCCAAATCGCGTGGATGCGGCAGGCTACTTCTACGTGCCGTCCGATCCGAGCTCCCATCTCGCAAACGAGCTGGTGAAGATCGGCTCACTGCCGGTGCTGCTGGTAGGCATCGGCGTGATCTTCGCCGTCACGATCTTCCGCGATTGGGTGCGCGCATTCGCATGTGCAGCGGCTCCGATCGTTGCCGTCGAGGTGGTGGAGCACATCGCGAAACCCATGGTCGGACGAGAGATCGGCGCAGGCAGTTTCACCTATCCATCGGGGACGGTTGCTGCGGTCGCGGCGCTCGCTGCCGCAGTCCTCATCGTCTCTCCACGCCTTCTTCGTCCACTGAGCGCGCTGGCTGGAGCACTAGTGGTCGCAGGCGTCGGCGTGGCGGTGCTGGTTCTCAGGTGGCACTACCCGACCGACGTGCTCGGCGGCGTCTGGGTGGGGAGCGGGGCCGTCTTCTTCATCGACGCGCTCGCGCACCTGCCCTGGCTCGTCGTCGCTCGACAACCTTCGTTCGATAGTCGCTTTCGTGCTCAGGCGACGAGTCCTCCGGTCCAGGTCTAGGACCCAGACGCCCGTCGGGACGGTGCAGGGATTGATGCGGGCCATCCGGGTCGTGTTTCGCGCTGAACCAATAGAGGTGGCCGGTCTCTGATCTCGCCTTCGTGGTAGCACCAACGCCGATCGCTGCGACGACGGTGTTCGGGCTCATTTGCGTCGAGCGCGCCAGACCTCCTCGCACGGCCATCGACTCGCCCATTCGAAGTCGACGAAGGGCAGGTCACTGGTGGTGCCGGCGGGTGGGCGGAGCTCGATGAGGTCCTCGACCTCAAACGCGTTGGCGCGCAGCAGTCGGATCCAGTCGCCGTGACCAAGGTGGAACTCGACAGTCGGGTCGTCGGGCCACTCGAAGCGGTGCATGCCGAACTGAGGGCGAAGCAGGCGATCGGTGGCCGCGACGTCATCCTCGTCGGGCGCGCAGAGCATCAACAAGGTGCTGTTGCCGAGGAAGACGAGCTCACCGCCGGGATGTAGCAGGCGTGCCGCCTCGGGAATCCAGAAATATGGGTCCGTCCAGATGGCAGCGCCGTACTCACTGATCACGAGATCGAAGGACGCGTCCCGCAGGGGGACCTGCTCACCGGCAGCGCGCACGAGAGGAAACCACAGCCCGAACTCGTCCTGACACTGTCGCGCGATACGCAATTGCCCTGGCGCGGGATCGACACCTACGGGCACCGCGCCTCGGCGTGCGAGCCAGGCTGAGACATACCCTGTGCCGCAACCGAGCTCCAATGTCCTCGCCCCGTCGAGGTGCGACGGCAGGATCCCGGCGACGCTCTCCGGAATGTCGAAGACGCCCCAGGTCGGCTCCGCTGCCGCCCACTGGCGCCGGGCAAGCTTCGACTGGCCGTCACCGCGGGCTTCCCAGGCGTCGGCGTTGGCCCGGACGTGGTCTAGCGGTCCGCCCGGCACCCGACAGACGCTATCTGCAAGGCGAGGTCGTGTCCGTCCGGCCGTCTTGTCGTCGCCACGTACAGACTTCAGAGCTGGCCGAGCTCCTCGGCTACCGCCAGCGCCCAGGTGTGCACGTGCGCACGGTCGCGCCAATCACCCGCCTTCGTCTTGGCCATGGCGCTGGCCGGGAAGCCCTTCGCGGTCGATTCGAGACGGCCTCCGAAGGTGACCTCGCCGCGGGCGCCGATCTGCGACATCACCGTTGCGACGTGCCTGACGGGCGGGATGGCGCCGGCAACGGCGGAGTCGTCGAGCGGGCCGCTGCTCACCAGCCAGACCGGCCGCTCGCGCAACGCCGCGGCGTGGCGACGGGCGAAGTGCCGGGCATCACGGTGCCAGCGTGTGGCGTACAGAGCCCCGGCGATCACGACAGAGTCGACGCCGTCAAGGCTCCGAACGTCGCGAGCAGGCTTGACGGCGGTCTTCAGCCCGACCGCTGCGAGCTCGTCGCCGATCATCTCGGCGAGCCCGGCCGTGCCTCCACGCTTGGACCCGTAAGCGATGAGAACTTGCACAGAACCCCCTTCTCGAGCACCCGCGATCATTGAACGACCATCCGGGCCGACCTCTCCAGAGGCGAAGGACACCTTCTTGGTGGCGGGGCCGTCCTCTCCGACCGACTTGGCGCCTCGAGGACACCGACGTGTCGCTCGGCTGTCGCCACCTGACAGTGCTGCCGCATTACTGTCAGGTGGACCGAAGATGACGACATACCAGGTGACAAGCGACGGAGACGGACACGACCTGGTCGCTTCCTGGCCTGACCTCCCGGAACGGGCGAATCATCCCGTTGCGACGTTCAAAGAGCTGAAGCTCGCCACGGCCGCAAAGAGCGTTCTCAACGCTGCTTCGCGCTACCGGTGGCACCGGTGGATCCAACTCCAGGACGAGGGCCTCTTCACAGACGAGCGGGTGGGGGCAGATCCGACCGAGCGTCCGGCGACAGCACAGCTCCCAGCAGGCTCTGCCGGGGCATCCGGTCAACCGCCTTGGTTGCCGAGGTTGCCGACGAGTGCGATTCTCGGCGATTCACCAATGAGTGATTACCTCGAGGCTCGAATCGAGGCACTGATCCCAGGCCCGGGCCAGGAATCCGCGCCCGTCGAACCCGACGCGTCCGGCTTCACCGAACGTGTCTCGATCGGGAACCTGCGACCCCTCTTGTGGAGGGACTGGTGCGGTCACCTCCAAACCGGCGAGCACGACCGCTTGGCTGTCGAGCTCGACGCGGAGCTGGCTGCGATGACAGGCTCGCTGACCGGGCGGGCGCGCCAGATCTCTTGGTATCTCAGCGCCGAACTGCTCATCGATGAGGACCGCTCGAGGCTGGTCCCCATCGACAAGGGCGATGATGGCGCGGAACGTGCGAAGGTCTTCCAGAAATCTCTCGTCAAGCTCTTGAGCGATCTGATCGGCCTTCGCGTCGAGTCGACCGCGGTCGACTGGGACCCCGACAACGAGGAGTTGCTTCGGGTGTACTCGCCCAAGACGGTCGTCGGGTTCTGGCTCGACCCGGAGTGCTGGTACAACGGGTGGCCGGACCCCGACTCGGCGGACGGCCAGTCCACGACCTGGCGTCACGCGGGCACACTGCCGACCGACACGAGCATCGGGGACCTCGCCGGCTACATCACAGAGAGACTCGCAAACGGAACCTGGCCATTTGGAGGCAACGCTCCCAGCGAGCGGCGTAGCCCGTTCGGCGGGCGGCGCCGCGGCGCCCAGTAACCAATCACCCTCCCACATCACGGTCGGCTGGCTGACGGCGCGGGGTTGGCCGCCCGCGCGG
>Ga0224555_1004215_pt1 | contig 13459 bp, 12 predicted proteins | sample 714S23034metaG_FD_180687 | JGI IMG/M metagenome (GOLD analysis project Ga0224555, IMG submission 180687) | Peat soil microbial communities from Stordalen Mire, Sweden - 717 S2 30-34 | ecosystem: Environmental > Terrestrial > Soil > Wetlands > Peat | place: Sweden: Norrbotten County, Stordalen...
GATCCTGCCATCCATCTGCCCTTCCCCAAAAGGCAAATCTGTAAAAGGGTAAATCTGTGCCCCATTCATCGCAGCTTTATCGCGATGAGTGGGCGGGCAGGCGCCCCACTCACCGATCCTGCCATCCATCTGCCCTTCCCCAAAAGGTAAATCTGTAAAAGGGTAAATCTGTGCCCCATTCATCGCAGCTTTATCGCGATGAGTGGGCGGGCAGGCGACCCACTCACCGATCCTGCCATCCATCTGTCCTTCCCCAAAAGGTAAATCTGGAAAAGGTAAATCTGTGCCCCATTCATCGCAGTTTTATCGCGATGAGTGGGCCATCCGCTTAGCCGCAGCAGCCACTGCCAGTCTTCGGCTTCTCCGCAGGCTTGCCGAGGTATTGCGCCGGATTATGATCGAACTTCTCTTTGCAACTGGAGCCGCAAAAGTAATAGGTCTGCCCAGCGTGGTCGGTGTGTCCAGCGGCATTAGCTGTGTCTACGTCCATGCCGCAAACGGGATCTTTCACAACGGTGATGCTGCTCATTGGCATCTCCTTGGTTCGTGAATCCGAGCCGATTAGGGCTCAGCGATTGAGTTGTGGCTTTCATCCGCGCATTCGTCGCTTGCCTGAAAGCTTCGTCGTGCTCGCAAACGATTCCAACTGAAACCTTTTCACTTCGGAGAGGAACAAGTCCGGTCAGTAATGCTCGGGTCAACGGCCATCGGCTATAACTTCATTGTTCGCAGCCTCAGCGCGTTGGCAATCACGGAGACAGAGCTAAAGCTCATGGCAGCCGCCGCGATCATCGGGTTCAATAGCAGCCCGAAGCCGGGAAACAGTACGCCCGCTGCAAGCGGCACACCAACAGCGTTGTATACGAAAGCGAAGAAGAGGTTCTCACGGATATTGCGCATGGTTGACTTGCTGAGGTGACGAGCGCGGAGAATGCCGCGCAGATCGCCTTTCAACAGCGTGATGCCGCCAGCCTCCATTGCCACATCCGTGCCGGTCCCCATGGCAATACCAATGTCAGCCTGCGCAAGCGCCGGCGCATCGTTCACGCCATCTCCAGCCATCGCGACCACAGAGCCCTTCTGTTGGCACAGTTTGACCACCTCTGCTTTCTTTTGCGGCAATACGTCGGCATAAAACTCGATGCCGAGCTTATCCGCGACTGCCTTGGCCGTCGTAGCGTTGTCGCCCGTGACCATGATGATCTTGAGACCTGCCGCCCGCAGTTCGCGGATCGCATCGGGCGTGGATTCCTTGATCGGATCGGAGACTCCAACCAGGCCCGCGGCCTTGCCATCGACGGCAACCAGCATCACCGTCTGGCCTTCTTTGCGCAACGCTTCGGCTCGATCGAGCAACGGCGCGGGATCGACAGACAAATCGCGGAACAGCTCTGCGTTCCCGACGGCAACCTGCTTGCCTGAAACTGTCCCCCTCACACCTTTGCCGGTTACGGAGTTGAATCCAATTACATCGGCCAGAGAGAGCTTCTTTGCCTCCGCGCCTTTCACGATGGCTGCTGCCAAAGGATGTTCGCTCGATCGCTCAAGGCTGGCGACGAGTTGCAACAGGCCGGATTCGTCGATGCCCGGCTGGGGAATGACGGAACTCAGCGTCGGCTTGCCCTCGGTGAGGGTTCCCGTCTTGTCGATGATGAGCGTATCTACCTTGCCGAAGGTCTCCAATGCCTCTGCATTGCGGATGAGGATACCGGCACGTGCCCCGCGGCCCGTGCCCACCATGATCGCCATGGGCGTGGCCAGCCCAAGAGCGCACGGGCAGGCGACGATCAGAACAGCCACAGCATTGACAAGAGCATGAGCGAAGCGCGGTTGCGGCCCCACAAAGTACCACACCGCAAAGGTGATAATCGCGGCGACGATAACCGCCGGCACAAAGTAGGAGGAGACTCGATCCGCCAGTCTCTGAATCGGCGCTCGCGACCGCTGCGCCTCGCTGACCATCTTCACAATTTGCGCCAACAACGTGTCTGCGCCAACACGCTCCGCACGCATCACAAATCCGCCGGTTCCGTTGACGGTACCCGCCGTCACTTTCGCGTCCTTGTCCTTTTCAACGGGGATGGGTTCTCCGCTGATCATCGACTCATCGACGGAGCTGTGGCCTTCAAGCACGATCCCATCGACGGGAACCTTCTCGCCGGGCCGCACCCGGAGCCGGTCGCCGGCTTGCACCTGGTCGAGCGAAACGTCTGCCTCCCCACCCTTGTCGTCCAGCCGTTTGGCGGTTTTTGGAGCCAGGCCGAGCAACGCGCGAATCGCACTGCTGGTCTGGCTGCGAGCGCGCAACTCCATCACCTGGCCTAAGAGTACGAGTGCGACAATCACCGCCGCGGGCTCGAAGTACACATCGATCTGTCCTCCGGCCCCACGAAATGACATAGGGAATATCTGAGGAACCACGGTGGCGAAGACGCTATAGAGATATGCTGAGCCGGTGCCAAGGGCAATCAGTGTGAACATATTGAGGCTGCGATGCACGACCGATTGCCAGCCCCTGACGAAGAAAGGCGACCCGCACCACAGAACCACAGGGCTTGCCAGAGCAAACTCGACCCATGCCCACGCTCTCGCCGAGAATAGGTGTTGCATAGGCATGGAAGGTAGAAATGCGGAGACCATCAGCGCGAGCATGGGCACGGCGAGTGCGACGCTGATCCAGAGCCGCCTCGTCATATCGGCCAGCTCTGGGTTGGAGTCTTCGGCCGTAACCTCGCGGGATTCGAGCGCCATTCCGCAAATTGGGCACGAGCCTGGTCCATCACGCACGATCTGCGGGTGCATCGGGCAGGTATATTCGGAGCGCATGGCTGGTGCGGGAACGGTCACGGCTTCGAGCGCCATGCCGCACTTCGGACAGCTTCCCGGTCCCGTTTGCTTCACCTCCGGATGCATTGGGCAGGTGTATTCCCCCTGCGGCTCGGTTTTCGACGCTGGGTGCGACAGAGTTGCGTCTGGCTTGGCCTGCACATACTTCTCTGGCGCGGCGCGGAACTTTGCGGCACAACCCTGACAGCAGAAGTAGACGGTTGCGCCTTGATAATCGGCGCTTGCCGAGGCTTTCGACGGATCGACCTTCATCCCGCAAACGGGGTCGTACTCTTCAGCCTGCTTCATCTCTCGATTGTGCCCCAGTTCACTCATTGCTGCCTGTATCTTTCTGCACCGGGAGTGGGGATATCGCAAACGGGGAATTGTGCGGTTCTTGGCATCATTCATGCATGGCGGGCGGCCCACGTCTCAATCTGCCACCAAATTTGGGTGCTCCAGTTCTCGACTTTGAGACCTGGGATCGATCGCCCCATCCCGTCGCGGCAGGTGGCCCACTCATTGATCCTGCCAGCCATCTGTCCTTCCCCAAAAAGGTAAATCTGTAAAAGGTAAATATGTGCCCCATTCATCGCAGCTTTATCGCGATGAGTGGGCCACCTGCCTTCAAGGAACGGAAGCCGGTGAAAACAACTGAATGTGACGAAGTGAAGAGCTCCCGCTCTCTGGAACCGCTTCAGGCCATAGGGCATGCTGCCATCGTAATCCCCCTGCGACTTTGTGCGAAGACCCGCTCATCGCGATAGGGCCGCGATGAACGGGGCACAGTTCCCAATTCCGTGATGAGTGGGCCACCTGCCAACTGAAAGTGAGGAAATGAAAACAACCGCGTTGCTGATAGCGAACCAGCCCCTTCATCATCCAATCATCCTACCTCCAATGTCTCAGAATCGAGACATGGGGCAACCACTCTCTTAGGGATGGTCAGACCTGGGCCGCCTGCCACGGCGGCCCTCACGCCGGCGTCAGCTTTTCCATGGGCGGCAGGGTGGCCAGGAAGCGGCGGGCGAACTCGGCGCTGTACTCCTCCAGCAACTCCTGGACGCGGCCGGGATCGACGGAGCGCACGATGAGGCCGGCATGGTGGTCCTTCTTGATGCGGAGGAAGACTTCCGGCGCGTCAAATGCTGACGTGTCGGGCTCTGCGGTCTGGGCCAGGCAGAGGACGCTGCCGGCGTAGCTCGAAAAAGATTGCGGAAGCGAATAGGGCTGGCCGCGGAGGCTGGCGATCTCAAGCCGCGCCCATTCGCGCCAGAGATTGACGCCGGTGGAGGCTTCGACCAGTTCAGCGATGAATGCGCCGCCGACGCGGGCCGCGATCTCAAGGAAGTAATAGCGGCCGTCGTCGTGGGCGCGAATGTATTCGGCGTGGGAGACGCCGCGCACCATGCCCAGCGACGGAGCGAGTCCGGCGTTGAGCGCGGTGAGCTCGACCCAGTCGCGGCTGACGCGGTCCACGGTGCGGGTGGTAAAGACGCCGCCCTGGTGCATGACCTCCATGGGCGGATGGCCATAGCGATGCACCACGGAGAACAGGACCTCACGTTCGTCGACGATGGAGTCGACGTGGAAGATGTCGCCGGGGACGAACTGCTCGAGCAGGAAGTGGCTCTGGCGGTCGCCGAGTTCGTCGAGGGCGCGCCACAACTGCTCGGGCTGCTCGATTTTGCGAATGCCCACGGACGAGGCCTCAGTGCGCGGCTTGAGCAGCCAGGGCGGCGGCACGCGGAGCATGTATTCGCGCAGCTCGTCGTAGTTGAGCACCGGGCAGAACTCGGGAACCAGGAAGCCGGACTCGCGCGCGCTGGAGCGCATGGCGAGCTTGTCGCGGTAGTAGCCGGTGGTGGTGATTCCCATGCCGGGAATGCGCATGTGCTCGCGAACCTGGGCGGCCGATTCGAGATCGAATTCATCGAGAGCGATGACGCGGTCGAAGCGGCGTCCACGGGCCATATACGAGACGGTGTTGAGGAGTTGATCGCGGCTGAGGCCGGGTGGCATGGTCACCAGTTCCTCGAGGGATTCGCGCGGCCAGTCGGCCCCGGCCAGCTTGTCGAGCGTGAGCAGGGTGGCCTTGACGCCCATCTCCGCGCATTGGCGGAGGAAGTCGTACCCCTTCTCGTAGCTAGCCACGCAAAGAAACCGTTCGATTCGGTCCGGCATCGGTCCCCCGTTTGGTCCCCACCGCGCAACCCGGGCCTTCGGAGCGCGCCTGTCATACTCTTAGAGTCACAATCGCGGCGTGGACCCTGGATGAAGATAGTTCTACCATAGAGCGTGCGGCGATGGCCCCCTGGGGCAGCGCAGAGGAAAGATCGAGAATGCTGTTCGCAGAGGCAATTGTGGAATTGCAGGATGCGCGGACGAGGGAGTGGCACGGAACTCCGGGCGCAGCGGCCCAGGGCACGGCCGGGGCCGCAGCCCAGCGGCGCGAGGGCGAGAGCACGCAGGCGGAGGAGAAGTGGCTGGCCGCCGTGGAGCGGCAACACCGGGCAAACTTCGATCTGTGGCACATTGAGGACCAGGCGCGCGTACCGGGCGCGTCCGCCGATGAGCTGGCCGAAGTAAAGCGCCGCGTGGACCGGACCAACCAGTTGCGCAACGACCGGACGGAGGAGCTGGACCGCATGCTGCTGGCGCGCCTCGAAGCGCGGAGCCTGCCCAGCGCGGAGGCTCCGCTGCATTCCGAGTCGCCCGGCCTGATGATCGACCGGCTCTCCATTCTGGCGCTGAAGATCTATCACACGCGGGAAGAGGCAGAACGCGAAGACGCGCCGGCGGGCCATGCGATGCGCAACCGGGAACGGCTCGCGATTCTGGAGGAACAGCGGGCGGACCTGGCCGCGTGCATGGACACACTGTGGAGTGAGACACTGGCGGGGACGCGGCGGTTCAAACTTTACCGGCAACTGAAGATGTACAACGATCCTTCGCTGAACCCGGCAATCTACGGAAAATCCCCCGGCGGCCAGGGAGTTTGACTGGCGGTTGGGGGGTGCCCATTGACGTCTTACGGGGTTATGCGTATAAAGATGGCCTAAGCAGCGTATTTCCTAAGACGTATGTTTGTGCCGGGAACAGCCAGGTTCAACTGAGCGGAAAGGAAAGTACGGGCAAGATAAAACCCATGACGCAAGAGGCCCGATCAGCGGCTCCCAGCCGCAAAAAAACTCTCCCGACGGGGGCCAGAACCGATGGCCATTCCGTGTCCAGCGGACCCGCCTTCCAACACTACCAGGCCGCCGTACTGTTGCTGCAGCAGGGCAAGTACGAAAAGGCGCTGGCCGCTCTCCAGAAGCTGCTTCCCGAAGCTCCGATCGAAATCAAGGAGCGCTGCCAGATGTACATCAGCACGTGCCTGCGGCAACTGGAGAAGCCGAGTCTGGCGTTCGATACTCCGGAGGAGCGGTATGACTACGCGGTGTCGCAGTTGAACACCGGCTACTACGACGATGCGCGAGAGCAGTTCAACGGCATCCTGAGCAGCCATCCCGGCGCGGACTACGCATTTTACGGATTGGCGGTGCTGGACTCGATCACCGGCCGCGCGCAGGATTGCCTGGCGAACCTGGCCAGGGCCATCGAATTGAACCAGAGAAATCGGTTGCAGGCCCGCGTGGATAACGATTTTCAGAACATGCAGGACGATCCGCGGTTTACCGAACTGCTTTATCCCGAGGCTCCGTAAGGATATTTTTGAATACCGCAATTTCCGTACCCGGTGAAGTGTTGTTGTCGCCGTCTCCCAGCCCGGATACCCCGGCCAGCGTGACGCCGATGCGGGTGGTGGCGATCGGTGGGGGCACAGGCCTGTCCACGCTGCTGCGGGGACTGAGCCGGCATGTGCATACCCCCGGCGACAGCGGCGCGGAAGCGGGCCTGATCGCCGATCTGGCAGCGGTGGTGACGGTGACGGACGACGGGGGATCGTCGGGCCGGCTGCGCCAGGATTTCAATATGCTGCCACCCGGCGACCTGCGCAACTGCATGGTGGCGCTCAGCCAGGAAGAGGATCTTCTCACCCGGCTGTTCAACCATCGTTTCAGGGGCGGCGACGGGCTCAAGGGGCACAACTTCGGAAACCTGTTTGTGGCCGCGCTGACTGAGATCACGGGCGACTTTGCGCAGGCGGTGCAACTGGCCTCGAAAATTCTGGCCACGCGGGGCCGCATTTATCCGGCCACGACGGCCAACACCACCCTGGTGGCGCGGATGGACGACGGATCGCTGGTGCGGGGGGAAACCGGCATCACCGCCAGCCGGCTGCGGATTGTGGAGCTGACGCTGGACCCGCCCGGCCCGGCGCCGCTTCCGGAGACGCTGGAGGCGATCGAGCGGGCCGACCTCATCACCGTCGGACCGGGCTCGCTTTATACGTCGCTGATCACCAACCTGCTGGTGGACGGGATTCCTTCGGCGCTGGCCAGGGCGCGCGGCCTGCGCGTCTACATCTGCAACCTGATGACGCAGGCCAATGAAAGCCTGGGGCTGACGGCGTCAGAGCACATCGAGCGCATCTACGAGCACACCCGCGAGCCGATCTTCGATTGTGCGCTGGTAAACACCGCGCCGTTTTCGCCGGAAACCCTGGCGCGCTATGCGGTCGAGGGAGCATCGCCCATTCTGCCGGACATCGAGCGCATCCAGGCGTTGGGGGTGCGCTGCATCGCGGGCGATTTTGCCAGCGAAGAGAGTGTTGTGCGGCACGCGGCCGGCCGGGTCACCGGAGCCCTGCTGGCATTGGGGCGCTCGGCGAGCGTGTGAAGGCGCCTGAATTCCCGGCAATTTTAGAAAATTTCACTTCCCGACTCCGCTTTTGAGCTAGTACATTCTGGTGCATGCTGGGCGAAGACCGGCGAAAGAGGAGGGGTATGCGAATTCGATGTAACGTGTTGGCAGTGAGCGCCATGATTTTGGCTTTGGGGGTGTCTGCGGGAGCGCAGACCAAGCAAAAGCCCGGGCTTTGGGTGGTGACCACCACCATGTCCATGGGGGGCGAGCAAATGCCCCAGATGCCGCAGATGCCTCAGATGCCGCAAAATGCGCAGATGCCGCAGAACGTTCAGTTGCCGCCGGGCGTAAATCTGCCGCCGGGCGTGCAAATGCCGCAGAACATGGGATCGTCGGCGGGGTCCATGTCGGGCTCGCCGATGGGCTCTCAGCACACGTCCCAAGTCTGCGTGACGCAGGCGATGATCGATAAATTCGGGGGCCCGAATCCCGCGCCTGTGAACCCTCACGCCGATTGCAAGACAACCAGCATTGTGCAGAAATCCAACGGCATGTCGGCCACCATCACCTGCACCGGGCAAATGAACGCGACCGGCACGGTGGAGGCGACATACGTCGACGCCAACACGACCAAGTCCACAATACACATCACAGGCACCATGCAGATGGGGGGCAATTCGAGCCCGGTTGACATGTCGATGCAATCGACTTCTGTTTACAAGGGACCGGACTGCGGCAGCGTGAAACCGATGACGATGCCCACCGGCAAATGAGGCGTTCCAAACCCGCATTTCTCACAGGCGGCGAAAAATCGTAGCGCCGGTCTCCTGACCGGCTGTTCTGAGGGCCTCCTGGCCCTCAGAGACCTCTCCAGACCCTGAATTCTGGGTTTTCGAGCCGTCTGTGAGAAATGCAGGCTAACAGCAACGGCCCGGCCCTCAGATCCTCAGATCGCTCGCTTGTGAAAGCGTCCCTCGCTCATGATGACTGAAAGCCGGTCGCCGCCGGTCGCGAGGATCGAGATGTCTTCGAGGGGGTTGCCGTCGACGACCAGCAGGTCAGCCGCCGCGCCTGCGCGGATCGAGCCGAGCATCCCGGCTTGTCCCAGTAGCTCCGCATTCACCGAGCAAGCCGAGCGGAGCACATCGATGGCCGGCAGCACCTGCGCGCGGAGCGTGAACTCGGTGCTCTGCCGCACGTGAAGACTGCCCAGCAGATCGGTTCCAAAGCCCATTCTCACGCCTGCCTCCTTCATGATCTCCAGGCTCGCCAGCCCGCGATCCCCAACGCGCTTCAATTTTTCCATGCTGGCGGCCGGAAGGCCGAGTTTGCCGCCCTCTTCAACGAGGGCAGCGATGGTGGCCATGGTAGGCACGGCAAACGAACCCTTTTCGGCGACGAACTCAGCGGTCTCCGGATCGATGAGTGTAGCGTGCTCGATCGATTTCACGCCCAGTGCGGCGGCCCTGCGCACGGCTTCCTTCGGGTGGCAATGAGCGGCAACGTACGACCCCGCGCGGTCAGCCTCCTCGACGGCAGCGCGAATCTCCTCGTCGGAGTACTGGCAGCGGTCGAGCGGATCGGTGGGCGACGCAACTCCTCCCGAGCCCATGATCTTGATGTGCGCTGCGCCGCGGCGAAGCTCTTCCCGCGCCGCTTTGCGAACCGCGTCGGCGCCGTCGGCAATCACCGCGAACTGGTCGCAGTGGCACGAACAGCCGCAGTAATGTCCCGCATCGAGCGCGTGGTCTCCGGGGCGGAAGTCGCCGTGGCCGCCGGTCTGGGAGAGAACGCGGCCACCATAAAAGAGCCGGGGCACCCGATCAAGCAAGCCGTCCCGGATGGCCGAGGCGATACCAACGTCTGCGCCGCCTACGTCGCGGACGGTGGTAAAGCCGCGGTCGAGGCTTGAATGCAGAAATTGCGCGGCGAAGTGCGCCAGGTAAGACATGGGCGACTGCACCACGCGGCCGAGGTTCAACCCGGCGGCATAGACATGGACGTGAGCATCGATCAGGCCCGGCATCAGGACGCGCCCGCCGCAGTCGACGGCCTCTTCTTCAGCCGTGAGTGGGCGATCGGTGATCTCGCGGATCAGCGCGCCTTCCACAACCACGTTCAGGCCTGTTTTCAGCGTTTCCGATTCACCGTCGAAAATGCGCGCGGATTGAAACACAATGCTTTTTGCCATGCCGGATCACCTGTTGCGAAGATAGGCGAACTGCGCCGGGAAGGTTCGCTTCATAGAGTAATCGATCTATGCGGGGGTTGAATCGAAATACAGGCAGCGCTGGCCCGGCGCGGCGATTGCTGCGCGAGGCAACCCAGACTCAGCCTGAATCGGCCTACGGCACCGTGACGTTGAACGATGTGGTCACGGTCGCACTGGTGCCAAATTCCGTAGCCTCGACGGTGTAGACATAGGTTCCCGGGGTTACGACGCTGTTGTTGCCGCCGCAAGCGCTGATTCCCGCCAGACCAGCCAATGCTCCCACAGCGAGCAAAGTGAGCGTAAGCCAGCGCGCTGCCCTCCGACGGAAACCAAGGCCCAACAGGAGTCCGCCGGCCAGCACCAGGCCCGGCGCCAGCCTATGGCCCCCGCGGCGCGGCAAGCTGACGGGGCAAGGGGAGCCGTTGCTGCAGGGGGGGTAAGAGTTAAAGAGATTGATGGTCCCCGTCACCACCTGATTCGCGGTCAACGTATAGGTTGGCAACGCTGGTCCACCAACATCACCGCAAAGGGGCCTCATAGCTCCGGCTAAAAAAGTCGGAGGAGCGCAGTTGACTTGAATTGTACCGGCGTAGCCGTTGACCGAGGTCAGCGTAAATGTGCTGGAGCCAACTCCGCTGGAACCGCTGGAGGACATTGTCACGTTCGTGGCTGCGATGGTGAAGCTCGGCGTGGCAGCCGATGCATTCGGACCGGACAACGCAAGCGCAAAGGCAAGAAGCGATCCGATGAGAACAAACTGGCGGTTCGATTGCATGGCAGAGACCTTTCCGCTGGGTGGCTTTCACCCTGCCCGTGGTGTTAGACGGATTCACATGCTGATAACCGACAGTTTCCGAGATAATCTTACGCTGTGTTTCGCACCCCGTGCGTGCGGCTCGTTTCAATTCTCCGCTCAAACTAAATGGTATCTTTTGTGATACCATTGTCAAGTGATCGAAGTTCGCCAGTACGTTGATCGCCTGGGACGCAATCCGTTTCAAAAGTGGTTTGAAGAGCTAAATGCCGGCACGCGGGCGCGTATTTCTTTGGCGCTTGACAAGTTGGAACGGGGCAATTTTTCTACCGTTAAAGGCGTGGGCGCCGGAGTATTTGAACTGCGAATGGATTTCGGCCCCGGCTACCGAATTTATTTCGGTAAGGACGGTGAACGGATCGTGATTTTGCTGGGCGGCGGCACGAAAAAGCGCCAACAGAACGACATTGATAACGCGTGCTGGCTCTGGCGAGAGTACAAGAACCAGAAGCGGGAGGAGAAATAATGCCACTCACAAAAGACTTTAACGAAACTGTTAGGGAGCACCTTCAGAAAGACGCGTGCTTTCGGCGTGCATTTCTCAAGGAAGCGGTCGGCTGCATGATTGCCGGCGACGTTGAGACGGGAAAATCCGTACTGCGCAAGTACATCAACGGCACCATCGGCTTTGTGAAGCTGGGCGAGGAACTGGGCCGTTCTCCCAAGGTGCTGATGAGAATGTTCAGCGCCAAAGGCAATCCGCAGGCGAAGAACTTGTTTGAGATCGTTGCGTATCTGCAGAAGGCCGAGGGGACGGTGCTGGAAGTGGTGGAGCGGGCAGCGGCATAATGTCGTTTGGGGGGCGTCTGACATCCGGCCTCGTTGCCTGAAGAGGACTCTCATGGCCGGCGAAAATGCGATGGTCACCTTGTTGTTTACAATTCTCGATTTGCAGCTTCCAAGGAGCTTCCGCAAATGCCTCAAAAGCCGCCCAAGCCGTCAGTGTTCATTGGATCTTCAAGAGAAGGACACAGAATTGGTCAAGAAATTCAAGTCCTCTTGGATGGTTTTTGCGAAGCAGCGATCTGGAGTCAGGGAGTATTCGGTCTTACGCAGGGAACCCTTGAGTCTCTGGTATTGGCGTTAGATCAATTCGACTTCGCAATATTGATTTTGACCGCAGACGACCTCATCTTTTCCCGAGGTACAGAACGTGCGGCGGCACGAGACAATGTTCTCTTCGAACTGGGCCTATTCATCGGCGGTCTCGGTCGGCAGCGAACATTCCTCCTATGGGATCGATCAAATCCACCCTTTCTCCCAAGCGATCTTGCGGGAGTGACCGCAGCAACTTTCGAACCGCATTCCTCTGGGAATCTCCGCGCCTCATTAGGTGCTGCTTGCACCCAAATTCAAAATTCAATCGAGAAGCTTGGAGTGCGCGAATCAAAAAAGATTCAACAGTTAACTGACGCAACAGCCAAACTAGAAGGCGCGGATTCGCGGATGCGACAGTTGGTTCGCCTACTCGCCAGGTCTCGTAAGGTGGAGTTGGATATTATTTCTGCTCAGTTTGGTCCTCTCATTGAGGCAGACAAACTTTCGCAGATGCAACAGGATCTTCGCGATCTTGAGTCCATTCTCAAGAGCAACGGCGAGTAGATGCAACTCAAAGCAAAGTCTTGTGAAACAAAGCTCACTTGCTCCGCAAGTTGAGATAAGTGCAGAAGTTGACCACATGCTTCACTTTCAGACAATGGAACCTCACGCCTCCACCGTTCGTTTCAGCTGCCCGCAGGCGGCGAAGATGTCGCGGCCGCGGGGCTGGCGGATGTAGGCTGGGATTCCCTCGCCCGTTAACAATTTATGGAAGGTGGCGATTGCTTCGGGGCTGGGCATCGTGTAAGCGATTCCGGGGCCGGGGTTCCAGGCGATCAGGTTGACCTTGGCGGGCAGGCCGGAGCGGCGCACCAGGCGTGCGACCTCAACCGCGTGCTCAGGCAGGTCAGTGACTCCGCCCAGCAGAACGTACTCGAAGGTGATGCGCTCGCGCGGACGGAGGCGGACCTTGCGCACGGTGCCCAGCAGCGCTTCGATAGGCCATTTGCGGTTGATGGGCATGATTTCGGAGCGAACGGCATCGTTGGGCGCGTTGAGGCTGATGGCCAGCCGGGGGCGCAGATCGGGCGGTTCCTGGGCAAATTGCTCAATGCCGGGCACGATGCCGGAAGTGGACACGGTCATGCGCTGGGGACTGAGGCCAGCCTCGCGCACCAGCAAGCGGACGGCGGCCATGAAGCTTGCGTAGTTGAGGAACGGCTCGCCCATGCCCATAAACACTAAGTTGACGCGGTCGCGGCCCACTTCGACACCGTGGCGCTCGAGGACGGCAACCACCTGGCCGGCAATCTCGCCGGGGGAAAGGTTGCGCTGCAGGCCGAGTTTGGCCGTCAGGCAGAACTGGCAGTTGACAGCGCAGCCCACCTGCGACGAAACACAGATGGTGGCCCTGCTCCAGCGGTTCCCTGCTCTTTCTTGCTGGCTGCGGCCGGGGCCGGAGTCAGGGCCGGAGTCGTCGCCAGTTTCGCCGCCGTCGCCTTCGGGCATCCACACGGTTTCCACGGTCTCTGCGCCGGAGCCTGAACATTCGACGAGGTAGCGCTCGGTGCCGTCCACGGAGCGGAAAACCTGCGCGATCCGGGGCCGGCCCACTTCCCAACCGGCATCGGACAAGCGGCGGCGCAGCGGCCGGGAGAGGGTGGTGATGGCATCGAGGTCCGTAAGCCGCTGACGATACATGGCTTCAGCCAGTTGACGGGCCCGCCAGGAGGGCTCGCCAAGTTCCACCATGAGCGCGGCGAGGGTTTCCCCATCCAACCCAAAGAGTGGCTTCCGGCCCCCTTCCGCTGCGTTTG
>Ga0224555_1004217_pt1 | contig 13454 bp, 17 predicted proteins | sample 714S23034metaG_FD_180687 | JGI IMG/M metagenome (GOLD analysis project Ga0224555, IMG submission 180687) | Peat soil microbial communities from Stordalen Mire, Sweden - 717 S2 30-34 | ecosystem: Environmental > Terrestrial > Soil > Wetlands > Peat | place: Sweden: Norrbotten County, Stordalen...
AGGGCGAGCCAGGCGAAATCTGTGTCAGCGGGCCACTTTTGGCCGGCGGCTACTGGAATCTGCCCGAAGCGACCGCCGACACTTTCAAAGACGGCTGGCTGCATACCGGCGACATGGCCCGCGAGGACGACGACGGGTTCTACTACATCGTCGACCGGGTCAAGGACATGATCGTCACCGGCGGCTTCAACGTGTTCCCCCGCGAGGTCGAAGACGTTGTGGCCGAACATCCTTCGATCGCGCAGGTGTGCGTGGTCGGGACGCCGGACGACAAGTGGGGCGAAGCCGTCACCGCGGTGGTGGTGCTGCGCTCCGACGCGCCGACCGACGACGACGCGGTCGCCACGATGACCGCCGAGATCCAAGCGGCGGTCAAGGATCGCAAGGGATCGGTGCAGTCACCCAAGCGGGTGGTGGTCGTCGACTCACTGCCGTTGACCGGGCTGGGCAAGCCGGACAAGAAGGCTGTACGCGCACAATTCTGGGAAGGCGCCGGCCGCGCCGTCGGCTAACCTGCGCGAGCATCACTGCCAGGGGCCGATTCCGCCGATCTTGTCGATGCGGATGTGCGTCACGAATCCGGGCGGCGCGCCCTCGGGCGGAAACACATTCGGGTCCGACAGCGTCTGCGCCAGCGTCTTGAGCAGCTCGGGGGCGCCGCCGTCCTCGATCCGCGCGGTCCCCTCGATCGCCAGATACGGCCGCATGGCTTTGCCCGCGTCTCCGGTAGACACGATCGTCGCGGCGACACGGGGATCGCGGCGGATGTTGCGGACCTTCTTGTGTTCGGCGAGGTGTGCGGTCACCAGCTCGTCGCCGTCGGGCGTGGACCGCAGCGCCACCCAAACCAGGCTCACCTGCGGACTGCCGTCGGGATTCAGCGTGACCAGGGTGGCATCGGCACCGTTTCCGATGAGTTCACGCGCGGCGTCATTGAGTTTCATGCCTGGTTCTACGACGCCGAGCCTCGATTGATTCCCTCAGCGATGCGAAGCGGCCACGCCGGCCACCAGAAGATCCAGCAGTCGGCCGGTTTGGTCGGGCGACGCGCTGGCCAGGAAGATGCCCAGCAGGCTGGACACCACGTCGTCGGCCCGGACATCAGGGCGCACGCTGCCGTCGCTCACACCCGCCTTCAGCAGCGTCTCGACCGCGCCGACAATGCTGGCTCGGGTCTGCGTCTGTTCGACGGCCCCCGAGTCGATGATTCCGCGTAGCGATTCGGCCATTCCGCGTTTGGCGGCCACGAAGTCCGCGTAACGATCCATCCAGCGCCGCAGCGCGACGAGGGCCGGATGGGCCTCGACCAGCTGCCCCGCCGCTGCGGCCACCTCCGCGAGCTCGGCCCGGTACACGGCTTCGACGAGCGCGTCGCGAGTCGGGAAGTGCCGGTAGAGCGTGCCGATCCCGACGCCCGCATCGCGGGCGATCGCCTCGAGGGACACCGGCCGCCCGTCCGCGGCACCGAATGCCGCCGCGGCGGCCTCGAGCAGCCGTTCGCGATTACGCAGTGCGTCGGACCGAACCCTGCCAACCAAAGCGGAGGCTCCTCCGTTTCTGCTACGCTGACTAAGCGGAGGATCCTCCGCATACTCCTAGTGTCTCACGAGCGAGCTGGACGCCACAGCGGCCCAGGTCGGGCTGGCCTGGCTGCTGGCTCACGCGCCGAGCACGTTGCTGATCGCCGGCACCAGGTCGATCGACCATCTCGAAGAGAACATCGGCGCCGGAGACATCGCCCTCAGTGCAGAGCAGATCGCCCGCCTTGATTCCGTCAGCACACCGGACGCCGATCCAGCGCGCCATGGTGTCGAGGGGTTCATCGAACAGCGGTGACGCCGCGATCTGGTCAGGTGATCGCGGCGCCGACTAGGTGACCCACCACGTATGTGATCGCCAGGGCCAATCCACCGCCGACGAAATTTCGAAGTACCGCACGGCTTTTCGGCGCCCTGCCCAGGCGCGCCGACACAGCTCCGGTGACCACCAACGCCAGCAGCACTGCCGCGACGGTCACCGGGATCCGCAGTGCAATCGGTGCGGCCAGGATTGCGATCAGTGGCAGCAGCGCCCCAACGCTGAATGCCAAGGCCGACGACAGCGCAGCGTGCCACGGGTTGGTCAGGTCGGAGGGATCGAAACCGAGTTCCACTTCGGCGTGCGCGATGAGCGGATCGTGATCGGTGAGCTCCTCGGCGACGGTACGTGCGGTCGCCGCTGACAAACCCTTGGCTTCGTACCGTCCGGTGAGTTCGTCCAACTCGGCGCTGGGGTCCGCGCGAAGCTCGCGACGTTCCTGGCGCAACAGCGCCTGTTCGGTGTCGCGCTGCGCGCTGACCGATACGTATTCGCCTAACGCCATCGAGACCGCGCCGGCCGCCAAGCCGGCGATTCCCGCCGTCATGATCGGCCCCCGTGCCACGGTCGCCGCGGCGACACCGACGACGATGCCTGCCGTTGACACAATCCCATCGTTGGCGCCCAGCACCCCCGCCCGAAGCCAATTCAATCGTGCGGAAACCGACCCCAGGTGCGGCTCATGCGGATGGATCTCGGCGGACACGAGGCACACACTAGACAACCCAAACCTCCATCGCCAGCAAACTTAGCCTTGCCATAAAGCTGCCCAAAGGTAACGAGTACGGTCGCCATATGAACAGCAGCAAACCGGTCCGCCCGCCATGGTGGCTCAAACCGGCGAACAAGGTTTTCATCCGGATGTCGCGGCTGGGCCTGAGTTTCGGCCGCGAGAGCCCGGTTGTGTTGACGGTGCCCGGACGCACATCGGGACGCGAGCGCTCGACCCCCGTCACGCCGATGATCGTCGACGGCCAGGAGTACGTCGTCGCCGGATTTCCCGGCGCTGACTGGGTGGCCAACGTCCGGGCCGCTGGCAAGGCCACGGTGGCCCGCGGTCACAGTGTTCGGCACGTGCGGATGGTCGAGTTGTCCGCCGAGGATGCCCGGCCGTTGCTGCGGGTGTTCCCCGATGAGGTGCCCACCGGTGTCGGGTTCATGAAGCGGGCCGGCCTGGTCGAGCAGGGCCGACCGGAGGAATTCGAGGCACTGGCCGGCCGCTGCGCGGTATTTCGACTGGACGGAATTCAATAGCCTTGATTGACAACCCTTTCCACGCTGAACACTGGAAGCCTGTCGACGGCTTCGGCGAGCTGACCGACATCACCTACCACCGGCACATCGCCGACGCGACCGTGCGGGTGGCGTTCAATCGGCCCGAGGTGCGCAACGCGTTTCGCCCGCACACCGTCGACGAGCTGTATCGCGTGCTCGATCACGCCCGGATGTCGCCCGACGTCGGAGTGGTGCTGCTGACCGGAAACGGACCCTCGCCCAAGGACGGGGGTTGGGCGTTCTGCTCCGGCGGCGATCAGCGCATCCGCGGGCGCAGCGGCTACCAGTACGCTGCCGGGGAAACCGCGGACACCGTCGACATCGCGCGTGCCGGACGGCTGCACATCCTCGAAGTCCAGCGGCTGATCCGGTTCATGCCCAAGGTGGTGATCTGCCTGGTCAACGGGTGGGCAGCCGGCGGCGGGCACAGCCTGCACGTGGTCTGCGACCTCACCCTGGCCAGCCGGGAACACGCCCGGTTCAAGCAGACCGACGCCGACGTCGGCAGCTTCGACGGCGGCTACGGTAGCGCCTACCTGGCCAGGCAGGTAGGCCAGAAATTCGCTCGCGAGATCTTCTTCCTGGGCCGCGCCTACACCGCCGAACAGATGCACGCCATGGGCGCGGTCAATGCCGTCGTCGACCATGCCGAGCTGGAGTCGGAAGCCATCCAGTGGGCAGCCGAGATCAACGCGAAATCGCCTCAGGCGCAACGGATGCTGAAGTATGCGTTCAACCTGATCGACGACGGCCTGGTCGGCCAGCAACTGTTCGCCGGTGAGGCAACCCGGCTGGCGTACATGACCGACGAAGCCGTCGAGGGCCGCGACGCGTTCCTGGAGAAGCGGCCCCCGGACTGGAGCGCGTTCCCGCGCTACTTCTAGCGGGAGTGCCTGCCCCTAGACTCCCGACCTGTGAGCAAAAGCCCGCTTCGCCGATTGACCGAGCAGATGACGCTGGCCACCATGCGACCGCCCTTCGCGTCGCGGATGCGCAGCTACCGTTCTGCCGCCAAGCCCGTCAACCTCGACGGCAAGCGCATCCTGCTGACCGGAGCGTCGTCGGGCATCGGCGAGTGCGCCGCCGAGGAGTTCGCCCGCCGCGGCGCCGTCGTGGTTGCAGTCGCCCGCCGCCAAGACCTGCTGGACGCGCTGGTGGGCCGTATCAACGAAAGCGGCGGCACCGCGATCTCGATCCCCTGCGATCTGTCCGACATGGACGCCGTCGACGCACTGGTCGCCGACGTCGACAAGCGTCTTGGCGGAGTGGACATCCTGATCAACAACGCCGGGCGGTCGATCCGCCGGCCGCTGGCCGAATCGCTGGAACGCTGGCACGACGTCGAGCGGACCATGGTGCTCAACTATTACTCGCCGCTGCGGTTGATCCGCGGCATCGCGCCCGCAATGCTGCAGCGCGGCGACGGCCACATCATCAACGTGGCGACCTGGGGCGTGTTCAGCGAGGCGTCACCGCTGTTCGCGGTCTACAACGCGTCGAAGGCCGCGTTGTCGGCAGTCAGCCGAGTGATCGAAACCGAATGGGCGACAAAGGGCGTCCACTCGACCACGCTGTACTACCCGCTGGTGGCCACCCCGATGATCGCGCCGACCAAGGAATACCACGGGTTGCCGGCGCTGACCTCGCGCGAGGCCGCCGGCTGGATGATCACCGCGGCGCGGACCCGCCCGGTCCGGATCGCGCCGCGGATGGCGGTTGTCGCACGAGCGCTGGACACCATCGGCCCGGGTGTGACGACGACCCTGATACGACGACAACGCCTTCAACCCAACGGCTGAGACAGCGGCGATACGCAGCGAAATCCCGGCCATCGCCTCGGCGCGTGATAGACACGAGGACATGGAGATCCTGGCTAGCCGAATGCTGTTCCGGCCGGCGGATTATCAGCGGTCGATGAGCTTCTACCGAGATGAGCTCGGGTTGGCCATCGCCCGCGACTACGGCGCGGGCACCGTCTTCTATGCCGGCCAATCGCTGATCGAGCTGGCCGGCCACGGCGCCCCGGAGCATCCCGCCGGGCCATTTCCCGGCGCGCTGTGGCTGCAGGTGCGCGATGTGCGCGCAACGCAAGCGGAGCTGGAGGGCAGAGGCGTGGCGATCGCCCGCGAGGCCCGCCAAGAACCGTGGGGTCTGCATGAGATGCATGTGAACGATCCCGACGGCGTGACCCTGATCTTCGTTCAAATCCCCAGCGATCACCCCCTGCGCCGCGATACACGCGGTGAACGTCGCGAGGCGCGAGGTTAACCTGAGACGAACATCTGACGACGACTGCGGGATACCTTGGATTCCCGTCATCGTTCTTTCGACAACTGCGCCCCCTACCCCCAGAATTAGGCCCGTGAACCTTCAGCTGTTCCTGTTGATCATCGTCGTGATCACCGCCCTCGCATTCGATTACACGAATGGGTTCCACGACACCGGAAATGCTATGGCCACCTCCATCGCCAGTGGCGCACTCTCGCCGAAGGCCGCGGTATCGCTCTCGGCCGTGCTGAATCTCGGCGGAGCGTTCCTGTCCACCGCTGTCGCCGGGACCATCGCCAAGGATTTGGTGAACGGTCATCTGGTGACCCTGCAACTGGTGTTCGCCGGTCTGGTCGGTGGGATCGTCTGGAACCTGATGACCTGGCTGCTGGGTATCCCGTCCAGCTCCTCGCATGCCCTGGTCGGCGGCATCGTCGGTGCCATGATCGCCGCGGTCGGCGGACACGGGGTGATCTGGACCGGCGTGGTATCCCGGGTACTGATCCCGGCCCTGGTGTCGGTGGTGGTGGCCGGGCTGGTCGGTGCGGTCGGCACCTGGCTGGTCTACCGGCTCGACCGCGGCGTTCCGGAGGAGCGCAGCGAAACCGCTTTCCGCCGCGGCCAGATCTTCTCGGCGTCGCTGGTTTCGCTGGCGCACGGCACCAACGACGCGCAGAAGACGATGGGCGTGATCTTTTTGGCGCTGATCTCCTACGGCGCGGTCAGCAGGACCGCCGCCTTGCCCCCCTTCTGGGTCATCTTGGCCTGCGCTTGCGCGATGGCACTGGGCACCTACACCGGCGGCTGGCGGATCATCCGCACCATGGGCAAGGGACTCGTCGAGATCCATTCGCCGCAAGGCATGGCCGCCGAATCGTCTTCGGCGGTCATCATTCTGCTGTCCGCTCACTTCGGGTACGCGCTGTCCACCACTCAGGTGGTCACCGGATCCGTGCTCGGTAGCGGGGTTGGCAAACCCGGAGCAGAGGTGCGCTGGGGGGTGGCCGGCCGGATGGCGACCGCTTGGCTGATCACGCTGCCCGCCGCCGGTGCCGTCGGTGCCATCACCTACTGGGTGGTCCACGGGATCGGCGGCTTCGCCGGCTCGGTCGTCGGCTTCGGACTGCTGCTGGCGACGGCCGCGGCCATTTATGTGCGGTCGCGCAAGACGAAGGTGGACCACAAAAACGTCAACGCCGAGTGGAAGGGCGACCTTACCGCCGGGCTCGACGAGGACGGCCAGCCGACGGCCAAAGTCGGCGCGGGAGTCCCCGGCGGGAACGGAGAGGTTACCGACGCCACTCCCGGCACAGCCCCGGCAAAGAAAGCAGGTATGCCATGAGCACGTGGTTCAACTACCAGGCTTCGTTGAAGATCCTGCTCTTCGGCTTAGTCCTCGGTAGCGGACTGCCCGCACTGTTCGCACTCGGGGTGCGGGCGGGCGCCGCGGGCGCCGGTGTCATCGAAGGCTCCGAGGGCGCGGCCGTGGCGCACAAGAATCCGGCGCTGGCCGCGCTCAGCTGGGCGTTGTACGCGTTGGCGCTGGTCGCGGTCGTGATCGGCGTGTTGTACGTCGCCCGCGATTTCATCGGGGCGAAAACCGGCATGTACATCCTCGGAGCCAAACCCGCGTAACATCGGGGCCTAATCTGTGTCGGAGGCTTAGCGACGGCCCAACGGGGGAAATGGACACACCGTGAACCGATTCCTGAACTCGGTAGTCGCCTGGCTGCGCGCGGGGTATCCAGAAGGTATTCCACCGACTGACTACTTCCCGGTGCTCGCCCTGTTGTCCCGTCGGCTGGGCAATGACGACGTCAAGATGGTGGCCCACGAACTGATGCAGCGGGGCGATTTCGATGACGTCGACATCGCCGTGCTGATCACTCAGATCACCGACGAACTACCGTCTCCGGAGGACGTCGAGCGGGTGCGGGAACGCCTGGCCGCCAAGGGTTGGCCTTTGGACGATGCCCGCGACGGCGAGGGCGCCGGATAGCCGTCCTGCGGGCATTCGCCGTGGCCCAGGGCTCTTCGGCGCGCCCACTGCTCACTGCCCTCGACCAGGTACTGAACGGCCAGGCGTCCGCGCTGCTGCCGGTCCCGGTCGGTGCCGATCACCGGTCTACGTTGTCGGCCTTGCGGGTTGGCGAAGCCATCGACGATGACGTCGCCGTGGTGGTGACGACATCGGGAACCACCGGTGCGCCCAAGGGCGCGCTGCTGACCGCCGCCGCACTGAGCGCCAGCGCCGCGGCCACCCATGACCGGCTGGGCGGACCGGGCCGCTGGCTGCTGGCTCTGCCGCCCTATCACATCGCTGGCGTCCAGGTGCTGGTGCGCAGCCTGCTAAGCGGTACCGTCCCGGTCGAGCTGGATGTCTCGACAGGCTTCGATGTTAACCAATTGCCCTCTGCCGTAGCAGAACTCGGCTCGGAGCGCCGCTACACGGCGTTGGTGGCCGCGCAGTTGGCCAAGGCACTGAACGATCCGGCGGCCACTGCTGCGCTGGCCGACCTGGACGCAGTGTTGATCGGCGGCGGCCCGGCCCCCCGGCCGGTCCTGGACGCCGCCGCGAGTGCGGGGATCAGCGTGGTCCGCACCTACGGCATGAGCGAAACCGCCGGCGGCTGTGTCTACGACGGTGTCCCGCTCGACGGCGTCAAGGTGCGGGTGGACGCCGACGGCCGAATCGTGCTCGGCGGCCCGACGCTGGCCAAGGGCTACCGCAACCCGCCCGACCCCGACCCGTTTGCCGAGCCGGGCTGGTTTCGCACCGATGACGTTGGCGTCGTTGACGATTCGGGTGTGCTCAGCGTGCTGGGCCGAGTCGACGACGCGATCAGTACTGGCGGGTTGACGGTATTGCCGCAGCCGGTGGAGGCGGCGTTACGGACTCATCCCGCGGTGGCCGACTGCGCGGTGTTCGGGCTGCCCGACGAGCGGCTGGGTCAGCGGGTGGTCGCCGCCGTGGTCGCGGCCGACGATTGCGCCCCACCGTCACTCGACACGCTGCGGGCACACGTGATGCGCACGCTGGACCACACCGCCGCGCCTCGTGAGCTGCACATCGTGGACGCCTTGCCGATGCGCGGCATCGGCAAGGTGGACCGGCCGGCGCTGGTCCGTTCGGCTGGAAAGAAACTGTCCTAGCGACACTTTCACATCGTCGGATCAGCCTCCGGTCTTCACGGTCGAGCCGACGTCAGCGTCAATGCCTGTGAGCGCTCACACCGGATGAGATAATGCGCTGCATGCATCGCCACGTCATTGTCAGCGGTGACGATGCGCTGGCCACAACGATCGCCGACGAGCTGAAAAACGCCGGCTCGACCGTTGTCAGGCTGACCAACACCGACGAAACCGAGGCCGGCGTCGCTCGCAAGCTCGCGCTCCACGACGTCTCCCACGCGCTGGCCGTCGTCTGCGCCGGCGACGACGACGCGATGAATCTCGAAATCGCGCTGCTGGCAAGGAAAGCCAACCCGGACGTGCGCGTGGTGGCGCGGGTGGCCAACGAAGTGCTGCGCGAGGCGATAGCCGACGACAACGGGCCCGGCGCGATCCTCGACGTCGCCGATCTCGCTGCGCCGTCGGTGGTCGAAGCCAGCCTGGCGCAGGCCACCCACGAGTTCGAAGCCGCCGGCATCAACTTCGTCGTATCGGGGACCTGGGCGTCCCGCGATGCGACGCTGCGTGAACTCTATGGCGACTTGGCCCCGGTGGCGGTCATTCACGGCGAGGACTCACCCACCCCCGGCGAGACGGAAATATGCCCCGGCAGGGATCAGCGGGTGCACGCCGGCGACTGGACGATGATGATCGGGACCGCCGACGAGGTGGCCGCCCAGGGCATCAGGATCCCCAGCTCGAAGCGGACGCGCTCGCGCCAGCCGTTGCTGCGGCGAGCGGTCGATGCCGTTCGTGGCGTGCTCAACGACTTCAACCCGACGTTTTATCCCGTAGTGGGCGCCACGGTGCTCATCCTGATCAGCTCGACGTTCGTCCTGCGGTTCGGGTACAAGCCCCCACCCAAGATGGGTTGGATCGACGCGTTCTACTTCACCATCGAAACGATGACCACGACCGGCTACGGCGATTTCAGCTTCGTGAACCAACCCACCTGGCTGCGCACGTTCGCCACGATGTTGATGGTCAGCGGGGTGACCACCACCGCACTGTTGGTCTCCTTCGTCGCCGACGTGCTGCTGTCGCGGCGTTTCGTCTTCGCGTCAGCACGCCCCCGGGTGCGGCACCTGCGCAACCACATCGTCGTCGTCGGGCTCAGTGCGCTCGGCATTCGCACGATCACCGAACTCACCGCCGCTGGACACGAAGTCGCGGTGGTCGAGGTCAACGAGGAGAACCGATTCCTGTCAGCGGTGCGAGACCTCGACGTGCCGGTGATCTTCGGCGACGCCACGTTGCGTCAGACACTGCAAGCTGTGCGGGCAGACCGCGCCCGCGCGGTGGCGGTTTTGACCCGCGACGACATGATCAACATCGAAACCGGCATCGTGCTGACCGAAATGCTGGGCACCAAGACGGCAACCAACCAGCACTGGACCGACATCCCGTTGGTGTTACGCGTTTACGACCGCGCGCTCGGCTTCGCGGTCGCGCAACGGTTTGGTTTCGAGAACGTGCGCTCCACCGTCGAGCTGGCGGCCCCCTGGTTCATCGGCGCCGCGATCGGGCTCCAGGTGCTGGGCACGTTCTCGGTGGGGCAACGCTCCTTCGTGGTCGGCGGAATGCATGTGGCCGCCGGTAGTGAGCTCGACGGACTGCGCATGTTCGAGATGTCCACCCACACCCGGGTCATCGCCATCACCACATCCAACGGGCTGGTCAAGCTGCACCCACGCCGCGACGCGCGGTTGCACAGCGACGACACCGTCTACCTCGTCGGGCCGTACCGCGAACTGATCGACACGCTGCGAAGGGGACGGCCGCCACGGCAACCCGGCACCGACGACGAGCGCACCCGCGACGTCAAGACCGGCTGAACTCTCACAACTCGTCGAACGGCAGCTGGACTCCGGTGTGCGACAGACACTCGGTGCAGGTGTGCTCGACGGCGACCCGGCCGATCGCCTCGCGCACCAGCGTTTTGAACGGCTCGATGTTCTTCTCGAATTCGTTGACCACGTCGACGACCTTCACCCCGGCCCCCACGTCAATACCGGCGTCCACGTCTGTCACCAAAGCGATTGCCGCATAGCAGATTTCGAGCTCCCGTGCGAGCACGGCTTCTGGATAGCCGGTCATGTTGATCAGGGTGAAGCCCGCGGCGGCGAACCACTGGCTTTCCGCGCGGGTGGAAAACCGAGGTCCCTCGATGACGACCATGGTGCCGCCGTCGACCACCCCGGGCAGCCCGGTGGCCACCGAGCGCAACGTCGGGCAGTAGGGATCGGCGAACGACACGTGAGTCGCGCCGGAGTCGAAGTAGGTGTCGGCGCGGCGACGGGTACGGTCCACCAGTTGATCGGGCACGACGACGGCGCCCGGGCCGTGGTCGGGCGTCAGGCTGCCGACCGCGCACGGCGCCAAGACCTGCCGCACCCCCAACGCGCGCAGCGCCCACATGTTGGCCCGGTAAGGCACCTTGTGCGCCGGATACCGGTGATCGACGCCGTGGCGGGGCAAGAAAGCCACCTCGTGCTCCCCGACGGTACCGACCGTGACCGGGGCGCTGGGTTCGCCGAATGGAGTGTCCAGGTTGACGCTGCGCGCGGCCGAGTCGAAGAAGGCGTAGAAGCCGCTGCCGCCGATCACTCCGAGCATGTACGCATTGTCGTGCACCGGGCATGGAACGATTGCAGGGTGGCCAGTTTTGCGCAGTGGATCGCCGGCGCGCGACCGCGGACACTTCCGAACGCCATCGCACCGGTGATCGCGGGCACCGGCGGCGCCGCCTGGCTGCACGCCGCGGTCTGGTGGAAGGCGCTGCTCGCGCTGGCCGTCGCGGTGGCGCTGATCATCGGGGTCAACTTCGCCAACGATTACTCCGACGGCATCCGCGGCACCGACGACAACAGAGCAGGCCCCGTGCGGCTGGTGGGCTCACGCCTGGCCACGCCGCGGTCGGTGCTGACGGTGGCCATGCTCAGCATGAGTGTCGGCGCGGTTGCCGGGTTGGCGCTGGCGGTGACCAGCGCGCCGTGGCTCATCGCGGTCGGCGCGCTGTGCATCGCCGGGGCCTGGCTCTACACCGGAGGTTCGAAGCCCTACGGCTACGCGGGTCTCGGCGAAGTCGCGGTATTCGTGTTCTTCGGCCTGGTCGCGGTGCTGGGCACCCAGTACACCCAGGCGTTGCGGGTCGACTGGGTGGGTCTGGTGCTGGCGTTGACGACGGGAGCGTTGTCGTCGGCGGTGTTGGTGGCCAACAACTTACGGGACATCCCGACCGATGCTCAGTCGGGCAAGCTCACGTTGGCGGTGCGCCTGGGCGACACCCGGACACGCATCCTCTACCAGGCGTTGTTGGCCGGCGCCGCCGTGCTGACCCTGACGCTGACCGCGGCCACGCCGTGGTGTGCGGTAGGACTTGCGGCCACACCGCTGGCGGTGCGGGCTGCCGCGCCCGTGCGAACCGGGCGCACTGGCGTCGAGCTGATTCCGGTGCTGCGCGACACCGGTTTGACGATGCTGGTCTGGTCGATCGCGGTGGCAGCCGCGTTGACGCTGGCGGCCTGAACTGCTTTCGACTGTGCGCTCAGGGCTTCGAGTGTGCACACAGGGCGGGAGCCGTCGGCGTGTCGTCGCCGTTGACGCACACTCGACGAACAGCCACGAGTTACGCTGCCTTATCCAGCAGCTTGATGACTGAGGCGCGTAATTGCGCGGTGTAGACGTGCTCGGTGATCAAGGCAATCGCCGCTTCGTCGCCGCCTTGCAGAATCCCCAGTAACAGGTGTTCACTGCGGATCTCTTTATCCTTGTGCGCCAATGCTTCTCGCAGAGCGAGCTCCAGCACCGTTTTGGCCCCGTGACTGAACGGGATACGCCCTCGTGACCGACGGCGTCGACCCGAACGTGACAGCGCATTGTCAAAAGCATCGGCGCCGAACATGCGAGCCACACTGTCGCGAACGGCCCCCAGGTCAATGCCGATGGCCCGCAGCGCGTCGGCGTCCTCGTCGAAAGACTGCTCGCCGTTTGAGGTCTCGGCCAGGCACGCCCGCACGACCTCGGCCGTCAGCCCGTAGCCATTCAACACCACCGACAAACCATCGCCTGCGGACTGCAGGACTCCGAGAAGCAAGTGCTGCGAGCCGGTTTCGCGATCGCACAGTTCGCGGGCCTCTTCCTGGGCCAGCATGACCGCGACCCGAGCATTGCGGGTGAAGCGCTCGAAAACCATCGGTCATCTCCTCCGGTTGTATTTCTGGTGCACTGCCTGCCGGCTGACCCCGAGCGCACCGGCGATGGCCTGCCAACTCCAGCCCTGCTCGCGGGCATTGGCGACGTGGATCGCCTCCAACCGCTCCTGGAGTCGCTGCAGCGCATGTACCGCGCGCAGCCCTACGGCAGGGTCGGCGCTGCCCGCGGCATCTGCGGCGGGGCCCAACGGCAGATCGGATAATTCACTCACGAGTGTCAAGATAACTTGACGCTCGGACCGTGTCAAGGAACGTTGACAGACATTCTCAGTCAGCCGGATGTGTCGGAGCCGTCGTCGGGCGGCGCCTCACCGCGCAGCCTGGCCCGAAGCTGTTCGCGGTCGCGGCGCCGGCGTTCGGTGGCCACCTCGAGTCCTGCGGTGGCCCGCCGTCGCAGCGGACCGAACAGCCAGATGCCCAGCGGCATCGCGATGACCAGAGCGAATAACATCGCGATGACGACCGGGAACTCGTGCACGCCAAGCGCTCGGCCGGTCCAATAGATCACCGCGGTCAGCGCCGCCACCAACGCCAGTCGGGCGACGACGTAAAGCAGGACGCCGGCGGCTGCGCGGCCGGCGGAGCTCTGTCCGTTTGACACAGTGCGAGCCTAGGTCGCCGCGTATATTCGGACAAAGGAGGTGTTGAGTGCTGTACCTGCTCCTGGTC
>Ga0224555_1004220_pt1 | contig 13446 bp, 11 predicted proteins | sample 714S23034metaG_FD_180687 | JGI IMG/M metagenome (GOLD analysis project Ga0224555, IMG submission 180687) | Peat soil microbial communities from Stordalen Mire, Sweden - 717 S2 30-34 | ecosystem: Environmental > Terrestrial > Soil > Wetlands > Peat | place: Sweden: Norrbotten County, Stordalen...
AAGTCCCGGCGAAACAGCAGCCCGCAAAATTCGATGGGGCAAATAAGTGGAGAAGCGCGAAGGGGGCCGGTGGTCTGCCCACTCTAGTCCTGGTTTTCTGTCTGTGCCATCTTGGCGCGAAGGTCAACCAAAGCGCGTTCCAGCGAAGCGCGGTGACGTGGATTCTGGGCCCGTTCGAGACGTTCCGTAATGCTTTGCAAGGACAAGCGAAGATTTTCTTTTTCGCGGAGCCGGGACGCGGCCTCCCGCGTCAGCCGCGGCTTTTCAGATGATTGCCGGGAGGCTGCCTCGTCCTGTTGCGCTTCGACCGACTTACTTTCCCATCCCCGGGCCATAACTAATTATAGCGTTTGAGCAGGTTTCCCAACACAGCATGCTCGGTCCAAGCCATCGTCATGCCCATCTCGGGAATACAGTGTTCGGAAAACCCATATTGTCAAAAAAAGACGTTCATCTGTCGGGAGATGTGCTTATAATTCGTCGTTATCCACAAGGTCGAGTGCATCTTTTGAGGGGGAGATGCTGAAGGAGTTTTTTTGTAGTGTCTGATTTCGGTGCGCCACGCCCAGCACTAGATACGCAACCCTCCCATACGTTCGTCGAGATGGCGGACGTAGTTTATCGAGACCAGGAAGCGGCGAAAGCTCTTCTCCAATCGGAATTGTTATTGGGGGCTTACTTCAGCGCTGCCAGAGTCGGCCTCGCAATTCTTGACCCGCTGCTTCGCTATGTTGCCATTAATCAAACGCTTGCCGCCATCAATGGCTTGCCCGCCCAGGATCACATCGGAAAGGAACTCCCCCAAGTGCTGGGCGATGCCGCTCCTGTCATTGAGCGGAAGTGCAGGCATGTACTGGATACTCGTAGCCCGCTTCTGAACGTCGAAGTCAGCTCTACACTACCCACCCGCGTTGAGCCCGCACACTGGATTGGGCATTTCATTCCCATCATCGATGCGCAGGGCGAGGTCAGGCACGTGGGCGCGATTATCCTCGAGATCACCCAGCAAAAGAAACTGGAAGAATCCCTGCGCGGAGCTTCCGCAAGTTTGCGGGAGGAGAAGAAACGGCTGCAGGTGATGATCGAGGTCAGCCGTGCGCTGGCCGAGAAGATGGATATACCGAAAGTCTTCCCCCGCATCTCCGCTTACCTGCGCCGGGTCTTCCTGCAGGAATATGCGGCTCTTGCGCTACACGATGAAGAGAACGGACGGCTGTCCCGGCAAGCGCTGGACTTCCCCTTGCAAAAGGGATCGCTGGTGGTCGACTCTGAAATCGATTCCCTCAATGATCCGCGCGGCAGGGCTCTGCTCCAGCGCTCGTCGTTCATCTTCAACCGCCGGGAGTTGCAAAGCTTCCCCTCCGGCACGACCGACCACTTGCTCTCCGAGGGCTTGCAATCACTTTGCTGCGTGCCTTTGCTTCGACCGAAAGGAGCGCTTGGGGTTCTGGTGTTAGGCAGTACGCGGCCCGGAGCTTTCAAGCCGGACGATCTCACGTTGGTTGATCAAGTGGCTTCGCAACTGGCGCTGGCTTTAGAAAGTACTCGTACCGCCCGTCAACTCAAGCAGTTGAGAGGCCGCGTCGAGCAGGAGAAGCGCTATCTCGAAGGCGAAACTCACAACGAGTCACACTTTCCTCAAATCATCGGTGAAAGCCAGGCGATTAAACTCGTGCTCCAGGAGGTGGCGGTGGTGGCTCCGAGCGATGCCACCGTGCTGCTGCTAGGGGAAACGGGAACTGGCAAAGGTCTCGCAGCCCATGCCATTCATCGCATCAGCGCGCGCAGCGATCGAAATCTTATCGCCGTGAATTGCGCCGCCATCCCCACCGGCTTGCTGGAGAGCGAATTATTTGGCCATGAAAAGGGCGCGTTTACCGGGGCCATTAGCCAGAAGATAGGCCGGTTGGAATTGGCCGACAAGGGCACTCTTTTTCTGGACGAGGTGGGCGAAATTCCCCTGGAGCTGCAACCAAAACTTCTGCGCGTACTGCAGGATCATGAGTTCGAAAGGCTGGGAAGCAATCGCACGATTAAAGTTGACATCCGCCTGATCGCAGCCACCAACCTCGACTTGGCGAAAAGCGTGGCGGAGAAACGCTTTCGCAGCGACCTCTTCTATCGTTTAAAGGTGTTTCCCATTCGAATGCCGTCCTTGCGCGAGCGGCGCGAAGACATTCCGCTGCTCGTCCGGTATTTTGTGCAGAAATTCTCCCGGCGCATGGATCGCTTCATTGAAACCATCCCGATCGAGACCATGGAGGCTCTGTTAGGTTGGCAGTGGCCAGGCAATGTCCGGGAGTTGGAGAATTTTATCGAGCGATCCGTCATTCTCTCCGATGGGACCGCGTTGCGATCGCCGCTCGCCGAGTTCAGCAAGGAAATGTTGGGCAGTGCAGATCATTCCCTGGAGCAAACCGAGCGCGAATACATTATCAGCATCCTGCGGGAAACCAACGGAATAATTTCTGGAGCCACAGGCGCGGCCCGCCGCCTCGGACTCAAGCGCACTACCCTACAATCGAAAATCCAGCGTCTGCGAATCACGCCCGAAGATTACTCGGCATCAAATCTGAAATAGAACCCCATGCTGTGCAAAGTGCCGAGTCGCTGTGGAAATGCCGACCCTTCGGCAGAGCACAGATTGCATCTCCACCGTCTCGACTACATCATCCCTTTCCTTTCTTGGCCTTACTCCCTTCTTGGAACTAAGCCAATTCTGGAACGACAGTTGCATACGCCTATGCATCCGGACCTATTAACTGCGCGGGTTTTCTTGATCGACATACGGGTTGCAAGACCCGAAGGGATCTAGCCGTATCCCGGATAGGGGTGCCAACGTGTTAGTTGTCAGGAACGCTCTACTGAGCCATCTAGTTCAGTCCGCCCGGCTGTCACCAACATTCCCACGGGACCTCAACCCAATAACCGGAAATGAAGCATGGCATGATCTGCCCGCTCTTCGGCAGAAAGCTTCTTCGGCTCTTCTGCCCAAACTTTTGGGCGGGGAACCTCGAACCGATCCCATCACTCGTGCACCCCACGCTGAAGCAAGAGATGGTCTTTATCTCCTGGCTTGCATCCTGGAATGGGAGCGCAGCCGGGATCCCAGCGCGGCCTGGGAAATAATCTCAGCCTCCCGTAGTTCTCACGCGGATACACGGGCACACGCCCGTTCCCTGCTCGAACGAGCCGTGCGGCCCCCGCCGCCGACCAGCGAAGCACTCCCAACGGATCTACAACCGTATCGAATGACGGAGGCAGGCATGAAAACCTCGAACGATCTCGAAATCATCGAGAGTTGCATGGGATGCAAGGTCGTCCGGAAAGGTTTTTTTTGCGGTTTCTCCCCGCCGGTCCTGCGATCCTTTGATGCCGTCAGCCATCATACGGTGATGTCCGCTGGGTCCATGTTGTTCGTGGAGGGGCAGACGCCGCGAGGCGTATTCATGCTTTGTTCCGGCACGGTGAAATTATCGACCACTTCGAAAGAAGGCAAGGTGCTGATCCTGAAACAGTCCGAAGCCGGTGAGATTCTTGGACTCAGTGCGGTTATCTCAGGAACAAATTACGAAATGTCCGCCGAAACTGTGGGCCCCTGCCAGCTGGACTTCATCGGTCGCAAGGACTTTATGGCTGTTCTTCAACAAGACAGTGAGGCCGGCATGCAGGCTGCTCTATGGTTGAGCCGGGAGTTCCAGGGGGCTTATCGAGACATACACGATCTGGTGCTGGCGCGATCCTCCTCAGGAAAGCTGGCTCGGTTGTTGTTGTCTTGCGCTCCGCCCGGAATTTTACCCAGCACGGAACGTCCTCTTCGACCCGCGATGACTCACGAAGAGATGGCGCAGCGCATCGGCTCCTCGCGCGAAACCGTTACCCGGCTGCTTACCATCCTGAAGAAGAAAAGGTTGATCCGATCGGATGGAAGTACCTTGGTGATTCGCGACCGCTCCGGGCTGCAGGCTCTCGCGGTCTAGCTCTTCCCCCACCGGCGGAGGGCGGTTCGAAATTGGGTCGCCCTCCGGCTTCGCTTCTCTCTGGCCGCTTAACCGAGGGGCATGGGATGGATCTATTTTGTATACTGGCACGCTGATCGACGACCTGTTCGCCGCGGTCGAAAGAGCGGAAAAAACGGCAGCATCCCGTCCCAATAACCCCAATGCGGGAAAGACGCCGCTCGCCCTAGCCTCCAGTTTAGAGGCCGAACAGCTCGCGCAGCCGCTTCGTCTGCGCCCGGCTGACTGGAATCTCGCTCTGCTTCTTATCGTCCATGCGCAGCTGGTAGGAACTCTTGAACCAGGGCACGACTTCGCGAATGCGATTGATATTCACCAGGTAGGAGCGGTGAGCCCGCCAGAACAATCCGGGATCGAGGCTCGACAGTAATTCCTCCAGAGTTCGGCAGTTCGAATGCCCCTCCATCCCCGAAGGTCCTGCCGTCACCACGGTAATCACGCCGTCATCGATCGAGGCATAGCAGATTTCTTTCTGATCCACCAGAAACATTCGGCCCACGGCCTTGAGCAGGATCTTCGTGCTTTGCGCTTTGGGTCGTTGCAGCATGCGCACGATCGCGTCGATTTTTTCTCCCGGCAAGCCTTCCGCTTCTTGCTGGGTGCGAGCTTTCTGTACGGCCTGCGCCACACGCTTCTTGTCGAAGGGCTTCAGAAGATAGTCGACCGCATTCACCTCGAACGCCTTCACGGCGTATTGATCGAAAGCCGTGGCGAAGACAATCTTGGGTAGCGGGATCTTTTTGTCGAGAAGCTTCTTGATGACGCCGAAGCCGTCGAGGCCGGGCATCTGTACGTCGAGAAAGACCAGATCGGGAGTGTGTTCCTTGATGAGGTTGACGCCCTCAAGGCCATTTTTCCCCTGCGCCACGATATTTATATCCCCGGCGCTCTTGAGCAAGTAAGCGAGTTCGTCGCGGGCGAGCTGTTCATCATCCACGATTACTGCGGAAAGGGTCATGCCAGCTCCAGGAGTCGAACTCTGCTCCGAGTATAGCGACCCGGTTTTCGCAGAGTCAATGCGGGAACCTTGCCGTCTGGTGTGGTAAATAGGTCGAATAAAAAGCCGCCCTCACCGGCGGCCTTTGAAGTCACACGAACGTAAGTTCTAGGCTGCGTTCTCCGCCGCTGCGGGCGGCTGGAACGGCTCGTCGTAGCTCCCGCCATAGATGGAAGGCACTTTCGATCCCATCGGCCGCAGGTAAGTCGCCAGTTCCCCACGGTGATGAATGCTGTGGTTGTTGAGGAAGCCGAGGTACAACACCGCCGGAAACTTGAATACGCCGAAGAAGTCGACGGGCGTTAGCAACTGCTCCGGAGTCATTGCCGCGACCTGGGCGACGCCGCGTTTGACGTTCTGGTCGTACCAGGCGACCACTTCCGCCGTGGTCGCAGGCTGCTCTGGTGGCTGCCCAGTCGTTGCGAAATTCAGCGCGGCAATTCCATTCAGGAAATGAACATCGGCGCTCGCTATGTGCCATGCCAGTTCCTTGGCCGTGCGCGCCGCCGGATCGGGCTTGTAGCTGGACGCCGCATCGGGCACGGCAGCGATCACTTTCTTGGTGATTTCCGCTTCGCGCGTGATGCCATCGAGCATCATCGCACAATAGCCGGCGGCGAATTCGGGAGTCAAACCTTGCTGGGACATTCGTTCCTCCTGTCGGTGGGTTATGTTTTGCTGGCCGGAGAAGCCGAAAGGGGCGCTTGCCGCGCCCCTCCGGATAGGTTCACTGCGGATCGAATTATACGCCGACTGGTTGTTTGCTGCGCACCGGCACTGGAGTCAGCCATCCGTGGCGGTCCGCCTTCTCGCCGCGCACAATGGCATAAAACTCCTTCTGGATCGCCTTGGTCATTGGACCGATTCCGCCCTTGCCAACTTTGATTTTATCCACGCTTCGGATTGGCGTAATCTCGGCTGCGGTTCCGGTGAAGAAGGCTTCGTCGGCGATGTAAAGCATCTCGCGCGGAATCATCTGCTCGACTACGGCGATTCCCAGGTCGCGCGCAATCTGCAACGTCGAATCGCGCGTGATGCCGGGCAGTACCGAGTTGCCCAGCGGAGCGGTAATCAGCTTGTCGCGATGAATCACAAAAACATTTTCGCCCGAGCCTTCGCTCACGAATCCGTTGACGTCGAGCGCAATGCCCTCGGCGTAGCCGTTGACGATGGCTTCCATCTTGATGAGCTGCGAATTCATGTAATTCGCCCCCGACTTCGCCATGGCCGGCAGCGTGTTCGGGGCGATGCGCGTCCACGAGGAAACGCAGGCGTCGCAGCCGTCATTCTCGCCGCCCAGATATTTTCCCCACGGATAATTGATGATGTATATCTCGGTCGGCGAATTGAACGGATTCACGCCCGCCTCGCCATATCCCCGCAGGATGATCGGACGGACGTAGCAGGGCCACACGCCATTGGCGCCCACCATTTCGAGCATGCCCTCCACCAGTTGCTCGCGCGTGAAGTCGTGCTCGATGCGGTAAACTTTGGCCGAATTAATCAGCCGCTGGATGTGCTCGTGGGCGCGGAAAATCGCCGGCCCCGAAGGCGGCGCGTAGCAGCGGATCCCCTCGAACACCGAGGAACCGTAGTGCACCACGTGCGACATCACGTGAATGGTGGCTTCATCCCAGGGGATGAGCTTGCCGTTGTGCCAGATACTTTCCGACTTCTGGATGGCCATGCGTACTCCTTCGGGCTCGTTCGTCTAACGAGGGCTGATCGCAACTTCGCGAAGTCCAAAGTATAAGACGCGAAATTCCAGCCAAACGTTACACAGCATTATAGCCGACGAAGTTTCGCGGGGGTGGGCGGTGAAGCGGCGACCACGGATGACATCTTGGGAGGCCAAAACTCATGTGGGGACAGCCGCCCCGGCTGTCCCGCCGTATCGCGCCGTACGCTACCAGATGGTCTCTACCACCTTCGACCGGCGGATACTCATATCGGCCGTCACTAATGGCATGCCCTCGGCGATTGCTGTCGCGGCGATGAGGCTGTCCGCCGGGTCTTTGGGAAATTGCTCGGGCAAGCGCACCGAGAGGGCGGCAATCTCGGGCGTAATCGGCCTCAGAATTACCCGCGTTGCCAGTTCGCGAACCAACGATTCCACGCCGCCGACGGCCACGATGCGATGGTTGTGGGCCAACCACGCCACTTCCCGGAGCGTAATCGTCGCGGCGGCAATCCCAGTCTTTTTCCGCGCATCCTCGATGGCTTTGCGGGCGCGTGCCGATAGCCGCTTTGAATCGCCCACCATCCAGAGCAGGACGTGAGTGTCGAGCAGGATCACTGGTTCTTCCAATCTTCGGCAAAGACGGGTCCGACTATATCGCCGACGATCTTGAACTTGCCTTTCATCGAGTCAAAAATATCGTCGGCCTGATGGTCGGCGGGAATGACCTTCACCACAGGTTTGCCATGCTTGGTGATCACCACCGGTTCACCGCCCCGCAAAACCTGATCCATAATTGCAAGACACTGCGCCTTGAATACTCCGGCAGGTATCTGCTTCATGATTCCATCGCTCCCATAGTCATAATATTATGACTATGGGAATACCGCAAGGTTAAAGCTGCATCAGCTTGGCTGGCTTTCGGTCAGCCCAGGCGGCGTCCCTCCGCCAGCGGTGAGGTCGGCTACAGAATATTCTTGCGGTGATTGTGAAACCGGCCGGTTAGGTCGGCGATCAGCGCTATCCACGCCGACCATAAAGGCTCAGCGAGGCGCCTCTTGCGATGGCGGGCTGGCTGGGGTCAGCGCGGCGCGGATGGTCGCACCCGGTAATTCGTCGCCGCGGAAATATTTTGGATTCTCTTTCGATCCTTCTTTTATATTCGCAGCCTTCATTTCCGGCATGGCTTCGTAGGGTTTCGAGTAGTCGTTAGCCGCGTTCCAGAATAAAAATCCGATGCCGCCTTTTTCTTTGGCGGTCGCGACCTGCACCTTGATGTATTCGGGCGAGTAGCTCTTGGTGCGCCAGCGGAAGGCTTGCAGCCAGGGGCGGATCACGACGCCGCTGCCTTTGGTGATGAGTTCGAAGCGCTCCATCGACTCGCCGATGAAGTGTTCGGGAGCGTCGCCGGGGTGCTCGATGTGATCCATACCGAAAAAGTGCGAAGGATAAATCATGGGCGAGAGCACGTCGCAATACTTCGCCATGCCGACGATGTCCTGTCCGGTGTGGGCAAGATCGACGGGGCGCTGCCAGGCCATGACTCCGAAGACGTCGAGCGAGAGCAGGACTCCGGTGGGGTGCAATTCGGCGTAGGCCTTCTTCAGAAAGCCGGTGATCACGTCGGAGCGCTGCGGGCTTCCGGCGTCGGGCTTCGAGCTTCCGGCTTGGGCGGAGGTTCCGCCTCGCTTCGCTTCGGCGGCACGGGCGGGGCGCCCGTCTCCACATGGTCCGTCTCCACATGGTTCGCCGGCAGACGGCTTCGATTCGTAGTCGAAAGCTGCATCTTTCTGGTCGCCTTCGGCGGGGAAGCGGACGTAGTCGAATTGAATTTCATCGGCGCCCGATTGGGCTACGAACTTGGCCAGCGCGATGTCGTAATCCTGCACTTTGGGTTGCGAGGGATCGGTCCACACCAGCTTGCCATTTTCGCGCCACGGCTGTTTCGTCTTCTTCGATTGCACCGCGAGTTCGGGATGCTCGACCACCAATCGCTCGTCGCGGAAGATGGCGATGCGCGCGATCGCGTGCATGTTCTGCGAGTGCAGGAAATGGACGAACTTGGGCAGGTCGTGAATGTACACCGGATGCTTGCCCAGCAGCGGATGCTCGAAAGCAATGTTCACGCTGCCGTCGGAGTCTTTAATGTCGAAGACGACCGCATTGCCGCCGACTTCGCGCCAGTGGCGGATGATGCGCAGTCCGTGATCGCTGGCGGCCATCAGACCGGTCAGATAAACGGCGCGGACTTCAAAATCTTTGGCGACCGGAACCGTCTGCTCGGCGATGGGCGCGGCGAGAATTCCGGGGATGGTGATCTGCTCCCCGGCCTTGAGAAAGTTGGCGTTGGATTTTCCGTTCGTGGCGCGGATCGCCTCGGCCAATTCGGCGGAAGTGAGAAAGGCGGTGCGGCTCAAATATTGCCGAGCGACGGCCGGGATTGTTTCGCCGCGCTTTGCCGTGTAGATTTCAGTTCCGGGAGTCGATGTGTGTAAACGAGGAATATTCCCCGCATTCACCGACAAGGTTGCACTGACCGGCTTCAGTGGCCCGGCTTGAGCAGCTTTGAAAGCCGCGACTGGCACGGCTTGCGGCGTTCCGGTTTCCTGCGCGGCGAATGCCTCATGCATGCGCGGGCTGAGGCGAACCGCAGAGAGGCTAAATAGAAGACACGAAATTGCGGCAATGGTCAGGACGGACGAGCGGCCCACGAAACCCTCCGGAAAAGTGCTGTACATCGCATGCTATCCGGCAGGGTATTGTGGGTGCTAGTTACTCCCGGACATCTCCCCATCGGGAGCAGTGCTTCGTGGGCTGTTGAAGATTGGTTCTTTCGATCGGCGCGAAGAGTTTTTCGACTCTGAGACTTTAGCCCCGTTGCTCGCCCACAGCTTCCAGAAAGACGGCGGGAACGGCCCGCAGCAAGGCGCAGGCCACTGACCACCAACCGCGAACCACTGCTTTTCGGGCACTGCTCTTTCCTCCTTGCGCAAAGTATTTCTCTTCCTGCCCCTTCCCATTCGAAGGGCGGCTGTTCTAATATCGTCGCCGGCCTTTAACTCCAGCCAGATACAGCAGTTCTGGCTCCCCGATCAATTTCCTGTCCTTGGCCAGAAGCTTGCTTATTCCATAGGCAAGCCCGGACGCATGATCGGTCAGGCAAGCGACTGGTTTCGAGTGACAAATTTTGGCAGTTGTCGTCCCACTTGAAACCTGGGGAAGTCGCCAAAAAAAAGCCTGCGAGCTCCGGGACCAAAACAAAAGGCCGAGCAATACGGCCTCAGACTAGGGAAGAAAAAATAAAATTATGAGAACCAACCTCGCTACCGTACTCGATCCGAACCGCCGCAGCGCCGATGCTGGAGAGTTTGAGGCATCGCTGCACCGCCGCATTGTGGGGCAAGACCAGGCCATCGAAAAAGTCGCCGAGATCTACCAGATGTTTTTGGCGGGCTTAAACGCTCCTGGACGCCCCGTAGGCAACCTTCTTTTCCTGGGACCTACCGGTTCGGGTAAGACACGCGTGGTCGAAGCCATGGCTGAGTCGCTCTTCGGTGATGCGCGAGCTTGCATCAAGATCGATTGCGCCGAGTTCCAGCACTCCCACGAGATTGCCAAGCTGATCGGTTCGCCTCCGGGATACCTGGGACATCGCGAGACGCATCCTTTGCTGACGCAGGAAGCTTTGAACCAGTGGTTCACCGACAAGCTGAAGCTATCGATCCTGCTCTTTGACGAAATCGAAAAGGCCAGCGATTCGCTCTGGCAACTGCTGCTCGGCATTCTCGACAAAGCCACGCTCACACTCGGCGATAACCGCCGCGTCGATCTTTCGCAGTGCATCATTATCCTGACCTCGAACCTGGGCGCCAGTGAGATGACCGACCTGGTCGATGGCGGCTTCGGCTTCGCTCCCAAGGCGGTGGAGGTCGACAACAGCTTTGATGACAAAATTCAGCGCACCGCAGTCGAAGCAGCGCGGCGCAAGTTTACGCCGGAGTTCATGAACCGCATCGATAAGACGGTCGTATTCAAGACGCTGCGCGATGAGCATCTGGCACAGATTCTCGAGATCGAGTTGGGCATGGTGCAGCAGCGAGTCCTCATGGCCGCCGGCGCCAACCAGTTTGTCTTCAATTGCACGACGGAAGCGAAACAGTTTTTGCTGAAAGAAGGAACCGATCCGCGCTACGGCGCGCGTCACCTGAAGCGGGCCATCGAACGCCATCTCGTATTTCCCCTGGCCAACCTGGTTGCGACCGGACAGGTGAAGCTGGGAGACTTCGTCCGCGTGGATATGGCTTCTGAAAGTCAGATGATCTTCGTCAAAGAAGCTGAAAATACAATGGCGCCGATTCTGCTGGAGCGCTACGGAGCCGCAGCGGTCAATGCGCCTGCCGCGCGCGCAGCAAAAACCGCCGTGAACAGTCGCCGCGACTTTGGGGCCAGCCCCATCGCGGAGAGCAAATGAAAGAGATTTAGTAATTTGGTAATTGGGGAATTTGGTAATTGAGAACCTACGGAGAACTAGAGGTTTTCAAGCCCAAGTAAAATTCGAATGGTAGGAGTAACTCGCTAGAGCGCATCTCGCGAGGTGATTAAAGACAAGGCGCCGGGTCTTCCGGCGCCTCTTTTTTGTGCCACGCCGCCATCATTGATCTCACGGCATCGGAGCGAGGGAATCAATTCGCGTGTCGGGCGTGACTTCGATGCACTCGAGAACCTGACTAGCCAGAAGCCTAGCAATGAGATTGCCGGGGCCCGCGACGACCGTAAAGGAGAGGTCGTACTCTGAGCATATGCACCAATTCTTTTCGGTCGGCCACCAATACTCGGGGCCAACAAGGTAGCCGCCAGTATTAGGCAAGTTCATTATCTGGCTTAAGGCTGCCCTCCAAAGCTTCGGCTTGCCGTCGTTTCTGCTCGCGTAAAAAGGTATGTCTGAGTAGCGAAAAAAACAATCCTGGCCCTCAGTAAAAGCTTCCAGAACCGAAGCGAGTTCTTTGCAATCTTCTGCCCGAAGTGATCCTTCGCCGGGACCGGAAAGTAATCGCGGCCAGCACCAGGGATCCTCCATCTTCTTTCGATACCACTCGTGGCATATTGCAGGGGCGAAAGGAACGCCCAGGAGATCGGCCAGTTCTTTCCACTTGATTCTTTCGCCTGCCGGATTAGCCCTTCGGTTGATCACGAATGATCTCAGAGGTTCGCACGATGGAATGTTCAGAATTTCGTTTTCAGCGGGCGACAGTGGGTGATCCACAAACTCGTAACTCGCGCCGATGGGATGAAGAACCTTCGCATATGCGCCAAAAGCTGGAGGGATCAGGTGGGAAACCACATATCCCTTCCATTCGGGAGAGTCCCGTTTGACACGCGCACGACGCCCACTACGAATCCACTCAAAGGCGGTCTCATCAGGCTCAGGCTTCATGGGAGGAGGCTCCGAACCACCATCCTATGATGCTGAATACCCGTTGTAAATCGGCGTCTGCGCAAGGCATGTAAGATCTACGCTGTGCTTGAAGAACGGCCCCGCTCGCGATGATGCCGGTGGTAAGGTGAACGGTCAGGATTCGGAAACTGAGCCGCTATATTCCATTGCCCAAGCTCGACAAAGCCACCGTCGCAACCATGCTGGCGGGCGTGTGCACATTTCTGAACGTGTACACGACGCAACCCTTGCTGCCTCTGTTCCGGCAGATTTTTCGCGCGTCAGAGTTGCAGGTCAGCTTCACGGTCAGCGCCACTATCTTTGCCACGGCGCTCACCGCGCCCGTGATCGGGATGATCGCCGAACGGCGCGGACGTAAAAAGGTCATCGTCCCTTCACTATTTTTGCTGACAATTCCCACGGCGCTGGCGGCGACCTCGACCAGCTTGAGCCAACTCATCTTCTGGCGTTTCGCCCAGGGATTATTCGTGCCGGGGGTCATCGCCGTGATGCTGGCCTATGTAAACGAAGAGTGGGCGGGGCGCGGCGTAGGCCGCGCCATGTCGGCGTATGTCACGGGAACGGTGATCGGGGGATTTCTGGGACGCTTTATTTCCGGCGTGATTGCTGCCCACTGGCATTGGCGAAGTGCATTCGTCGTAATTGCGGCGCTGAACCTGATTGGCGCCGTAATCGTGCGAGCCTGGCTGCCTCTGGCGAAAAACTTTGTGCGCGCCGATCATGTGCGGCAGGTTCTCCATCAGGCCAGAGAACATCTGCGCAATCCGCGGCTGCTGGCCAATTTCGGCATGGGCGCTGCCATCTTGTTCACGCTGGTGGGTTGCTTCACCTACACAAATTTCTATCTCGCCGCCGCACCTTTCAATTTGAATTCCGCGCAACTCGGCAGCATCTTCTTTGTGTATCTGCTCGGAGTCGTCATCACCCCGCAGTCCGGCAGATTCCTCGATCGCTTTGGATTTCGCCACACCGCACTCGCTTACTGCGCCATGATGATCGGCGGCCTGCTGCTCACGCTTGTTCGATCCCTGCCTGTCGTCATCATCGGACTCGCCATCTTTTCTTCTGGAGTTTTCGTGGCGCAAGCCGCAGCCACGGTGCAGACGGGCGTGATTGCGGCCCGCGCGCGCTCATCGGCCGCCGGACTCTACGTCACCTTCTACTATCTCGGTGGCAGCGTTGGCGCAACCTTGACGGCCTGGTTCTGGCACTGGAAGAAGTGGCCCGGCTGCATCGCTGTGCTGGCCGCCGTTTCGCTCATGAGCTTAGGTTTGGCGCGCTTGAGCAGCAATCCGCC
>Ga0224555_1004221_pt1 | contig 13445 bp, 9 predicted proteins | sample 714S23034metaG_FD_180687 | JGI IMG/M metagenome (GOLD analysis project Ga0224555, IMG submission 180687) | Peat soil microbial communities from Stordalen Mire, Sweden - 717 S2 30-34 | ecosystem: Environmental > Terrestrial > Soil > Wetlands > Peat | place: Sweden: Norrbotten County, Stordalen...
GCCTTGTGACTTGAGGAAAGCACGGTGGTCATGTGACAGAGTGTCGGGGGTCGCAGGCTCAACAGCCCCAAGCTCTTCGGCTTGCTGATGGAATCCAGGAGCGAGGAGGGTCTTCGCGACTTCAAGCGGTCGCTGTTCACTGACGAAGAGATCGGACAACTCGCCGCATGGCAACTAGCTCAACACGAGGCGTACGAGCCCGCCCCCGATCAGCCCTTCGGTGATGAGCTGCTGCCGCCAGCAGCAAGCAGCACCACGTAATCGACCACAGTCAGCGGCCGGGCGCTGAAGTGTCGACGAGGAAGGCAGGGACTGGGCTACGACGGCTACCTCACTTCACCGCACCGGCGAGCATGCCACGGACGAAGTGGCGCTGGAATGCCAGGAAGACGATCAGGGGGACAACGATTGAGACCATCGAACCTGTCGAGATGATCCAGAAGTTGGCCGCCAGGGTCCGTTCCTGGTCGTACAGGAACAAGGTGAGCGGCACGTGCGGATCGCCCCCGAGGAAGACCAGCGCCACGAGCAGGTCGTTCCAGACCCATATGAACTGGAAGATGGCCAACGAAGCGGCGGCTGCGATGCCTAAGGGAATCACGACGCGCCGGAACAGCATCCATTCGCCGGCACCGTCGATCCGGCCCGCCTCGATCAGGGCCGTGGGCAGACCGACAAAAAAGTTGCGCATGAGGAACACGCCAAAAGGCAGCCCGAAAGCAACGTGGAAGATGACCACACCCGTGATGGTCCCGAACGGGTTCCATCCGGTGAGCGATCCCATGTCCCGGTACAGCGCGGCAACCGGTATGAGGGCCACCTGCAAGGGCACCACCATCAGGCCGACGATCGTCAGGAAGACGGCGTTGCGGCCGCGCCACCTACCGAACACGATGGAGTAGGCGGCGAGGCTCGAGATCGCGGTGACCAGGATCGTCGCGGGCACGCTGATCTCGAGGGAAGTCCTGAGCGCATCGAGCACGCTTCCGGGCGCCAGTCCCGAGGGGACTCCGCCACCTAGCACCGTGGAAGACCCGCCGGTGAACAGCTCCTTGTAGTTCTGAAGAGTGAGCTGGGAGGGGGCGCTGAACACCTTCCACCACCCGGACACCTCGAACAGCCCCGCCGGCCGGAACGAGATGATCATCATGGACAGGGTCGGTACGAGCCAGAACAGCGCAATTGCGCCCAAGACGATGTTGACGACCAACCGCGAGGGGCGGAGGCGTTTCAGGAGGCCGGCCGCTTTGCGAGGCCCCTGCGGCGGCTCCAGGACGGGAGGCGTCGTGGTGACGGGCGTGGTCGTCATTTGCCGCTGATCCTCTTCAGGTTGAACAGCATCGCCGGGACGACAAGTACGAACAGCATCACGGCCAGCGCGCTCGCCAGGCCGGTATGGACCCCTCCACCGAAGCCCAAGTAGTAGACGTCGGAGGCGAGGGTGCTTGCTTGGCCCCCGGGCTGAGAGGAATCGATGCCCAGATTGACGACGATGTCAAAGATCTTCAGCACGTTTATGACCATGGTCACGAACACGACGGTGAGCACTGGAGCCAGCATCGGTATGGTGACGCGCCGGAACGTCTGCCACTCTGTTGCGCCGTCGACGTGTGCTGCCTCGAGCGCTTCGCGGTCGAGAGCCGCCAAACCGGCCGCTACTACGACCATGGTGAAGCCCGCCCAGATCCATAGGTAGGCCAAGATCATCGAGATGTCGATGAGCGGGATGCTTAGCAGCGCCTGGGCTGTCTGGCCGAGGTTGCTGGTGGGAGTCAATGATTGTGGGCCGAGCCAGAACGTCCCCGAGAAGCTCGGCGTGAAATTGGACGCCTGGACTTGAACGCGGAAAGTCCCGGGGCCGACGTTGGCAAAACTGAACCGGCCGAAGGCATCCGTTGTCGCGGTCGCAACAGTGCTGCCATCACTGCGGAGCAAGGCGACGTGCAGATTGGGGAAGCCGTCCTCATCGGGGTATACGGCGGACACGTTGGACGGGTGCGAAATGGAGAAGTCCCGCCACACCAAGCCGGTGACGGCTCCGGGCGATGGTGCGGGCACACGAGCCGGACGAGCTCCCAGCACGGTGAGTGTGTCGGGACTGATGCCGGTCAAGCCCATCTTCACGGTTCCGCCCGCTCTCAGCGTCGCACTGCTTTCGAGTGCCCCATGAGGAGCCGCGACGACCCCGCTTGTGGCGAGCGACACCGCCGATTGGCCTGCCGAGAGCGGATACGCGCCGGGCGGGTTGAACCAGTCGTCCACGGTCTGGCCGATGGCGTTCATGACACCGATGTGGGGATCCAACTGAAAGATCTGCGTAAAGACCAGCGACGAGGCGGTGACGCTGAAGACGATCGGTAGGAAGATGACGGTCTTGAAGGCGGTCGCCCAGCGAATGCGCTCGGACAGCACAGCAAATACCAGGCCTATCACCGTCACGATGAAGGGGAAGACCAGTACCCAGATGACGTTGTTGCGGAACGCGATCAGTGTGTCGGCGGTCGAGAACAATGACTTGTAGTTGGAGAGCCCGACAGCCCTGGTCGCTGTGCCGTTGTAGAAGCTGTAGCGAACTGTCGCAATAGTGGGCCAGACCACTATTGCCAGGAGCAGGATGGCGCCCGGGACCAGGAACGCGAGGGATTGAAGGTGGTGCTGCCCCTGGCGCATCCCTCTTCGCCTGGCAGGGCCCTGTTGTCGGTCAACGGCTACTACTGCCATCCCACCTGTCTCCCGGTCCTGCGACGGGCCAGGGCACGCCCGGATGTTGCCGGGCGTGCCCTGGTTGGTTCATTCGTGCCGCATTCTCCTAGTGACCCATCGCGGCCGTGGCCTGAGCCTGCATGGTCTTTTGGATGGAGGTGATGTTCTTTGCGCTGGGGTTCTTGACGAAGTTGAGCATGTCCTGCCACAAGCTCGGCTCCCAGCTGCCCTGCAGGTCGTCCAGGCTGAATACGAAGCTCGTAGCGTGCTGTAGCTCCGAAGCGTCAGCCTGCGTTACCGGGTCGGGGTAGCTGCTCAAGGGCACCAGCTTGTTGGGGGACGCGAAGCCCCCGAGGTGTGCCCAGATCTCACCGGCCTCGGCGCTGCCCAGATACTTGATGAGGGCCTTGGCCGCCGCGGTCGGTTTGAACAACATCGCCACATCTCCGGAGCCCTGGATCGCCGAGCTGTTCTTCTGGTCGGCCGCCGGAGCAGGGAACGGGAAGAAGTCGTAGCACGGGGTGCCGGCAGGGCTCGCTGTGCACTTCTTACCGCCTGCCCCGGTCGTCCCAGCGGTGTATCCGGAGGAGTTGCCGACGATTTCAGAAACGATGAAGTCAGCCTCGATCACCATCGCTGCCTGGGGCATCGTTCCTGGCTTCGGGAACACCTTGTCGACGCATGTCGGGTAGCTGTTGGCGAGGGCTCCCTTGGTGCCGCCGAGGAGATATGAGGGCTGTCCGACCAGCTCGGCGAGCGTGTCGAAAGCCGTCGTCACGGTCGGGCCCGTCCACGAGATGTTGTGGGCGGCAAGCGCGTCGTAGTTGGTCGCTCCTGCGGTCTTCAGGTACACGTTCTGCCAGAGGTCAGCTACCGGCCAACCGATGTCGGTGCAGAGCGAGAACGGAGTGACACCCGCTCTCTTCAGCGTGGCCGCGTCAGTCAGCAGCTGTTGCCACGTCGTGGGTGTGGCCTTGATGCCCGCCGTGGCGAACTCGGCGGGGTTGTACCAGATGGTGTTCTTGTTGGCGCCCTTGAACCAGACCCCGTAGAGCTTGCCGTTGTAGGTGACGAGCTTGTTCCACGCTGCCCCGTAGTCGGACGCTTCGCTCCCGAGAACGGGGGCGAGTGGCTGGATTGCACTCTTCTTGGCCAGGGCGAGCACGGTGCCGGGGTCAGGGACGAGTGCCACTTGTGGAGGCGCGCCACCGGCTACAGCAGCGTCTATCGCCGTGTCCATGTTGCTTCCCTTGCCGCTGTAGATGACGTTGACCCCGGTCTCAGCCTGGAACGGCGCCAGCACAGCCTCGAAGTCCTGCTGCTCGGTACTGGTCCACTCGGCCCAGAGCGAGACAGAGCCGCCAATGTGGCCCAGGGCCGGGCTGGCGGTTGAGATACTCGCCGGCACCATGGTGGCCGCCAGGCCCAACAGCCCGGCCAGTGTCGCTATCGAGAACAGCTTGTGTCTCTTGGAAGCCGAAAGAACGGCCCTGGCTTGAGACATCGTGTTACCTCCCCTTCTAAGTGTGAGCCTCATGCTCGTGTTTCTCCTTTCCTTTCTGTGCACTGGACTGGCGGATCACCCGACGCTCGTCGGTTCAAATCGCCAGTGGTCGTCGGGAAGGTGACCGCCTGCAGCCCGCGGCGACGATGCAGGCCGCTGGGCTGTCCCGAAGACAAGGTCGTATTGCGCACACCAAGCGAGTCGGAGCGCCCGGTTCCGCAGCTCTGCGACGAGCCGTTCGGTCACGTAGAGCATGACCTGGGCCACAACGCCCAGTACGTCCGGCGGCGAGACGGTAGGTGGTGGGAGAGAGGCAACCGGGCTGTTCGGCCGTTTCCCGGATGTGTTCGGTGGTGCTCATCGAGATGCCGCCGACGCGACGCAGCGATCGAGCCATGCTGGAGGGAGAGACTCCCACCGCCCCGCTACCGCTTTGACCGTCGTCTTGGCCAACGCTCCCCCTTTACACCAGGCTGGCCGCCTGTGACAACAAACGTCGCTCGGGCGCAGGTCCGAGGAACGGCACGATAGTGCTGTTGCGAACGTCGCACAAGAGGTTTGCGAAACCTTTGCGAGTCTTCGAGACCCGCGGCCCGGTGCGGCGACCGGCTCAGAGAAGAGTGCGACCATCATCGCAGCTCAGAGGCTAAATCAGGACCACACGAGATCACTGCGTCAGATCAGAAGGTATTCCCGACGGACACGAGTTCTGGCGAGGCCTCACACGGGTCAGAGAGAGGTCTTGTCGCGTACCCGTCGCGCCCGCAACTCGAAACGGCCGGATCAAAGACGGAGATTGAGAGCACCCGGACGAGAAAGGGGCTCACGCTTCGCGAAGGCGGCCTGATGAGGTGGCGCGTCAAGCTCAACCCTCGTTTCTCCGGACGACTCGCGCCGCCTATCGCTTCGAGCTAGCTTCGCAGGACTGCGGCAAGGAAGTCGAGCTTCTTCTGCATGTGGGTCGTTCCTCCGCCCTCGTGCCCGCTAAAGGGGTAGACGGCGATCTGCTTTGGGCCTGCGTAGTGGTTGAACGCAGCGAACACGGTCGACGCGGGTGTGATGTCATCGAGCAGGCCGACGGAGAACAGTGCTGGGACTGCCGTGCGCTTCGCATGGTTCACAACGTCGATATACGAGATCGTACGGAAGACCTGTTCGATCTCGTCATGGTGGACCCGGCAGTACTGGGCAAGCTCGCCATACGGCAAGCTTGCGGTGATCTCGGCAGCCCGACGGGGGTAGGCGAGGAAGGGGACGTCGGGCAGTGTCGCCACGACACCCTCAGCGAGATGCGCAGCTGCAAGCGCGAGTCCTCCTCCTTGGCTCATTCCCGTCGTGACGACGCGTAGACCGGCAAGGTCGGGGTGACGCCTAGCGGCGTCAACGGCGCGGACGGTGTCGATGAACAGGCGCGTGAAGTAATAGCTTCGGGGATCACCGATGCCCCTCGTGAGAAAGCCGGGGCTGCTTGGCTGGCCGCCATCGCCGAGGTCGGTCGTGTCGGCGCTTCGCCAGCCGCCGCCTTGGCCGCGGGTATCCATGATGAGATGCGGATAGCCGGCGCTGCTCCAGACAAGCCAGTCGAGCGGATCGCCGCGACCACCGCCATAGCCGACGAACTCGACGATGATCGTCCCCTCCGCCTCGACCTGGTGCGGGATAAGCAGCCATGCCTTGATGGGGTCACCTCCGTGACCAGCGAAGGTCACATCGAACACCTCGGCGTGGCGGATGGCGGTCTTTGCCGACCTGAACTGTGCTTCGACATCGCGGGAGCGGGCGTCATCGACCTCGCGTGCCCAGTACTCATCAAAGTCGGGGGGCTCGTCGACATCAGGTAGGTAGTTACGAAGCTCGGCAAGTGGCAGATCGACGAACACGGCCTTCCGTCCTCTCTTGGGTCACTCGACTTCCACGAATGCTCCGGACAACCCACCTCGCCGCATTTGAGGCGGCGACGGGGACGTTTGGAATGTAGCGCAGTGAGGTGCGAGACCTCCTGCGCATCGGGCGGCAACCAAGCGATCCGAGACAACCGCCCTTCTGATTTCGGGACTGTCGGCTTCGACACAGTCGGTTGCTCTTGCTAGGCATGCCTTTTCGCGTCTTTCGTTTCCTCGATTCATGCGGGCGCGGGCAGGACCGGGGCCGGACAATCACAGGGCAGAGGGACTAACGTATGTGAGCGGGCTGCAGTTCTTCTGAGCTGAGATGTCTGAGTCCCCCCATGTGAAAGGACCCTCCTCAATGAGCACCGTCGCCAGGGTCGTCCCGGCAAAGCTAACGGTACGCGAGATCGCCGCGCTCATCGATCACTCGCTTCTGCGTCCCGAACTCACAGATGACGACGTGTGCAGCGGTTGCGCGCTCGCTGACCAATACGGAACGTGGTCGGTCTGCGTCAAGCCGGCCGACGTCGCATTGGCCGCCCGCCTGCTCATGGGCACCAGTGTTGCCATCGGCACGGTCGTGGGCTTCCCGCACGGGAACTCCACGACGGAGAGCAAGCTCTTCGAGACCCGCCGGGCGCTCGATGACGGCGCACGGGAGATCGACATGGTCATCAACATCGGGAAACTCCGCAGTGGGAAGCACGAATACGTCGAGGACGAGATCGCCCAGATCGTGCAGGCGACCCACTCAGCGCACGGGTTGGTGAAGGTGATCCTCGAGAACGCCTATCTCAGCGACGAGCAGATTGTCGAGGGCAGTCGGCTCGGGGAACGTGCCGGCGCCGAATTCGTCAAGACGTCGACGGGCTTTGCCCCCGGAGGTGCGACGGTGCACGACCTGCTGCTCATGGCCGGGGCGACGTCGCCGAAGGTACAGATCAAGGCCGCAGGCGGAGTTCGCACGCTGGACCGGCTGCTCGAGCTTGTCGCCATCGGAGTCACGAGATTCGGAGCGACCGCGACAGCGGCCATCTTGGACGAGGCCACAGAACGCAGTGCAGGCGGCACAGCCGTACCCGTTCCAGCCGCACCCGGCGAGGAAGAGGTTGCCGACGCTAAGACCTACTGAGCTCACAGCCCTGAGCCGCTTTGAGTGCGGAGGGGAATGTCGTCACTTGCAGGCACGAATAGATCACCGGGGACCGATTCGACTAGTAGTGTCCTGCATGTGTCAAGAGGCGCCGAGAACATCGGTGAGCTCAGGGCGGTTCCGGTCATGTTGGTACTCATCCACGGGCGCGACGGTGTCGCACAACGTGGGAGGCGATCAGGAGGTGGAGTCTGATGGCGAAGTTCGACGCCAAGCGCTTTTCTAGGATGGACTGGGCCGTGGTCGGCGCGGCCGGTGTCAGCTTCATTTGTCTCTTCTTGCCGTGGTACGGCGCCTCGTACGGCTTCTACAGCGCTTCGGTCAGCGGCTGGAGCACGAGCTACGGCTGGCTCGGCGGCCTGCTCATCATCGCCGCAGGCGTGTATCTGGCGCTGCATCGATCCGAGGTCAACTTGGCCAAAGTGCCGGCCACCCCGGCTGTGATCGTGTTGGGGGCTGCAGTGCTCGGGACTTTGATCGTCATACTTCGATGGATCACTCTGCCCAGCGGCCACGCCGGCATCACTGGCTTCAGCTACGGCCCGCGTGTTGGCATCTATCTGACAATTATTGCCGGCGTGGTGCAAGTCGTCGCTGCGGTCGGTCTTTTCCGAAGCTCGGGTGAGAAGCTTCCCTGGGCGAAGTAGGCCTGTAGCCTGCCCGGCGTAGTCGGGTGGATCGTTGAGCTAGAAGGGTCAGTTTCTCCCTTCTCCAAGTGAGAGCGTTGTTCTAAGCCGGTGCGAGAGCGCCGGCCTTTGGAGAAGCTGGTGGTGGCGAGCGGGTGGCTCAACCGCGCTCGAGTTGCAGCGTCCGCCAAGCGGGTGAGCCCGCCTCGTCGGAGGCCGCGAGGTCCACTTCGGCGATGATCGCGGTGTCGTGCCAGCACTCCGGGTCGTCGAGGACCTGACGCACGTGCCATCGGCCCGGCTGCTCGGTGAGATCGAACCACGTCGCTGCGCGGGCATCGGGGCCCGTGCCGATGCTCGAATGGGCTGAGAAGTACTGCTGGAGCGCGTCGGACCAGCCGGATTCGTCCAACCCCCCAGCCATCTCAGCCTCGGCAAGGCCGGCGAGATCTCGCCTGGCGGCGAGCTCGACCCGACGGAAGGCGGCGTTGCGCACCATCACCTTGAACGCCCGGGCATTGGACGTGACAGGCGGAGGTTCGCCAGCGTCGGCGCTCAGCTCGATGCCGATCTCGGCGACGGCCTCCTCGAGCGAAGAGCTTGCCGCTGCGGCCGCGAGGTGCTGCCACTCGTCGATCAAGCTCGAGTCGACTTGGCGGACGAGCTCGCCGAGCCATTCTGTGACGTCGAGGAGCTCCTCGGTCTTCAGGTCTTCGGGGATGTTCCGGATGAGGGCTTTGTAGACATCGGACAAGTAGCGCAGCACGAGACCTTCTGAGCGCGTCAGGCCGTAGTGGGCGACATACTCCGAAAAGGTCATCGCCCGTTCGTAGATGTCCCGGGCGACCGACTTTGGCTGGATGTTGAAGTCGGCGGCCCAGGGATGGGCGAGCCGGTAGGTGTCGAACAGGTCGTAGGTCCAGTCACGGAGCGGTTTGGGGTACTCGAGCTTGTCCAGGGCTTCGATCCGCTCTTCGTACTCCACCCCTGCGGCCTTAAGCGCTGTGAGAGCCTCCGTCTTCACGCGGTCGAGCTGAGCCATGAGCACGGGACCGGGATTGTCGAGAGTGGCTTCGACGATGCTCATCACGTCGAGCGACCACGTAGGCGCGGATCTCTCGAGATGGGGGACGGCCTCGAGCACGAAGGGGCTGAGAGGGCTGTCGAGCGCGAAGTCGGACTGCAGGTCGCTGGTGACCCGGACCCGGCGACCCTGCTCGTCGGGCGTCGCGAGACGCTCGAGCGCTCCCGCGGCGATGAGCGAGCGGTAGATCGCGATTGCCTGATGGACCAGGCGGCGCTGTGCCGTTCGCGGCTCGTCGTTGTCCCTCACGAGCCTTGCCAGCGCAGCGCAGCCGTCACCCGGACGGTCGAGCACGTTGAGCAGGGTCGCGTGATTGACCTGGAGCTGAGACACGAGGGGTTCGGGCGGAGAGGCGACGAGCTTGTCGAACACGGCCTCGTCCCAGGCGACGTAGCCCCTCGGCGGCTTGGACTTGACAAGCTTGCGCGTCCGGCGAGGATCGCCCGCCACCTTCTTGGCAGCCTGCTCGTTCTCGATGACATGGTCGGGGGCCTGCACGACGACGAGACCCGAGGAGTCGTAGCCGGCGCGTCCAGCGCGCCCCGCGATCTGGTGCAGCTCACGCGCGCTCAGCAGTCGGGAGATCGACCCGTCGTACTTGGCGAGCCCCGAGAGCACGACCGTCCGCAACGGCAGGTTGACCCCGACGCCGAGCGTGTCGGTACCGACGACGACACGCAGCAGGCCGGACTTCGTGAGCCGCTCCACCAGGCGGCGGTACTTGGGCAGCATCCCGCCGTGATGGACCCCGATCCCGTGATGGAGAAGGCGCGCGAGCGTGCGGCCGAAGCCCGGAGCGAAGCGGAAGCCCACAATCGCCGCGGCGATCGCCTCCCGTTCAGGACGCGTCGTCACCTGTGCCGAGGTGAGTGCCTGGGCGTGGGTGAGCACCTGCGCCTGGGTGAAGTGGACGACATAGAGCGGTGCTTGGTCGGCTGCGAGGAGCGACTCGATCGTCTCGTTCAGCGGTGTGCGGCGGTACTCGAAGCGGAGCGGAACCGGTCGGGTCGCGGAGCGCACTATCGCCACCGGCCGGCCGGTGCGGCGGGCCAAGCCCTGCTGGATCGCGCTCATGTCGCCGAGCGTGGCCGACATGAGGACGAATTGCGCCCGGATCAGCTCCAAGAGCGGCACCTGCCACGCCCAGCCTCGGTCGGGGTCGCCGTAGAAGTGGAACTCGTCCATCACGACCTGGTCGATGTTCGTGGCGGCCCCGTTGCGAAGGGCCATGTTCGCGACGATCTCGGCGGTGGCGCAGACGACGGGGGCAGAGGGATTGATCGAGGCGTCGCCGGTCAGCATGCCGACGTTCTCGGCGCCGAGATCACCGCACAGCGTGAAGAACTTCTCCGATACGAGCGCCTTGACCGGCGCGGTGTAGAACGAGCGCATCCCGCCGGCAAGGGCCGCGACGTGGGCGCCGAGCGCGATGAGGCTCTTGCCCGAGCCGGTCGGCGTGTTCACGATCACGTGCGCACCGGAGAAGACCTCGAGCAGCGCTTCCTCCTGGGCTGGGTAGAGCTTGAAGCCCCGCTCGGCCGTCCAGGCGAGGAACGTCTCGAGGGCGTCGTCTCGACCCCCGGTGATCGTGGCGAGATCGAGGCTGGACGACATGGCCCTCCTACTGTGCCGCGCTTCCAGCTCGTTCGTGGGACGCTTTCCCCGTGGAGGTCGCACGAGTCGACCGGTGGCTGTGGGCGGTGCGTGCCGCACCGACGCGCGCGGCGTCGACGGCGCTGTGCCGGGCCGGGCACGTCAAGGTGAACGGGGCGGGAGCGAAGCCCTCGACCACGGTGCACCCCGGGGACACGGTCACCGCCCGAATCGGCGACCGGGAGCGTGTGCTCGAGGTTGTCCGGGCGATCGACAAACGCGTCGGGGCTCCCATCGCCGCCGGGTGCATCGTCGACCACAGCCCGCCGCCGCCGCCCCGCGAGATCACGCCCCGAGTGCTGGTCCGCGACCCTTCTGCCGGACGTCCCACGAAGAGGGATCGCCGGCAGATCGACCGGTTACGCGGACGCTGAACCTGGCGCCGGCATCTGTGGCGCGAGCCGACAGGCCGGACAAGCGCGTCCGGGCAGGCCTCGCCCCGCGGCAGGATGTAGCCGTGACCGAGAGCACCTTCCTCACACGGCTGAAGGTTCGCGGCGCGCTCCGGGTGCCCGAGATCACGATCTATTTCTGGGCGATAAAGGCCCTCTCGACGGCGATGGGCGAATCGACGTCCGACTACCTCGTCCACAGGATGAACCCCGAACTGGCCGTCGGCCTGGGGTTCATCGGTTTCGTCGCCGCCTTGTCGCTGCAGTTCTCGATGCGGCGCTACGTCGCATGGACGTACTGGCTTGGAGTTGTCATGGTGGGCGTGTTCGGCACGATGGCCGCCGATGTCCTTCATGTCGGATTCGGTGTCCCGTACGCGGTGTCGAGCGCCCTCTACGGGGTCGTGCTGCTGGCCGTGTTCGTCAGTTGGCAGAGGACCGAGAAGACCATGTCGATCCACACCGTCGACACCCCCCGGCGCGAGACGTTCTACTGGGCGTCCGTCGTAGCGACCTTCGCCATGGGCACGGCCCTGGGGGACTTGACGGCGGTGACGTTCCACCTGGGCTACTTGACTTCCGGCCTGCTTTTCGCGGGGGTGATAGCCGTTCCCGCCGTCGGCTACCGGCGGTTCCACTGGAACGCGATCTTCTCCTTCTGGTTCGCCTACGTCGTCACCCGACCGTTCGGCGCCTCGTTCGCCGACTGGATGGGCAAGCCCCGAAGCGTCGGGGGCCTCGGCTGGGGCGACGGAACCGTGGCAGTGGCCCTGACGATCGTCATCTTCTGCCTGGTCGCCTTCCTTGGCGTCACACACGCGGATGTGCAGCGCACCGATCGCACGTCTCGAGCCCGCGCTCGAGCGGGCGTGGGGATTGTGGAGCCTTCGCACAAAGGCACCGACTGAAGAACCCTGGAGCCGGCACTCGCCCGCAGTCGGTCCGCGCGGAAGCGATCGTCGGCACAGTACGGAGGCAGGCCCGGCCCAGTGAGGAGCTCGGCCAGACTGTTGACGCCTGAATTCAACGAGCGTAGAGTTCAACGGGCATTGAATTAGGAGTGTGAGCCAGTGTGGGCGATGATCGTCAAGGAGTTCCGGCAGCTCAAACGGGACAGGCGAACGCTGGCGATGCTGATCGTCCTGCCCGTGCTCCTGCTCGTGATCTTCGGTTACGCGGCCAGGTTCGATGTGCCGAGTGTTCCGACCGTCGTTGTCGGCCCCCAAGCTGAACAGGTCGCCAGTCAACTCCGCGCTCCGTTCCAAGTCGTCGAGGTCGACCCGAACGCCGGCAAGTCATTGGTCGAATCACGCCTCCGGGATGGAGTCGCAGTGGTCGGGGTAGTCACCGGACGACGCGCGCTCCTGGTCCTGATGGACGGGACCCAGCTCTTCTCAGTGCAAGCGGCGGAAGGAGCGCTGGCGCGCATGGCCCAGACCGCCAAGGCAAGTGGGGCGGGGGCCCCGGCGGTCACCGTCCAAGTCCTCTACAACCCGAAGCTCGCGACCTCGTGGATCATGATCCCGGGGCTGACCGGCCTGATTCTCCTGTTCGTCGGCGCCCTCATCACGAGCCTCGGCATCGTCAGGGAACGACAGTCCGGGACCATCGAGCAGCTTGCAGTCATGCCGTTCCGACCCTGGGATGTCATTCTCGGAAAGATCGTGCCGTACCTGGTCCTGGCGTGTTTGGACCTCACGGTGATCGTTGTTGTCGGCGTGGCGCTGTTCGCGGTGCCCTTTGCTGGCAACTTCGCGGTCTTCGCGCTCGGTGCGCTCTTGTTCCTGCTGGTCACCCTTGGCATGGGCGTCTTGATTTCCACCGTTTCGCAGAACCAGGGCCAGGCCATCCAACTGGCCATCATGTTCGTGGTACCGCAGATCCTGTTGTCCGGCCTGATCTTCCCGATCTCATCGATGGCCGCAGGTGTCCGATGGATCGCCTATGTGCTGCCGCTCTCGTACTTCATCGACATCAGCCGCGGCGTGATGCTGAAGGACACGCCGATCACGGCGCTTTGGGAACCACTCCTCGTACTGGCGGGCATGGCGATGGTTGTCCTCGGGCTCGCGATGCTCCGGTTCCGACGTGACCTGGCACCGAGCGCTCGGCGCAGTCGGGTCATGGCGCCGGGGCCCGGGCCGGTGTCGCCGTGACGTGGGGGCTCGAGTCCGCGAGCGTCCGGTTCGGGACTCGAACGGCGTTGAACCGCGTAACCCTGAGAGCGGAGCCCTCAACCGTAAGCGTCGTCGTCGGCGGTGATGGCGCCGGGAAGTCCACGCTGTTGAGGGCACTCGTCGGGCTCGTCCCGCTTTGCAGCGGTCTCGTCCGGCGCCCGTCAAAGAACGAGATCGGCTATGTCCCGGCCACCGCTGGGCTGTATGTCGATCTCACCGTTGGCGAGAACCTGGCCTTCGCCGGTGGCGCCTACGGCGTGAGAG
>Ga0224555_1004223_pt1 | contig 13442 bp, 10 predicted proteins | sample 714S23034metaG_FD_180687 | JGI IMG/M metagenome (GOLD analysis project Ga0224555, IMG submission 180687) | Peat soil microbial communities from Stordalen Mire, Sweden - 717 S2 30-34 | ecosystem: Environmental > Terrestrial > Soil > Wetlands > Peat | place: Sweden: Norrbotten County, Stordalen...
ATCGCTGGTTGGCCAGGACGCTCTACTCGATTTCCGCATGGACGTCACGCTGGATGGCGAGTCGTTAACCGCTGCCGAGATTAGCGAGCTGCTGGCCGGAACCGAGGGGCTGGCGCTGGTGCGTGGGCGCTGGGTCGAAGTGGATCGCGAACAGCTTAGCCGCATGATCTACCGGTTTAGCCAGGCAGAGCGCGAGGCTGCAAGGGATGGCATCAACTTCGGCGAAGCCATGCGCATGTTGGCAGGAGCCAATTTCGACGGCGCGGATGCCGATGCGGAAACTGCCGAGGCCGATTGGGCGCAAGTGAACGCCGGCCCTTGGCTTGCCGAAACCCTGAAGGGACTGCGGAGCCAGGAAGGGTTGGACAAGATCGACCCCGGAAAGGCGCTGAAGGGCACTCTGCGGCCTTATCAGCAGGTGGGCATGCGCTGGCTCTATCTGCTGGCGAAGCTCGGGCTGGGAGCCTGTCTGGCCGATGACATGGGATTGGGCAAGACCATTCAAGTGCTTTCGCTGCTGCTGGTGCTGAAGAAACAGGAAAAGAACAAGCCTAGCCTGCTGGTTGCTCCTGCGTCGTTGCTGGCCAACTGGGCTGCGGAGTTGGAGCGCTTTGCGCCCAGTCTCAAGGTGATGATTGCCCACACCTCGGCCATCTCCAGCGAGGACCTCAAGAACACGCCCGCCGACGGCTTGGCGAACGTCGATATTGTGATCACGAGCTACGGTTCCCTGCTGCGCATTCCCTGGCTCACTGAAACCTCCTGGCGGCTGGCGGTACTGGACGAAGCGCAGGCCATCAAGAATCCCAACGCCAAGCAGACCCGCAGCGCCAAGATGCTCAAGGCTGGCTCCCGCTTTGCGCTGACTGGCACGCCCGTTGAAAACCGGCTCGGCGATCTCTGGTCCATCTTCGACTTCATCAATCCCGGCCTGCTGGGGTCGCCAAAGGAGTTCAGCAAACTCACCAAGCGCCTCGGCGAGCGGACCCACAATCCCTACGGACCTCTGCGGGAGCTGGTGCGGCCGTATATTCTGCGGCGCCTGAAGACCGACAAGTCGGTGATCTCCGATCTGCCCGACAAGACCGAGGTGAAGGCCTTTTGTCAACTCAGCCGCAAGCAGGCCGCGCTCTATCAACAGGCGGTGGACGACCTTGCCAGGCAGCTTGATACGGCCGAAGGGATTCGCCGCAAGGGGCTGATTCTCACTTTTCTGATGCGCTTCAAACAGATCTGCAATCACCCCTCGCAGTGGCTTGGCGATAGCGCCTGGAGCGAGCCCGACAGCGGCAAATGGGCGCGCCTGCGCGACATCGCCGAAACGATCGCGGCCCGGCAAGAGAAGGTGCTGGTCTTCACACAATTTCGTGAGGTAACGGCCCCGCTGGCGTCCTTTCTGGGCTCGATTTTCGGACGCCCTGGGTTGGTGCTTCATGGAGAAACTCCGGTGAAGAGCCGCAAGGATCTGGTGCGCCGCTTTCAGGAAGATGAAGCCGTGGGCTTCTTTGTGCTTTCGCTGAAAGCAGGTGGGACAGGGCTCAATCTAACCGCCGCCTCGCACGTGGTTCACTTCGACCGCTGGTGGAATCCCGCTGTCGAGAACCAGGCCACGGATCGCGCCTACCGCATTGGTCAGAACAAGAATGTGCTGGTGCACAAATTCATCTGCCAGGGAACGGTCGAGGAAAGGATTGACGCCATGATCGAATCCAAACGCCAGATTGCGCAGGATATGCTGGAAGGCGGAACGGAGCTTCCGCTGACCGAGATGAAGGACGACGAACTGCTGAAACTGGTCGCGCTGGACCTCAACACTGCATTGAAGGAGACATAGAAAATGTACGACGGTTATGGATGGGCGCCCTATGTTTCAGTGGCCGAGCGCCGCCGGAAGGCGTTTAAAAAGATGGAAGCTCTGCGCAAAAAGGGCCGCCCCATTTCCCCGGTGAGTGTCGACGGCCGCACCATCGCCAGGACCTTCTGGGGCAACGCCTGGTGCGAAAATCTGGAGTCCTACAGCGACTATGCGAATCGCCTGCCCCGCGGGCGGACCTACGTGCGCAACGGGTCGGTCGTCGATTTGCAGATTGCCGAAAACCAGATCACGGCGCTGGTCAGCGGCTCGGAGATTTACGAGGTCAAGGTGGAGATACTGCCGGTTGCCAAGTCGCGCTGGAAAGCGATCTGTGGAGATTGCTCGGAATCGATCGATTCATTGGTCGAGCTGCTGCAAGGGCGGCTTTCCAAGGGCGTGATGGAGCGCATCAGCCAGCAACAGACCGGGCTTTTCCCGTCGCCGAAAGAGATCAAGCTATCGTGCAGTTGCCCGGATTGGGCAGAGATGTGCAAGCATGTCGCGGCTGTTCTCTATGGCGTGGGCGCTCGCTTGGACCACCAGCCCGAGTTGCTCTTTCGGCTCCGCGCGGTGAACGAAAAGGAACTGATTGCCAGTGCCGGCAAGGCGCTTCCGCGCGCCAGCAAGAGCCCCGCCAAAGTTCTTGTTGATGAGGATCTATCCAAGCTCTTTGGGCTGGACATGGCCAACTCCCCACAGCCCGCCAAGTCTGCGCCTGCTACCAATGGCAGGCGCATTGCCAAGGCCGCGCCGGTTCCGGGGACGCGTGTAATCAAAGCCAAGCCGGTCGCCATAAAGGCCAAGCCTCCGAATAAGACTGTAAAAGCCAAGGTAAAGCCCCCCGCACCAACAATGCAGGCGGCGAAGGAGAAGCAGGTAGCCGCGACTACGAGGCCCAAGCCGGTCAAGAAGTCAGCAAGCAAGAAGCCCGCTCCCACGAAGGAGGCGGAGATCGCCTCCCCAAAGAACACCCTTCCCGCGGAAAAGAAGAAGTTCTCCGCCATCGCCAGCAAGGCCAAGTCAACCCGATTGGCAGCCAAGAAAGCGCCTAAAGCGCCGCACGTTTCGCAAGCAAAACTCATCCGAGCTTCCGGCAAAGGCTCGGGGGGCGTATAGCTCAAACACGCTAAACGACAATTTCCCCTGCCGGTTTGCGTGGATTGTTGATTCGATTGCGTTCGAATCCATCAAGCTACACTGGCTTCCGCTGAAGTTGTGCAGTCTACCCAAGTGACCCATTGAAGAAGCAGGCGGCAGTCATCGAAGCCGCCTCACTTCGTGGGTGATGCCGTCTTCACCGGAAGATTGAGCAGGCGACGCAGCGCATCGATATCCGGGCGAACAATGCCCAAGCCCCCTGGCACTTCATTTTGGCGTTCCCAGCCTTGCAGCAGGGCTTAGACTATCTCTCTGCCGACCGGATCGGCAACCGCCTGCAATGGAGTGCGCCCGCCCAGGGCGGGAACCTTGGTGCGAACCCATCCTTCGACCTGCTTCTGGACCTCCGCTTCTAGTTGGCGTCGGATTTCGGGATCGCGCATCAGGGCGTCCTGATCTTTCTCCTCAACGGCGCCGCGCTGGGCCTTCCTGTGCTTCGCCTGCTTCATCATCTGCTCCGGTGTCTCCGTCTCCGTGCCGACGTGTGTAGCCTGCGAGCCAAGGCGCCGCTCAATCTCTTCCCGAATCCGCTTGGCGCGGTTGGCCGAGTTTACTTCAACCAGCAGCGTCTTTCCGAATATCTTCAGATGGCCCAGTACGGTGCTCTCCCAGGTTGGGTGAATCTTGTTTCCTTGCTTGAGCCAGGCAAATTCGATACTTTTCAGCGAGCCGTCTGGAGTTCGCTCCGCCTCTTCCAGCAATGCCTCCTTGTCCACACCCCAAGCCAGGGACGCAAGTGCGTTGAAGCTCGACTGCGCAGATTGGGTGTTGAAATGGAGCTTGTGAGAGAGAAATTGCTCTCCATCGGTATTGTGCAACTTCGGCGGCTTGGTCAGGGCATCGCGAATACCGAGGTAGACGGTGCGAATCGTATCGGCATACCGCGTCAGGTCGGCGGCGGCAAGCTTCCGATTCTGTCTTTTGATCTTGCGCTGCAACTCCGTCCGCAGCTTGATGATCTCAACCTTCCTGTCGGGAGGGATGGGAAGTGGCGCCAACCTGCCCAACGTGGCAACTTCGGGCAAGATCCAAAGCTGTGCATAGAGCACGTCGCCGGATCGCATCATCTCGCTTCCTGAGTGTTCCTCGATCTCGGCTTCCTCGCCGATCAAGAGGTCGCGCAGCACCGCGCCCCGCCCAGGATGGACGCGGACAATCTCATAGAAACTGACCGGCCGGGCGATGGACTGTTCCAGAATCAAATGCTCCAGGACGGGAAGACGGGTTGCCGCTTTCTTCAAATATGCCTGAACAACAACGCCGCCCTGCGGCTTCTGCGCACTTCGTCGGAGTGGCCTTTCCGGGTCCCACTCAAACAGAACATACGGACTGAAGATGCTGACTTCATGCGGCATTTCGTTCAAGGGGGCGGGGTCATCTTCCTGATTGAAGTCTGCCCATGCATCGAGAGCGGCGTCTGCGAAGTCGCGCTTCATAACCCGCATTAAATCCGCCGTGAGGTGATCGGAAGCGTCGCGCTGCCTGCTCCATGGAGTGTCAAGCGTCTCTGGGCCAGGGAAAGCATCGGTGGTATTCGATAGACAGCACTGCTTGTACTTCTTGCCGCTGCCACAGGGACATGGGTCGTTTCTGCCGACCTTCTCGCAAGGATGAGAACGCATACCGCCAGCATATCGCGACGAACCTTTTCGAGGGTAGATCGGGAAACCTGACTGAGCGCTCCGGCCAGGGAGGCACATCCGCTCATGGCAGCCCATGCGGATTCCAAAGGTAAAACGGCTGAGATCCCTTGCGCCGCTGAATGCGCCGGTTTCCTTAGCCACAGAGAATCCGGTCCGGCTGTTTTAGAATCTTCAATGGTATTGCCCTGGCTCTTTCCATCCGTCCGGGGGAATATGTTCGCGCGCTAGCAGAATCACGGCGGCTCGTGATTTAAGGAGTTACGCACCATGGAGGCTCCAAGTCTGACCAAGCTCGAAGAGCGCGTCTACCGCGCGGCAGAGGCAGCCCTGGTCCACCAGCACTACGTCAGCGCCATCGACGTACTGTGCGGGATGGGACTCCTGGCATCCTCCGCCGTCGACTCTTGGCGCAAGGGTCGCGTCGAGTTTCTGGAGTCGGAGATCCAGGGAAGCCCGAACAAGATCTCTTCGTCCATAGCGATCTTCCAGCGGTGGGCGCAAGAAAAGGGCCTCAAGCCAAGTGAAGCCGAATACGTGCGGCATGCCCGGTCCGGAACCGTCCCTTTGCAATTCTCCAAGAGCGGGGATCCCCAAATCGAGAAGGTCTTCCGTACGCATTACGTTTCGCCCGCGCTCTCGGAGCGAAAGGTGCAGAAGCTCCAGGAGAAACTCGAAAAGGCTCCGCAGCCGGTTGTGTTTCTGAACTTGCGCGAAGCGGAATGCTCGGAATGCGGGGCAGAGATCCCCCAGGATTCCATGCTCTTGATGGAAGCGGACCAACCGCTTTGCCTTCACTGTGCGCGCCTCGACGGTCTGGAGTTTCTTCCTGCAGGCGACACAGCTTTGACGCGGCGGGCCACCAAGTACAGCAAGCGGGCCGCAGTTGTGGTGCGTTTCAGCCGGGCCCGTAAGCGCTACGAGCGGCAAGGCATCCTGGTGGAAGAGACCGCGCTGAAGAAGGCCGAGCAGGACTGCGTTCAGGATGCCGGCGAGCGGTCAGCAGCGCGGGTACGTGCCGCTGTGCAGCGTGCCGAACAGGACCGCAAACTGGTTGCGCGGATGTACCCGTGCCTACATGGCCGACATGCGAATCGCTGCCCCAATTGCTCTTACTATGTCGAAATGGCCGAAAAAGTGGGCAAATGCAGGTGTCGGTTGCGATAGGATTGGGGCAAAAGCTGGCAGGATGATCGGCAATGGAGAGGGGTGCCATGATCTCTCCACAAGGCATTTCTTGGAGAGTTCAGCGGAGTGCTGCATTGACGTGAGGTATCTTGAATCTGCTCACCTCGACCTGCATCATCGATGCCGATGACGCAAAATTGGCTTACTTTGAAGGGCCTGTGTCTGTTCAGACTTCGCGAATTCCGGCAACGATTGGGGAATATCCGGAAGGTGTGATTGAGAGCGTCGACCGGCTGACCCAGGCGCTGGGCCACATCCAGTTCCAGGACGTGATGCGGCAGAGAATGCAGCATGTGCAGGAGGCGCTCGTGGAGATGCGCGACCACATGCGGAGTATGTCGGAAAGGGCCTTCGATTTCGTTTGGGAAGGGAACTTCGATCGCACCTTCAAGGAGATGCTGGAGGCGCATAAGGATGGATACAGGATGGCCAGCCAGACCGTGACTCACCTCAATGTGGCTGGGGGCGAAAACAATCTGGATCACAGCCGTCCCAAAATTGAACTCTTTTGATCGCCTGGAAATCGACTAACCCACTCTCCAAATACCCATTCCGGAGTTGCTCGCTCTTCACGGCAAATAGGCGTTTCCTTCGCGCGAACTTCTTTCGTGAGTGAATGGCCTGCCACCATCATGCACGTATGCTGTAAGATACATCATGATAGCGAGGTCATATGCCAATCGCGAAGAAGGCAACAACCCGGCCGAAGCGCAGAGTTGTTTCTCCCGCGGACAAGCGCACTCAACTCCGGCTGACCGTCGATTCCAGATTCACAGTGAGGCATTTCAATCAACTCTTTGCCGTGCTCAAGATCCGGAGAAAGAACGCCCTCGCTGAACACATCGTCATGAGTTTCAAAAGCAAGGCCGCGCAGGCGCAACTCGTCGCGTTTTACAAAAACCAGTGGCTGAACATTCCATTTCAAGGTATCGACACCGCATTCGTGTTTCCTTTGACGTACGAGATAGCCGATGAGCTGGAGAGAGTCGGAGGAGAGATTCTCTGCGGAGTGAATCGGTCCAAGGCATTTCGCGTGATGGTGGCCTATTTTGCCTTCGTTCATAAACTCAAGAATCCAACTCAGGCCGCGGTAGCATAGCCTTTCAGAACTGAGTTGAAAACGCCCCATCGACACATGTAATTACCTCCAACATGGAGGACGTATGTTCGCCCTCGGTAGCAATTGCCGGTTCAGAATAAAAGTGACTGCGATACGCTGAGAGCGAAGTGCATACTTACGGCTTTTTTGTGCCGGTTTATCTCTTCCCAGTCCCCCACCGGCTTCGCCGGCCCGCGAGGTGATGAAACCTCACCGTCACCTTTCACCCGCTGACTTGCTGACTTGCTAACCCCGCGAAGTGGGGGCTGACTTGCTGCCTTTGTTCCATCCGTCTCACTTGGATTGTCCAATGCACCGACCAGCTGCAACTCAGTTTCTTATCAGTTGAGAATGGCGCTGGTCTGACGCCTTACATTATGGAATTCCAATATTCATAAACATGAAGGGAAGCTCAGGCAAACTATTGAAAATGTGCTTCTGGCCGATGAAGGACTTGTTTGCAGGTGTGGCTTCGCCTTCCAGGAATGTCCCCCTGGACATCCTCGGTCCCGGGTGATTGCCGGATTCAGCCCTGAAATCGAAAGGCGGCCTTGATGGCCAATGATCGCTCCAAACAGGATGGCGGAAGTGGAAAGGTAAAGCGCGTCGCCGGTGCGCCGGCTGAGCCGAGTCCGAGGAAAATCGTCGTCCAGGCCGAGCGCTCCGGAGACTGGATGCCGGTGGATGAGTTGCGCGCGGCGGCGCTGGCCGCTTTGGAAGCAGGCGATGACGTGAGCCTCCATCTGGACGGGATCGATCACCTGGATTCGAGCGCATTGCAGATATTGCTGGCGTTCGACGCAGACCAGAAAAAGCAGGGGCGGCATCTCGAACTGGCCAACGCTTCCCCACATCTGCGCCAGTGGTTTGAATATGCCGGAGTGCCGGACCATTTTTCGATGACGGTGCCGAAGACCAATGATTAGATTCTTTCAAAACCGGCCGAGTGCCGCCGTCGCCAGCCTCCCTCCAGGCGTTGCCGTCGGTGCGCCCGAAATACTCCCGGACGTAGAAGCGGAACTCGCCCAGTACCTGCCGCACTTCAGCCGGATGAGCGAACAACTGAAACAGACCTCGAAGCAGATCGAGAGCTCCGTTGTGGAGGTGTGCAACAGCTTTCAAGGGATTGCGGAGCGGGCAAAGGAAGCCGTGGCGCGCACGGCGAGCTTTCTCAGTCAGGCGGGCGAGGGGAGTTCCGATACGCAGTCCTTCGAAACCCTGATCGAGAATTGCAGCGGAACGCTGGTCAAGATATTGAATACGACCGAGGAGGCAGGCGAGGTTTCACGGCGTGCCATCGAACGGATTCAGCAGATAGACAAGGCTTCGCAATCCATCGGCGCAGCGATCCAGCAGTTGGAGCAAATTGCCGAAGGCAATAAGATACTGGCCCTGAATGCGCGCATCGAGGCGGCGCGCGCCGGAGAGCATGGAGCGGGTTTTGCGGTGGTTGCCATGGAAGTGATATCGCAAACCGAGCGAACGCAAAAAGTCAACGCGCAGGTGAGCGAACTGATTCTTAACCTCCGAAAGCTGGCGGAATCGACGTTGAACGATTTGCAGCGGATGAATGATAAAGACCGCAAGCGCGTGGACCAATGCAGGCTCGAAGTGGATGATTCGCTCAGAGACTTGCAGTCCGCGCACGGCGAGATGAAAACGATGCTGACCGGGATTACGGAAGAAGGAGCATTGCTGGCCACCGATATTGGAGCAGCGGTGCGCGGCCTGCAGTTTCAGGACCGGACCAGCCAGAGGATTGGTCATGTTGTTGAGGATCTGGACACATTGTATGCGAAGCTGGCAACCCGCTTTGGCAATGGGTCTGAAGTGGGAACCACTTCCGATAAAGGATTTAGCGATTACACGATGCACGAAGAGCGTGAGGTCGCCGGCATTCATGGGACGGAGTCCAGCCAGGGTGACGTTGAATTGTTTTGATTTTTGAGGGAAGACAACAGTCCGAGGTCTTCCAGAGGGTTGGCGAATTGCGAAAAGTGTTGATTGTCGACGATTCAGTTTCGATGCGGCAGATGGTCGGATTTACGCTGCGGCAGGGCGGCTATGACGTGATTGAAGCCGAGCACGGGCAAGACGCGCTGGACAAACTCAACAAGCTGGCCAACGCGATGGTCGATCTGATCCTGACTGATCTCAATATGCCGGTGATGGACGGCATCACCTTGATTCGGAATGTGCGCAAGATGCCGACGATGAAAAGCAGGCCGATCCTGATGCTGACCACGGAAGGGCTTGCGGCGAAGAAGGAACAGGGGAAAGCAGCCGGCGCGACGGGTTGGATCGTCAAGCCATTCGATCCCGACAAGCTGCTGCAAACCCTTGCCAAGGTGCTGCCATAACGCCATGAAAATCGATCTGAGCCAATTTCGCCAAACATTTGTCCAGGAAAGCGCGGACCACATCGCTTCCATGGAGACTGGACTTCTTCAACTTCGAACTGCTCCCGGCGACGTCGAATTGCTGAACAGCATCTTCCGTTCGGCACACTCGATCAAGGGCGGCGCCGGCTCGTTCGGGATGAAGAATCTTACCCATTTCACTCACTCTCTGGAGAATCTTCTGGACCGGATGCGGTCGCTGGAGATGCGCGCCACGGATGAGGTGATCGGCATTCTGCTGCAATCGGTGGATGTGCTGCGCAATTTGCTGGACGCCGACCCGAATGTAAATCCGGAGGCGGAGATGCCCGCGAATGCCATTGAACTCGCTGCGCGCATCGCGGCGTTGATGCCCGCCGAGGCTGCCTCGGTGAAAGCGGACGCGGTGGATTCGCCGCGGCTGGATTCGCCGGAGCCCGCTGAGAATGCGAGGGAGATCATCCTGTACAAGGTGGAATTCCGCCCCGACCGGGAGCTTTTCTCCAGCGGCACCAACCCGATCACGCTGCTGCGCAATCTGGCGGCATTGGGAACGGTCAGTTGCTGCCATCTGCATGCGGAGGAATTGCCCGCGCTGGCCGATCTCGATCCGGAGCAATGCTATCTGAGCTGGACGGTGGAGCTGGCCAGCACACGCGCGGAAGCGGAGTTGCGCGAGGTCTTTGAGTTTGTCGAGCATCTGGCGGAGATCCACATCTCCCGTTCGGATGCGCCGCGGCAGCCCGGCTCCATGCCGGCTCAAGATTCAACGGCGGAGCCGAAGCTCGCGCAGCCGCCCGCAGCGGACGGTCAGTCCGCGCTAGTTGAACGCCGCAAAACGCCGGTTGCGGACCGCCGCCAATCGTCCGGGACGGATCGGCGTCAGCTTCCTGCGAAGCCCGCGGCGGGCGGCGAGTCGGGTTCGATCCGAGTGGCGATCGACAAAGTCGACCGGCTGATCGATCTGGTGGGCGAATTGGTGATCGCGCACGTGATGACCGCGCAGATGGTTGAGGACTTTGTGCCCTCTTGCCTGCCCAAGCTGCGCGAGGCGGTTGCGGCAATGGAACGCAATACCCGTGAGTTGCACGAACGGGTGATGGGGATTCGTATGCTGCCCATCGGGACATTGTTCCAGCGCTATTCGAGGACCGTTTACGACATTGCTCAGGCCACGGGAAAGCAGATTCGCCTGGAGTTGAGCGGAGAAGAAACCGAAATCGACAAGAGCATGCTGGAGCTGCTCGGCGACCCGTTGACCCACCTGATCCGCAACTCCGCCGATCACGGCATTGAAGCTCCCGCGGTGCGGCTGGCGGCGGGCAAGCCCGAAGAGGGCGTGATTACCCTTAAGGCCTTTCACCGCTCGGGAAGAATCGTCATAGAGATTTCCGACGATGGTAAAGGGATTGATCTGGAGTTTGTGCGGCGCAAGGCAGTCGAGCGCGGGATGATTGCCGCCGATGCCCAGATGAGCGACGAACAACTGCGCATGTTGATCTTCGAACCCGGCTTTTCTACCAAGGAAGAAATCAGCGATCTTTCCGGCCGCGGCGTTGGCATGGATGTGGTCAAGCGCAACGTCCTGCAGATGAACGGGACGGTCAGCTTGGAGAGCGAAAAAGGGCGCGGCGCGGCGGTGACCATCGAGCTGCCGCTGACGCTGGCCATTCTGGAAGGATTGCTGGTGCGGGTGGGCGACAGGACGCTGGTGCTGCCGCTTTTGTCGGTGATCGAGACGGTGCCATTGCGCGACGGCCAGATCGTGCGTCTCGCCGAGAAGGGCGAGGTAGTGGTGATCCGCAATGAATCCGTGCCGCTGCTGCGCTTGTCCAGATTCCTGGGCGTGACGCAGGAAGCATCGGTCAGCGGCGTGGAGGAAAACAGCAATCGCCGTCTGGCGGTGATTGTGGAAGCCGGCCGCCGCAAGGTCGGGCTGGTGGTCGATGAACTTCTCGGACAGCAACAGGTCGTCGTCAAAAGCCTGGAGCGGAATCTGCGCCGGATCGACGGCTTGATGGGCGCAACCATTTTGGGCGACGGCCGCGTCGCTCCGATCGTCGATGTGACTGGCCTCGGCGCATTGGACCTATATTCGCTTCAAGTTCCAGTCAAGAATTCCCAGCAGGTTGCGCCTCCGGCCCAGTCTGTCAGGGCAGCTTCATCCACCGATAGGTAAAGAGGAGGAACGACACATGAACTGGTTCAAGAATCTGAATGCCATGCCCCGGCTGATGAGCAGCTTTGGGGTCATACTGGTGCTGACCCTGGGCATCAGCTACCTCGCCATCAGCAACCTGAGCAAGGCCAACGACCGCGTCGATAGGTTGTATCACTCCGATATGGCGGGCATGATGGACGCGGACGATATCACGATCGACGTGGTCACGATGGTGCGACACGCTCTCCACGCCACGGTTCATGCCTCCGAACCAGAGGTAATCGCCTCGGATGAAAAGGAAGAGCTGGCCATTGATACGGACCTTCGCGCCACTCTCGACGCGGCACAGAAGCATTTTGTCAACAAGAAAGGGCTCGACGCCCTGGCAACGATCAGCAAGACATTGCCCTCCTTTGAGCAGGCGCAGGCGGATGTCTTTCGAGCACTCAAGGCAAAGGACGCCGAGGGCGCAAAGACCGCGGTCAACACCATGAGCCAGATTCGTCAAACCCTTCGCGATGCGAGCGATATTGCCAGAGCAAGCAAGCAGGAACACGCGGAGGAAGAATTCCAGGCGAATAACTTGGCGTATCAGACAGCGCGCACCATGATGCTCTCCGCGTGCCTGGTTTCGCTGGTGCTGGGAATTATCCTGAGCTTCGTCATTGCCCGCGGTTTCGCGGTGCCGTTGGGCAAGGCCGTGGCCGTGCTGGAGAGAGTTGCCGCCGGTGACCTGACTGTCGCGCTCGATGTGAACACAAAAGACGAAGTGGGACGGATGGCCGAAGCGCTGAACCGAGCGGTGGAGAATGTGAATAGCACCATGCAGGAGGTGGCCGACAGCGCCTCGAATGCCAGTTCTTCATCGCAGCAACTGGCATCGGCGGCCGAAGCGATTGCCTCCGGCGCGCAGGAGCAGGCGGCCAGCCTCGAAGAGACGTCCGCCAGTCTGGAAGAGATTACGGCGGCGGTGCGGCAGAGCGCCGACAACGCCAATCAGGCCAGTCAACTGGCGTCCAGCTCGAAGGACTCCGCCTTGCAAGGGCAGGAGGTGGTCGCAAACGCGATTACCGCCATGGCGGAGATCAACGCCTCCTCGTCCAAAATCTCTGACATTATTTCGACCATCGACGAAATCGCCTTCCAGACCAATCTGCTGGCCGTGAATGCCGCCGTGGAAGCGGCGCGCGCCGGCGATGAAGGGCGCGGCTTTGCCGTGGTGGCCTCCGAGGTGCGCAGCTTGGCGCAGCGCAGCGCCGTAGCCGCCAAGGAGATCAAGGTGCTCATTCAGGATTCCCTGCGCAAGGTCGAGGCCGGGTCGGGGCTGGTGAACCGCTCGGGCGAGACGTTGCATGGCATCGTCGGCTCGGTCAAGCGGGTAACCGACATCGTCGGCGAGATCGCCGCGGCCAGTGGAGAACAGAGCACCGGCATCGAGCAGGTGAATACCGCCATGACGCAGATGGATCAGGTCACGCAGTCGAACTCCGCGCAGACCGAAGAGCTTTCAGCGACGGCGCAAGCGCTCTCTGAGCAGGCTGCGCATCTGATGGAGCTGGTTAGCACCTTCACGCTCAACCAAAACGGAAGAAATGCGAGGGAGCGCCAAGTATTCCAGCCGCGCGAAACGAATCCCGTTCATTCCGTGGGGGCAAGCCTGGTACATTCCGCGAAGGTAAGTATGGTGAATACCGCGCCGCATTCCGGCCAGTCGAATCAGGCAGCGGCCCGTTCAGCCAAGGCAGTCAGAAGCAGTGCGCCGCCAAAGTCGAATTCCCGTCCTCGCAGCGCCAAAGCTCAGGTCAGCCAGCAGCCTGTCCTGGCGGCCGCCGCTGCGGGCGAATCAGGCGGAAATGATGACAGCTTCGTGGAGTTCTAGAACATTTTTACTGATAGTGTAAGGAAGCTCCGTGCCCCATCCATTTCACGTTCTTTGTGAAATGGGTGGGAAACCACGAAATCA
>Ga0224555_1004226_pt1 | contig 13434 bp, 6 predicted proteins | sample 714S23034metaG_FD_180687 | JGI IMG/M metagenome (GOLD analysis project Ga0224555, IMG submission 180687) | Peat soil microbial communities from Stordalen Mire, Sweden - 717 S2 30-34 | ecosystem: Environmental > Terrestrial > Soil > Wetlands > Peat | place: Sweden: Norrbotten County, Stordalen...
CCGATGATCCAAAAAAGCGGACAGGTTTGGGTTCCCCCCCCCTTGCTCCTTAGACCACGAAAAATGCCCCGAAAAATGCGGAATCCCGGGTCCTATGTCAGGAGTTCTGGACTCATGGAGGACCATGCGCTGTTGGCCGTGTTGGGTTGGGCGCTGCGATTCCAATTCGTGCAACGCGGTTTCGAGATTATTGTTGGTGAGATCGGTCATCGGACGGCCCTGCCTTTTGGCTTCATAATAAAGCGCCGTGACCAAATGCCGTTTGATGGCGGGTGAATAATATCGAGATCTGGAAATGGACTTTCCGGCGTTGAAGGGTTCAGGGCAAACGGCGCATCCCAGGAAGGCGCCGAAAGCGAAAAGGAAACAGTCCCTGTTCATGTTTGTATAACACAGAATGGAGGCTTATTGCGGGTGACCGCCGAAATCGGGCCGGCAAGTTGTTGATTATCAATGGAGCGGGTGAAGGAAATCGAACCCTCGTTTCGGGCCTGAGAAGCCCCACCTCAATCATTCTTAATTTGCCTTGCGGACCAGGAGTAGGTTTTACCCGGCAGCATCCACCGCATTTGCTGGTGATTTGGTTTTTGAATCCAAGATGCGTCAACCATATAAATCTACAAAAACATCTGTAACATCAAGGTTATCAGGGCTTTGCGTCGCAATTGAGCTTTACCATGTGTAACATATAAAAACACATTTCGACACGCCCGCTGTCGGCAAGTGTCGGCAGTTTTATTGGATGCCAAAAGCCCGCGACGGCAGTCATTACCGACTGATCTTTCAGTGCCACAAGTGCTGCTGCGAACGCTGGCGTCGAGCGGGCAAATAGCTATGGAATGGAGGGCAGATTCTCCGTCACGATATCCAATTCCGACAAGGCAGTCGCCGAACCGGTGATGACAGATGGAATGACAAGTTTCAGGTAGCGGGCAGTTGTCGGTTGTGGAAATTCCAAGTTTTGAGGTTGATCGGAGCTTTTGAATTTGGCAGTGGCCGCAGGTGCGCTCCATTGCCGCGGATTTTCACTGCAAAAAACTTCCGCCGCGGCGGGACGCCCCTCATTCCGATCCTGGCGAGGCAGCAAGGTGATGCCACGCAATACCTTGTTCCGACCGAGATCAATGACAAGGTAATGCGGCATCGGGTCGCCGGCTCGAGATTGCCAGAAAGTATCAGCGTTGCCGTCCAAAACCTCGGCCGCAGCGTGGCCGTGCGCGGTGTCTTCGCTGTCGGTTTCGATGACTTTGGCGCCGAGTTGGACCAGTTGCGTGCTCTTGGTGGGTGCGAAAAGCGGCGCCAATTGCGAAGCCGGAACCTCGATTGATGGATTGAAGGCGGGACTGGCGGCGTAAGCCAAAAGGCTCCGGCGCAGTTGAGCGGCGGCGGGGCGCCGGTCCAGATCGGTTGCAAGGTCCGCCGCACAGACCAACAGCCGCCCGGCGCCGACCCGGCATTCGAAGATCAGGCCGAGGCGGCGGTTGGTATTCCAGTCGTCGATGACTTGAACGACGGGCCGCAGTTTTTGCGACAACCCATCCATGACCACGCCCCGGGCATGATTGACAATATCGTTCCACTGCCAGTCCTGGAAAAATTCGGTCGGAAATTGCGCCAGCGCGGGATGGCTGGAGTCAATCAGAAGGCCAAGCGTCTGCAATGGGTGGACATTGAACATGTACCGGTTCCAAAACACCGGTTGAAAGGCCAGTTTTGGCTGGTCCCACGCAAACTTCGCCGGCATCAGCAGCATTTTTCCGCCCATGTTCAGCCGCGCCAGCGCCGCCTCGTCGAGGGCAGAGGTCCATAATACATCCGAGGGAGCACCGGCCTTGTCCGCGGGAGGATAAACCCAGATATTCCAGTCGTTCTCCGCGGCGGAAGTTATTTTGACTGTCAGTATGTATTTGGCCGGGGAGGCGAGTCCGCTGAGGTTCACCTGAATTCTCCCCAGCGCGGCATCCTGTCCGAGCGGCAATGTTTGCGGCGGGAATTGGCCCGAGGCGACAATAGTATTGTCGTCCGAACGGAGATTCCAGGAAACGCCGGCGTTCGTCAACGGATGCGGGCCGAAATGAGCGGCCGCGACTTCGGCGTTCAACGTCTCGGCCGTCGTCCAAGCGCGTTTGGGCAAACGCGCCAGCGGAACGGTCGGGCCGCAAAAGCGGCGGAATTGGGCCGGGGTGACGTAGCCCTTGGATTTCCAAAGCGAATCGAGCACGCCGACCACAGCCGTGCCCTGACCGGGGAAATCATGAAGATCGAGAAGTTGGAAGCCGCCGAGGCCCGGCGTTGCCAGCGCGGATTCGATCTCTTCCTTGTAGCAGAGAACCTGGAGGCGTCCAGAAGCGCGCAAGAAATCGCGCCATTGCCCGAGCATTCCATGTGCTTCCAACGAGTCGCGGAAGATTTCAAAATTTTTTGGTTTGAGCGCGCCGTTGAATCTTTCGATGTCATCGAAATCCGGGTACGAGCACCACTGCCCCATTTCATGGACGATCACAGGCGCGGTCAGCGAGGCGAAATTGGTTCCGTAATCGCGGCCAAACCAATCGGCGGCCCCGCGCGCCCCGTGAAACACATGATACTGGCTCTCCGGCAAAATGGGGAAAGCAGTCCCGCTGGTGACCAGCCGCCGCGAATCGCGCTCCTTCCAAAAATCGACCCACTTGGCGAGATACGTTTCGCGTTGGGCGCCGTGCGGCTCGTTCCCATGAGTGAAAAGCACGAATGAAGGATGATTTCCGTAAGCTTCGACGATTCGTTCGCTCTCGTCATAAATCCATTTGTCCAACGGCTTGCCGTCGCCCACGCGGCCAAAGACGCCGCATTCGATTTGAAAATAGAACCCAAGTTCGTCGGCCGCCGTGAACGCCGCGTCCGGCGGACACCACGAATGAAACCGTATATGGTTCAATCCATAATCCTTGCAGACTTTTATGATGCGCCGCCATGAATCCACGTCGGCAGGCGGAAAACCAGTGAGCGGAAAGACGCAGCACTCCAGCGTGCCGCGAAAGAAAGCCGGCCTGCCGTTCAGGATAAACTCGCGCCCTTGCTGAGCGATCTGACGCAAACCAAAGGTAATCGATTTGGATGAGTCCCCTATCGTGGCATCGAACTGGAAAAGAGCCGGGTGGAATTCGTCCCATAACGGAGCATCCGGGCCGAGTGGCGCCGTCATCTCGAACGACCCTCCCGCCGCGTCCCACGAAACGTCACACGAACCTGCGCAACGGATGCCGGTGGCTTTTATAATCCACTTGACAGCACCCTTGCCAGTCCGCCCGGTGAGATTTCCAATACGGCCCTTGATCGTCACGGACTTTGCTTCCACGTCAGGGTAAGCCTGAAGGTCGTCGATCCATACGGGGTCAGTCTCGGCGATTTCGATTTTTCCGATGATCCCGTTCCAGTTGCCCTGGGAATGGTCGGTAACGCTGTGCGCCATCGCCCCGACGTCGATCAGCAGCCGATTGTCCACGCGGATGGTGAGCCGATGTTTCCCCGGCTGCAACTGCATGCCGAAATCATAGACATGGGGCGTGCCCAGGCTGTCATTGGTCCCGATAAGGCGGTCGTCAACCCAGACGCAGGTTTGCCAGTGCGGGCGTTCGAGGGTCAGGACGATTCGCTTGCCTTGCCACGACGACGGAAGGTCCATGTCGCGTTGATACCAAGCCGGGCCGACGTAATGCTTTTCCGGCTGGAGAAAGAACGGGACCTTGATATGACCCGGTTGGCGGTATTTGCCATACTGCGGTGCGCGCTTCCAATGGTCGATTCGGACATCCCCCGTCCATGGCGTGTCCGCCGTAATGTCGTCTCCGAAACCCTCATTCTGGAGCGCGCCCGGCAACCGAATGCGTTGTGCCAAAGGACGTTCAAACCAATGTTCCTGCATGCCGGAGTCATTGGGATCCAATTGAAACCGCCATTCTCCGGCGAGCGAGCAGGTGCCAGCGTGGACGGACAGGCTGGCGCACACAAAGAGCGCGGCTGCCAAAATTGGCCCCAATTTGTATCTGAGTCTGGAGTTCATCCATGCGGTGACCGCGAGGATCAAACGAAAGTTCATAAGCTCGAAGTATAATGATGGGTTTTTGAAAACACATGTCATACGATTATACGACTACTTCTTTCCGACTGAAACCCTTTTACTGATGGCGTAAAGTGGCTAGATAGACTTATGAACAAACCCATCACTCGCCGTGGATTTCTGAAACGAACCTCAGCCCTGACCGCCGGTGTGGCCGTTTGGAACATCGCTGGTTCCCTGCGCGCGGTGCCCGGCCCCAACGACAAGGTGCGCGTCGCCATTCTCGGCTGCAATGGCCGCGGCATGAATCACATCGCCGCCTACTTGGCGCTGCCCAATGCCGAGATTGCCTGCATTTGCGACGTGGACAGCCGCGCGATGGAGAAGGGAATCGCCGCCGTTTCGAAGGCGCAGTCCCGAAAGCCCAAAGGTGTCAAAGACCTTCGCCGCGTGCTCGACGACCCTGAGATTGATGCAGTTTCGATAGCGATGCCGGATCATTGGCACACGCCGGCGGCCATGCTGGCCTGCGCGGCAGGCAAACACGTCTATGTCGAAAAACCCGGCAGCCACAATGGCGAGGAGAGCGAGTGGATCGTGGCGGCGGCGCGCAAATACAAGCGCCAGGTCCAGATGGGGAATCAGCGCCGCAGTTGGCCCTGGGTGCAGGAAGCCATCCAGGCCCTCCAAGCGGGCGAACTGGGGCAACTTTACTTTGCACGCGCCTGGTACACCAATCACCGGGCTTCGATTGGCCGAGGCCAACCAGCCGCGGTCCCCGAATGGCTGGATTATTCCCTCTGGGAAGGTCCCGCGCCGGAACAGCCGTTTCAGGACAATCTGGTCCATTATAACTGGCACTGGTTCTGGCACTGGGGCACAGGCGAACTGGGCAATAATGGAGTCCACTCACTTGATCTGGCGCGCTGGGGTCTGGGAGTCGATCTTCCCCGGCGGATCACCTGCGGCGGCAACCGCTATCACTATCACGATGATTGGCAAACGCCCGACCTGTATGTGGCGACGTTTGATTTTGGCGAGAAAGGCATTGTCTGGGAGGGGCAAAGCTGCGATCCGCGCGGTTTCGAGGGCGAAGGTTTTGGTGTCAACTTTTACGGAGAAAAAGGGAGCATGACCATCGCTTCCAGCGCCAGGATTTACGATTTGAAAAGCAAACTCGTGCGCGAGATTCCCGGCAAAATGGAAGGGAGCCTCAGTTCCGACGCCGTGCATTTTGCAAATTTTTTCGACGCAATTCGCGAGGGGAAAGCCCTTCACTCGGAAATCGAGGACGGTCAGAAGAGCACGTTGCTTTGTCATTTGGGCAACATCGCCTGGCGCACCGGACACACCGTCAACTTTGATCCCGACACCCGCAAGATCACCGGCGACGACGAGGCGTCCGCCCTTTGGTCACGGAAATATCGAGACGGCTGGCAGCCACATGTGTAACACCGATGGACACGAGCTTTGAGACTTTTCTTTCAGCGCTGGCCCGCGCAGGTTTCAAGCCTGATGAGATTGCGGGTGTTATGATGGAAACCTACCAGGGCGTCGGGCCGGATTTCGCGCCGGTTGAATTCGTTCGCCGGCTTGAGGAATGGTGCCGCCAACACGATGTCGTCCTTATTTTTGACGAAGTCCAGGCCGGGTTTCGCCGCACCGGGAAGTTCTGGGCGTTCGACCATTACGGCGTGACGACGACCGAAGAAGCATTGCTGGAAGGGTTGGGGGTTCTCGCTGAATCCGTGGACGCAAACCCATGAAGCGCACCGGCCGGAAATTTTTTCTTTTGGCAGGTTTCCTGTTTCTCGCGCGGTTCTGCGCCAGTGCGGCCGCGGAGGAATTGGTTTGGGGGACCAACGCCCTCCCGCTCCGAGAGGCGTACACCGGAGCGGTTTCGTTGAAAGACCTGCTGGCGAATCCAAAGGACAGCGTTTCGACCGGGCGCTTTTACCAGGCCGGAGGCGAGCACCTGCCGGTCACGCCGACGGAATGCCGCATCGCGTATAACGCGGACGAATTGCTGGTGGTTTTCCGATGCGTGGAACAGGACATGGCGTTTCCTGCGCTCCGCCACGGCGCGAACTGGTATTCACAATTGCACTCTGCCGCCGAACAGGATGCCACATTTCCGGACAAAGTGGACTTGTTTGTTTCGCCGGACCTGAATAAAGCGTCCTTTTACCAATTCTCCGTCACGCTGGACGGCCAGAAGTTTGGCGCGAAACGGCTGGCTTTCTTGCAACCAGCGCAAACCGACGAGGAAATGGATGCCACCAACAACCTCGAAAAAGTCCGGGGTTTCTCGGCCGTTGTTTCCAAGAGTCCAACGGAATGGACCGTCCTTTTGCGAATACCGTGGAAGACTATCGGCGGCAGGCCGGAATCCCGCTTTGGGCTGATTCCAGTGCGGACGCGCTGGCGCCAGGCGGAAGTGACCAGCCCGGTCGCCGCGGATTTTACGGATCGTCCGCCAACGGACTTATTCATTGAAACTTGTTTTCCTGGCGCGACCGTCATGCCGCCGGCCTCCGCGTGCCTGTGTCAATTGCCCTCCGGCGTGTTTCGCTGGCAACGGCCCGCCTTGCTCTGCTATCCCGACGCGGTCACCGTCCGTGAAATCTGGAAAATGGAGCAGTCCCTCTCGCAACCCACCGATCAATCCACCTTCCCGCAGCGGATTCAGTTGGCGCAACGGTGGGCCGATTTGCTGACGCTGGAGGGTTTCAGTTTTCGACCCGTGGCCGGTTCGATCTCCGAGAGCGACCTGTCGCCCTGCCTGGTTCGCCGCGCGGTCAACGCCGCCTTGCGCGCCAACAATGCGGGGAAAGCCTGTCAATTACTGGATGCTTGCCTGCGAAAGCTGGATGCGGTTTCCCGCGAATGGTTTGCCGACGGCTCGCCGGGGGACATTTCAACCGGCGAATGGACGCCTGTCTCGGAATTGAAAGAGATGGAGGAAAAGGAGCGCGTTCTGGTTCTGCATTGCACAGCAGGAGACTGGCCGATGGATTTGCATTTGTCGCTCCCGCGATCCGGGGGCGTCCGGCTGTGGGCCGGCGCGGAAGGGTATTTCAAACCCGCCGACTTGTTGCCGCTGGACATCCGGCACGCGGCGGACGGTTGTTGCATGGCAGGGAAAGTCGTCATCCGCGAAAAACCGTTCCTCATTTCCTTTCTTGACCCGGCTGGAACCGCGGTGACGCAGGTGGATCCCCGGCAGATTGCGTTCCGATTCACCGCGGAAGGCAAGGTGGTGGCGGTGGATTTCAGGAACCGCCTCGAGACGAATGAAGTCATTTACGGTTTCGGCGAGAAATATGACCGTTTCAATCAGAAGGACAACGTGCTGACGCTTTGGGGAGTGGACGATTGGGTCGGCCTGACGGTGGGACTTAGAAACCAATCCTACAAACCGGTCCCGGTGTTTCACAGTTCCAAGGGATACTCCATTTTCGTAAATTCTTCCTATCGGTTGAGGGCCGACGTGGGCAAAACGAGGCCGGATCAATACCGTCTCACCCAGCAGGGGCCGGTCTTCGATGATTTCTTTTGGATCGGCCCGCCGGAGCAGGCTATCGTGTCCTACACCGCGCTGACCGGCAAACCGTTGTTGCCGCCGAAATGGGCATTTGAACCGTGGATGGGGCGCACTGGCCGCGGTTGGAGCGGCTTCGGCCAGCATGGCGCGGTCGCGGAACAGGAGCGAGTGATCAAACGGTTCGGGGAATTGGATATTCCGCATTCGGCCATTTATGCCGAAGGCCCCGGGGCGGATTCGCCGGCGCTGAATGATTTCGCCGCCTCGCGTGGAATCCATGTGTTGTCCTGGGCCAACTCTTGCATTCCAGAGAAAGTTCAAACAACGCTGCTGCCGGGAAAACCGCAGGCGGAATTGCCGGTCTTGAACACCGGCAAGGCCGCCGACATCGGGTATGTGGATTTCACGCATCCAAACGCCGAAGAACTTTGCCGGCGGTGGTGGGCGCGCCGGTTGCAGCTCGGCGTGGCGGGAAGCATGGTGGACTTTGGCGACCGGACGCCTGAAGGCGCGGTTTTCCATAATGGCCGGCGCGGGGATGAAATGCACAATTTCTACTCCTACGGCTATCAAAAGACCGACCACGAAGTTTTCAGGGAAAAACGCGGAGATGATTTTATTCTTTTTGGCCGTGCGGCTGCTCCCGGCACCCAGCAATGGGCGGCGCAGTTTGCGGGCGATCACCCGGCCAATTTCTCCGGTCTGCAAGCAGTCCTGAAAGGGGCGTTGAACCTGAGCGCCTGCGGCTTTTCGACGTGGGGCAGCGATTTGGGCGGGTTTCTCGGCTGGCCGGAACCGGCCGTGTACATGCGCTGGACGCAACTGGCTTGTTTCAGCCCCCTCATGCGCAGCCATGGCCGGACGCCGCGGGAGCCGTGGGAATTTGGAGAGGAGGCGCTGGCTAATTACAAACGCTGCGCGTGGCTGCGGGAGAACTTGTTGGATTATATTTACAGCGCCGCCGTGCAGGCCCATCAAACGGGAATTCCTATCATGCGTTCAATGTCCGTCGCCTATCCGCACGAAAAGTGGCTGGCGGCGGTGGACGATCAGTACATGTTTGGCCGCGACCTTTTGGTAGCGCCGGTTGTGGATGAAGGCGGCGCGCGAACCATCTCCTTTCCTCCAGGCCACTGGACAAGTCTGTGGAACGGCAAAGTGGTCGCAGGCCCGACCAGTCTCAAGACCAGCGCTCCATTGGATACGATTCCCGTTTTCATTCGGGAGGGGGCGGCCCTTCCAGTGCAGTTGAGCGCCGATCTGCAATTTGGCCAGAGCATGACTTCCGGCGCGGTCCATGCGCTCGTCATTACCCCTCCGGGCGAGAAGCAGATCATTTTGATCCCGATCAGCCCAGGCCAGGAAGCTCGTGTCATGATGGAGCCTTGTGTTGGCGGCTTTTCCGTGTCGTGGCAAAACCTTCCCGAACCGCGGACTCTGCTCATCTACGGCGGGACAGTGACCGCCGTGGGGTTGGACGGCGAATCCTTGCCCAAGCAGGACATCAGCGAGTTCGGCTCATTGCGTCCAGGGTGGAGCGCGCCGGCGCATGCAAGGTTTGTGGCCATTCAATTGCCAAGCGACCGAACCTGGGAAGAAATCAGAGTAAAATCCGAAACGCGCCACGCCAGCCGGTAAAGCGGTCAGCCTAAATCCAACAATTCAGGGTATCTGGTTGGCATCGTGTGAGTGGACCCATTGCCAGTCGTGGTCGTTGGGAGGCGAAACCACCAGGCGTGGCCAATAGTAGCCAAAGATCACCGGCTGGACGGTGGTCACGTCATGCCACTTGTGAATTTCGTTGTGACCGTCGGCAAAAGCATCGCCACCAGGATGGCGATGATGGCGATGACGACCAGTAATTCAATCAAGGTGAACCCTGCGGCCAGCCTGACCAAGGGCTTGCGTTCCGCAGGGTTGCCTATGTGGGACGATGGCAATTTCACATTTAACTCAAGAAGTGCTCATGGGGTGACAAGCATGTAAAACCGCTGGCTCAACGCGGGGGAATTGGTGTCGGTGAAAGTAAACGCCGACCCGCTCAACGTGCCGGAACCGACCTTCACCCAATTGGTGATCGGCAAAAGCAGATTGGTCGTGGCCAGGATGCGGTAGGGCTGGCCGGAGGAGCCCGCGCCGCCCAGGCCGGTCAATTGGAAAACGCCGTGGCTGACGGAGGCGGATTGAATGCTGACGCCACCTGTCAAACGCAGGGTTCCATCTACAGCCAACTGGCTGGTATCCCAGGATAAAGCCGGAGGCAGGGTCGGGAGTTGGAAGTTGCCGAAACTGCCGCTGTAAGAGGCGGCGTTAAATAGATGAAAGACCTCGCTTCCGTTGAGGTTGCCGGTCAGGTTGACCACCAGGTTTCCGTTGTAAGTCACGCTGGTCAGGCCGTTGATCCGGTCATAAGCCAGGACGCCGTTGATTTTGCTCAGGTTGATCGTCACCGTGCTGGGCGAGTCCAAAGTCAGGCTATTGCTGATGGTCAGCACGTTGCTGACGGAAAGCTCCGCGTTGGCGTCGCCCGGCATGAGAGAAACGCCGCCGCTGAGTGTGACCGGGCCGGCGATGAGGCCCGAGCCAGCCAGCGTGCTGCTGCCAGTGACGCTCACGGCGCCCGCGCCGAGAAGCTGGCCATCCGCATACAGTGTTCCTTCCTCCACCTGGGTGCCGCCGCTAAAAGTACTGATGCTGGAACCGGTGAGAGTCCACGTTCCCCCATCCTGCACGATCAGAGCCACGGGTTCGGCGTTGGTCACGGTGTCTGTAATGGAAGCCTCCCATATCCCCACTCCCTGTCCGCGAAACCACACGTTCTGGTGGGAACCGGCGCTCTCGTAAGCGAAGTTTGTTCCTACCGTCAGCACGCAGCCGTAGTCGGACTGGAACGCCACGTCTGTGCCGGAACTGGTCAGGCGGATCACGCCCGTCAGCGCGTTGGAGCCGCTCACGCTCTCGACAGCGGGAGGGCCGTTGAGGGCGCCGCCCTTGGAGTAAATGGTGATCGGATTGCTCACCGTGATGTTGTTCGCCAGTTGCAATTCCGTCGGCTTGCCGTTGTCAACGGAGATGCCGGAAGTGCCCAAGGCCATGGGGTCCTCAATTTCCAGCGGCCCGTTGGCGATGATGGTTGGCCCTGTGTAACTATTGGGCGTTTGGATAATCAAGAGTCCTGAACCCTCCTGGACCAAGCCGCCAGTGCCAATGATGAGGGCGGAAAGAGTGGTGTTGTCGTAACAATCGAAAGCGACTTGCCCGTTGTTGGTAATCACGCTGGCGGATACGCTCCCATTTGCGCCGGTCGAGTTTACTCCGAATTGCAAGACGCCTGTCCCTTCGACGTCCAGGCCGCCTGATCCGGTGGCGCTGCCGGAATTGTTGGCCACGATCAGCGTGCCGCCACTGATGAGAGTGTTACTGGTATAGGAATTGGGTTGATTGAAGACCTGCGACCCGCCCGCCATGACCAGTCCGCCGTTGCCGCTGATGAAGCCGTTGTAATTGCCTCCGCTGCCGGAAATGGTCAGCGTGCCTGTGCCCAAGGTGACATTGCCGCCGCCATCCGAACCACCGCCGGAAAGCGAAGCGATGGTTTGGTTGAAATTATTGAGGTCGAAGGTCGCGCCGGTTACGTCTGCCAGCGTAATGTTGCCCGTGGAGGGCAAGCCGTTGGAGACGCCCAATTGCAGAAGGCCGCCGTTGATGCCTATGGATCCCAAAAAGCTGTTGGTCCCGGTGTTGGCGATCACCAGCGCGCCGCTGCCGTTCTTGGCCAGGCCGCCAGGCCCGGTCAACTGGCCGCTGCCAGTGAACGTGTAGTTCAGCACCGAATTGCTGACATTGATGGATGACGGGGCTAGGTTGGTGGGCACCAGGTTGATATTGGTGATCCCGGTGGCGGTGTCGTCGAAAGTGACCAGATTGCCGGGGATGGTGGTTTGCTCGTAAGTCAAAGCCGCGCCGCCCCGCGTTTTCCAATTGGCGCTGGTGTTGATGTCCCAATTGCCGTTGTGAGTGCCGTTCCAGATCGGTGAAAAGACGTTGGTGACGACCAGGTCAATGGAGTTGTTGGCCACGTTGTTGGAAAGGTAGCCTTGGGCCTGTGAGGGCAGAGTCAAGGTGGTGAAGGCGCTGAAGCCGGCGTCTTGGATTGAATTGTATTTGATGACGGTAAACTGCCCCGACGAAATCGCGCCGCCCTCAATATCCAGGGTGCAGTTGGTCAAGCCATCGAACGTATTGACCGTGCAGATGGGGTTGGCGGGATTGGGTGACAAACCCAGGTTGATCGTGAGCGTGCTATTGGAAAGCTGGAGAGTTCCCAGCGGCCCCGAACTGGTTCCGCTGGCCCCTAAAGTCCCGCCGAGGTACAGTGAAGCGCCTAGCACGGTAATTTTCGTGTTCTCGCTGCCGGTGCCCGCCACCACGTTGCCCATGATGGTGGCCGCGGCTCCAGAACTGATGTTGAGCGTGGCCGAGGGGCTTGAACCGCCTACATACACTCCCATGTACAAATTACTGTTGACTGTGAATGTCGCCGGCGCGTTGACCGCGGAGACGTTGATGGTGCCCGTCGCGACGCTTGCCGTGTCGGCCATCTGCTGGCCTATCTCCACGGTGTTGGCGTTAATGGAGCCGCCGGCAAAGGTGAGAATGCCCGTGCCGTTGCCGGTGCTGGTGCCGCCGGTTTCACCGGCGCCGACGATCAGCGTGCCGATCATGGCATCCACAGTGCCCAGGGAAAAGTCCACCGTTCCATTGCAACTCGTGCCGGTGCCACTGGTATTTTCCCATCCAATTGACCATTGGTTCTGGCGTCCCGTACCGGCTTTATTGCGGAAGTAGGCCGTGGAGTTGGAGGTGTTGAACTTCAGCGTATTGTTCATTCGATCTTGGGGAACCGCGATGCCGCCGTCGGAAAAGAACCCGTTCGTCAGGCCGAGCAAGGAAGCCGCAGGGCTTTTGCTACTGGAAGTATTATTGTTGCCGACGATCAACCCTGGCGTGTTGGACGGCGCCGTGCAGATAATGTAATTGGTTTTGGCAAAATCAATGACCCCACAATCTCTGCCGGTGTTTTCTCCGCCCGCCAGAACATTGGTGACAGTCGCGATCAGGGTGTCCAGTCCGCGCAAGTCGATGGTGGCCGTGGCGGTGCTGGTGGCCTCCCCCTGGCGCGCGCTGATGCTGCCATTCAGGTTGCTCACGGTGAGAATCGCCCCTGGACCATTGATAGTTAAATATTCACTTTTATTGGCCGAAGTGTCGAAGAGGGTGCCTGAGAAAATCGCGTAGGTGCCTGCGCCTGTGATCGTTAACATTATCCCCGGATCGATCAAAGTTGTGTGAGCGGTAAAATTCGTTGTTCGGTTATACAGAGATTGGATCGTGAAGTTGGTGTTCACAATGTTGTCCGGCGTGCCTGTCGGCCCCGTTGTGGCCACGCCAGATGCGCCATTGTCGATGAAAACAACGTCGCTGGTGGGTGCCGGCACCAGGTTGTCGGTCCAATTGTTCGCATTGGTCCAAGTGTTGTCGGTGCTCAGGTCCGTCCAGTAGTCCGGGTTGGTTTGGGCGGACGCTATGGAAGCCGATGCCAGCAAGGTCACGGCGCCGAGCCAGAGAGCCGCCCTCCTTATGGGCGGCCCGAGGCGAAGGTTGGTGTTTAAGTGGTTGGAAGCCACCGGAATACGAGGTTTATTCATAAGCGCACAATTTTTGTTTTTGTCATCTGTGCGCCCTCCATCTATAGTGCTCCCCGAAAACTGGACAGGTGGTTTAGATGGTGAGTCAGAAGGAACAATAATACCATCGAGAGAAATATATGAAACGACCACGTAAAAAGCAC
>Ga0224555_1004227_pt1 | contig 13433 bp, 11 predicted proteins | sample 714S23034metaG_FD_180687 | JGI IMG/M metagenome (GOLD analysis project Ga0224555, IMG submission 180687) | Peat soil microbial communities from Stordalen Mire, Sweden - 717 S2 30-34 | ecosystem: Environmental > Terrestrial > Soil > Wetlands > Peat | place: Sweden: Norrbotten County, Stordalen...
TTCGCGGTGAAACCAGAAACCGTAAAATTCTGGTTCATGTACATCAGAGCGGCGTATCGATAGCCCTGGGTGCCGTTGATCCCGCCGGTTGATGTGTCGGCGACGATGTTTCCGCCGGAGCCAGTGCCGTTCACGATTGGCGGATTAGGCCCGGTCGCCGATTCAAGGATGAACGGCTGCGCCTGGGGCTGGTAGTAGCCAACCAGCGCAAAGGCGGTCGACGGAGGCGCTGGTGCCCCGGTCGCTACATCGGCCTCATAGATGCCCACTGATGCGATGGTGTAGAGGTCGTTGTTGTTGTCGTCCTGGGGAACCGCCACGGTCACAAGGGTGGCATCTCCGGCATTCGTGTTGACGATGAGATTAAGCGGGCCGAGCATCGTCTCGCCGTTGCCGTTGGTGTAGGTCTGTGCCACATATACATCACGCCCGGCGGGGAATAGCCCAGATGGGAGCGTGGCGGTATTGTTTGCGGGAGGTTGCACTCCACTCGCTTGAGTCGTGATAACTGGCGTGCTGCCCAGCGCGAAATAGCCAACCAGTTTTAGGTATGCCGGCTGGCCGCCGCCTGTGGGAATATTCCACTCATAGACATTGACGCCCTGGACCGTTGGCCCGTAACTGCTCGCCAAATCCACCTGGACACCTTGGCCTCCCGCCGTGGTCTCAATCTGCGCCCACGCGCCCTGGGTCGTCTCGCCATAGGCATTAACGAGCGTCAATCCAACCGTCACGACCTGTCCGGCGCCGAAACTCCCGCCGCCATTCACAAGGGACAGACCCGGTGCGTTCGGAGGAGCTACCGTGCTGCCTGCGGGGATTCGCTGAATTTGAACCTCGGCGTCTGGGGTTGGAAGCTGGCCGGGCGTGATGCGTGCCGTGCAGAGGGAAGGAGGAGCGCCAGCCGCGATAGCGCCTGTGCAGTTGTAATTGGTACCAAGAGCGATCGGCGTCCAGTTCGCCTGCTCGTATGTCGAGATGGGCGGGGCGGCGGAGCCGTGGGCGACGCTGGCCGTGTAGACGTTGGCGCCGTTCGGGATGTAGGCAGCCGAAAGCTCCGAGAGCCATCCGGGGAGCGCAGCGAGAGCCGGTATCGGCACGACCACGGTAGTTGCTGCCGCCAAGGTGGTAATCATCACCGGAGCACTCGGCAGTGTTTGACCCTGGTTGTTGACCAGCGTCATCACCATGTATACGTCGAGGTTGGCTGCCCAAGTCCCACCGCCTGCCAGCGTCAGGACGAAGTTGCTAGGCGGCGGCGCCACTCGGTTGGCAAGAACAGCCGTGTACTCCTGCCATTCCGCAGAACCGTCGTAGACTGTTCCTCCTTCGGTGAGCGGCCAGGCCGGCTGCACCGCCCCTGTCACGCCCGCCTGGATGCAGCGATAGGTATGGCCGTTGCCGCTGGGCGTGTTGGGCGTGGCCATCTCTCCAACCAGGACCGGCGTGTTGGCCACCCAGTTCCACCCGAACGGCTTCATCCCATAGGGCCAGACGTTTTTGGTTCTGGGATCGATCACCGCCATGCCTGAGAGCGGCGTGCTCAGGTCCGAGAAGGCAGCGAAGACCTTGTTGTAGGTCTGCGCCGCGATCATGTGGGCATCGGCTGGGGGAGTAAAGCTGGAGTTGAGCTGAAAGGCATTCATGCGGCCGGAGCCCACTGGAATTTCGTACTGCAAGGAGCCCGCCAGGTCGAAGATGATCGGCACCTGGAGGAACTGCTCGGCCGCCGTCTCTGGGGTGTAGAGAGCACCGACCAGGCCCGTGATGGGGCTTTGGTTGATGCCCTGCATAGTGGTGTTGATGCCGTCGCGGGTGCGGACTGAGGTCAGGCCGTCGTAACAGCAGTTGCGGACCAGCGCGGCCAGTCCTGTCGGGAGATTGGTCTCATCGTCGTTATCGTTGTAGCCGAGGAACCGACTTATGATCGCCGGCGTTCCGCTGAACTGAGCCATTCTGCTCCAATAGAAAAGCCGCCTGGTTGGGCGGCTTCTCTACGCCGGCTCTCGGAGTCCGGCTCTCTTGGGGTTTTACTGTGTGGGCAGGTTTATTGCCTCGTTTAAGATGGCGGCCTTGGACTCCGCAACATCCCCACTGCCGGAATTCTACCGCAGCGGAAGCCTGACGACAAGCGTCCCCGCCGGGTACGCCCCAGTGCCAAACTCGCTGCCCTCCGAGTTCCAGAGCGTGATCTTGTTCGCGTTGAGGGTTGCGCCCGGAGTGAGTTGTGCGTACACACCGTTGGCCAGCGCGCAACCTTCAATCGAAGGCGGGGTCACCGGCTGATTCAAGGGCTCGCCCAGAACGCCCACGCCGTTGGGATCTGCGAACTTTCCCGGATTGAGGTCAACGGTGGTGCCGCCGACGCCGGTCGTGTAGTTGCCGCTCGGCACGGCATTGAGCAGCACCGAATCCGGTGAGCCGATGCTCGGTTCGTACTTCAGAACCTGAAAGGTTATTCCAGCCATGAGATTGTTCTCCTTTGTGAGATTGGGTTAGAGGTTGATTACCACTGGCCACGGAAGCCGCGCCGACCGCCGCCGCTCACTCGTCCGAGTCTACTGCTGGTTCCTTGTTGTTGCCGAACGAGTGTGGCCGCGATGTCGTCCAGCGTATTCGTGGCCTGGGTGCCATAGTTCTGGACATAGCCCGCATTGCCGCGCTCTGCGCCGATCAAGGCCGCCGTGGAAAAAGCTAGGGCATAAGCCATCATCGGATGTATCGCTATCGGGTCCGTGTCCTTCACCAGAGCTGCCGGCCGGAACTCGCCGCGGATGCGAATGTCCGCGGCAAAGCCCAACCCGGTGATGTAGACCACGTAGCTTCTCCACTCCCAGCAGACGCTCCCAAACCAGTTCATGAGCGGCTGGCCAGGAGCATAGTTAGAACTGTTGGGCAGGATGTCTTTTCGGGTGGCCATGACGTAGTTCGTTTCCGGCTGCCCGGCCTGCTTCACTTCGAGGTCGAGAGGGTTAACCAGGCCAAAGAAAGGCTGGTTGGGCTTTTGGAGTTCTGCCAGGCTGCTTGTGCCAAGGGGCACGTTGGCAGCCACTTGGAGTTGGGTGATGAAGGGGGAGCATGTGCCCGCCAGATACGTGATCGCGCCATCGTAGGCCTGGTTCACCAATGGCAGCAAATACGCATCCGTCGCAAAATCAGCGTCAGGGTCTCCGATAAGCGACCGGACTCTTGTCTTTACATCGAGCAGAACGTTCATGCTTCCCCTTCTGGTTTAGATACCGGCCCGCAGTGCCTTGCGCCGCGCTTCTTCCTTCTGCACAACCGGCCAATCCTTTTCCTCAAGCCTCTCCATTGACGGATGGCTTGCGGGGATTTCCTTGGCCATGTAGGCAGAGAATGGATCGTAGACGCGCGCGCACTTCCAGCACGCGAAGGCCTCGACGCGCTTCTTGGGCTCCCCGCATCCGGGGCAAGTCACGGCCGATTCGGTTGTCAGCGTCACCCACGGCGCCGCAACCTGCCGCCAGCCCATATCCATCTCGTACTGGTGCCAGATCCGATGGACCGGCGTGATGTTGCCGCGCTGGTCTTCCTTGTCCCAATACGACTGCGCTTCCTGCGTCTGGAAGTTCGCGTAGCGCTTCTGGAGCTTCAGGGACGCACCGACTATCTCGTCGAAGTCCTTGGTCTCGGTGATGTACTCGCGAGTCCTGTTTTCCAGGCGGATGTAGGTCGGGACTCGAACCTCGATCCTCTTGGTCTTCTCGCGCATGATTTGCCGGCGGTCTCCCTCGAAGGCCACCACGCCGCCCATGCCGACCGCGCTGCCCAGCGTGCCGAGGGTGTAGGCGACAAAAAAGCAGTGCGCGATCTCAATCTGCTTGCAGGCCTTGACCTCGTAAATGCCGCTGGCGATCTCGTCCTCGACTTTCACGTCCTTGATCTGGAGGAAAGTCCGCGGCTCGCGGATGGTCAGAACCGACGCCTTGTACTCCCGTCCTTCAAACTTGTAGAAGAAACGGTTGTCGTCGAGAACCGACTCATCGAGGATGGATGGAACCTTGAAGCCGATTCCTCCGTCGAGCGCCAACGCGACGGGGTTGAAGTTTAAGATTGTGGCCGGCTGGGCGAGGCCCGTTGCCTTGAGAGAGGTCAGAAGGGCTTGGCGCTCTACCGCCAGCCTCCGCATCTCCTTGCCGTTCTGCATTTTGTCCAGAACGTTGGCCAGGTATGGGTTTGCCACTGGATTAGCTGCTGCGAATGATGGTGTTCCCATGGTCCATCTCTCCTTTGTGTTGCGGGCCTGCTGGGTTAGTTGCCGTCTGCGTCGTGGACTGCGCCGAGGTGTTCGGTAAGACCACACGCTGTTTGCAGTTCGTTGCGGAACCGCTGCGCTGCGAGTGATCCACTCTTGAGCACCGGAACGAGTTCGTTCTTGCGCATGTAGGCGAGGTCGGCTTCGAGCTTCGCCCGTCGGGCCTCCCGCGCCGTCTCCTCGTTCTTGATGGTTTGCTTAAACAAAGCAGCGTAGTTGGTGGGGCGGTTCTCCATGGCCTGCTGGTGCATGGCAATGGAGCATTCAAGATCCCCAAGTTCGGGAATTTTCGGGAACGGGCCGCCGACAATCCAGTAGTCGCCGCGAGACGGAAACTCGCCCTGCATCATCGTGCTGCCGTCTTCCGGCTTGTGCGACTTCCACTGCTCTGGGTTGCCCCAGGTCTCCGCAGGGAACCAGCGCTCGATGATCCAGCCCTCCACCGGATACTTGGCGACCTCAACAACCGAAGCCGACGTTACCCGGTCGCTGAGTCGGTTCTCGACGACCTTGCCGTTGGCGCCGACGGCGAAGATGGATTGCTCCTCCGCGCCGAGGTCATGGAAGATGCCGCCGGCTTTGATGAGGCAGTTCTCTGCCAGCACAATTCGGAACAGCGCGCGATCCTGCCCAGGCACCTTGCCGCCGATCTTGGCGAGGAATGCCTGCACTGCTTTTGGTGCATCGTTTTCTGGGTTCGTTACGCTCATTGCGGCCTTTCAGTAAACAGGAAGTTGGTGGCCCAGCCGAAGCTGAAGCCGAGCCGCCAAGTTGTGACCCGATTGTTACCGGGTGCTAATTGCTGAGGATGGGCTGCACGCCCAAACCGTAGATCGATCCGGAAGCCCACGGGAGCGAGCTGTAGTAGTTGAGCGAGTCCTGGAACATGGCGTCGGACTCAGCGACCCAGAGGCCGCCGGCCTGCCGCGGCCAGAAGATTCCCTCGACCATGCCGGGAATGAAGGCCATGGAGCCGGGGTAGCGAACCCGCTTCATCACGCCCTTGTCGATCCAGCGCATCTTGTCGGTGGCGCACATCGAATCCTCGACGACTTCGATGCCGGCCAGCATCCAGGTCGCAAAGGGGTTGACTGCAACGTCATAGCTGTCGGGAGTCTTGCCTGCGCCTGCGGTGAAGAGGGTCTTCGAGAATCCGAGGATGTCAGCGGAAACCTTCTGCGCGGGATGAGCGTACCAGACATTCCGTTTGCGCTGCTTGAACCGGGCGGTGCCCAGAGCCTGCTGCATACGGGTCATGAACGCCGAGACCATGCCGAGGGTCAGGTAGGCGCCGTTGGCGTTGTAGGTGGGTGACTGGACGTAGGAGTTTGCGCGGGCAATGCCGCAATACTCCAGAGCGCTCGACCCGTTGATGATGTAGTCGAGGCCGTTCACGCCGATGGGATTGCCGGAGGCAAGGCCGATGGGCAGGAAGTAGTAACCCGCCGCGGTCCCGCCGGGGACGGCGTCCACGGTCACGGTGTCGATCGTGCCAACGCCATTCTTCTCGACATCCAGCACGTTCACATTGCCGATCTGATTGAAGTTGCCGTCAGTGACACTGTAGTAGCCGTTTCTGTCGAGCAGACGGCCGCCAAAGGGCGGGGTGAGCAGCGGGATGGTGGTGCCGCCGGCGTAGGTGCTGTTCACCTGGGCCAGAATGCCGTTGTTGTAGCCCTGGAGGTAGGCGTTGCGGGTGTGCGCAGTCTTGTCCTTGACTTTGGAGATCATGCGCGCAATCCAGTTGTCCACGGTGATGTCGCGGCCGCCCTTGGCGATGCGGCGCGCCAGTTCGGTTGCGGAGATGGCGACCATGATCGGCAGAGGAGCGACGATCATCTGGTCAACCTGGTTGCCCTGGCCCTGGAAGTAGGAGCCGCCATCGGGCTGGTAGTAACCAACAACGCCGCCAACTTCGGTTTCGAGGGGGTGGCGGTACTGCTGAAGGCCGATCTCTTCGGTGGGTGCTTGGGAGAATAGGGAATCGCCGGCCATGTCCAGGTTCTCCGAAATCTGAACGTCCGAGTTGACTTTCTGAAGCATCCATGCAGTTTGCTGGGATGCGGCTCCGAGGTTTTGCTGAGCCATGGTGTGCCTCTTCTGGCCGCTCTTCTATCGAACCATTGCGGCATCGGTGGTTAGGGGCACTGCTTGGCGTCGCGCTTCTGCCGGTCTTTGGTATCCGCCGGGAGCGGTTTGTATGTTCCGTTGATGGGCTCGACTTTGTAGCTTGCGCAATTTCGCAATTTTGTCCCTGCGCCTCCGGGAAGGCGATTACGCCGGTGGGATTGCGGGATAGCGCGCGGCTTCTACCGTCCTCCCATGATCTCGTTCTTCTTGATGAGGGCCTTTTCAGTCCTGCTGCTCGGATCGATGTCCGGGAATTGCTGGTCAACCCACTGGTAGGCCTGCTGCATCGCGTCCTGTGGGGTCAATGGTTTGGGAGTGCCAGCGCTTCCGCCGGCTCTCGGCTCGCGCTCGGCCAGTTGCTCGCGAATATCGGATCTTCCCTGGGTGCGTTCCCGGTCAGACCGTTCCCTCGCCTGGACCTTGCGAAATTCCTTCTCGAAGATTGCTGGTAGATGCTCGTCGATCAGCCGTTGAGCGGTATCGACGCGCGCCAGTTCGGCTTCTGGCGACGGTGGACGCCGCGCCAACATGCGGGCCTGGTCGCGAATGAAGGCCACGCCGCCAATAACCTTGCCGGTTGCCCTATCGACGCGCCCGTAGGTCATCTCCTCAAACTGATCCATGATGGTCTTGGCGAAGACGCTGATCCCGGTCACGGGGTCTTTCGCTTCCATCACATAACTCGGGATGAAGGCGCCCACCTTCGCCTTTTCGTCCAGCATGGCTTTAAGTGTGCTTCCTACCGCTGCCCCAACCTGACGGGCAACGGACTGTTCGTAGTTTGTCCGTGCTTGCTGGCGCTGCTCGACGGTCTGGGTCTTCTCCTTACCGCCCAGCGCAGCCTCACGCTCGGCCAGTTCCTGCTCTTTCCGCTCGTAGTAGGCTTTGGCCTCGGGGTCCATCCCGCTGAGGTCGGGCTTTTCGCCGTCTGTCTTTCCAGCGCGCCAGTCCTTGATATATTTGAGCGCCTGGAGCGCCATGTCGTCGGCGCTGCCGTCGCCGTTTGCAAAGCGGCCTGCCTGCTGTGCCGCCTCAAGGTCGCCGATTTCAACGTCGTGGTAGGTATTCACGACGTAATCGTTGAGCATGTGGAAGTCGTCGCCAAAGGTCGGATTGCCCTGGGCGTCCAGAACCGGCTTGCCGTCCTTGTCGGTGATCGCAAACTGCTCGGCGAATTGCTCAAATGCTGCGGGAAAACTCTCGGGGGTATCCACAGCCTCGAGAAAGCCGGCGCGCAGGTTGACCGCCACGTTGGCCTGGTCCGCTGCGAACTTGGCCGACTCGACGTTCGGGAAGACTTCCAGAATGGGTGCGGCCTTGGCATTGGTGCGCGCCATGGCAAAGAGCGCATTCTTGACCTCGGGGTTGGCGTCGAAGGCCGCTTGCAGTTCGGGACTCTTTGCCGCCAGGGCATTGAGAGCCTCGGGTGTGACAGCCTCTGCCGGCTCCGCGGCGACCGGTTGCTGCTCGCCCTCTGCCGGCTTGTCAACCTCGGCCGCGGGCTTCTCCTGGTCTGCGGGCTGGGCCTCGGCCGCAGTGACGGCGGGCTGCTCGTCGATCTGCCCCTCCTTTTCCCACTCCCACTTGTTGTGGGCTTCGAGGAAGGAGACAACATCGCCGGGAAAGTCGTCCTGTTTAGGCTCTGCGCCGGCTGCTGTGCCTGCGGCGGCGGCTGGTGCTGGGGTAGCCTCACCGGATGCGCTTGGCGCGGCTGGCGGCCCGCCCGCTGCCGGGGCGCTAGGCTCTGCGACGGGAGCCGATGCCGCTGGGGCGGAGGTTACGGGTGTCGAGGGTGCGGAGGTTGCTGCTGGTGCGCTCGGTGCTGGTGCGGCTGGTGCGGCTGCTGCGGGGGCTGCGGGGGCTGCGATTCCATAGGCCATGCTGAATCTCCTTGAGTGGTTCGGTGTTGCGGGCAAACGAAAGGGCCAGCCGAAGCTGACCCTATTGGTCAAGCATTTTGTCAGATTACTTCGAAGAATCGTCGATAGGGTCGTTCGAAGTTTCCTGCTCGGCCTCCTTTGGTGCGGGCGCAGTTCCTGCTACACCGGAGAGGTAGGTTCCACCATCGGGTTGCGGTTCTCCCGGCTGGCCGCCAATATCAATCGCGTGCGGCGACTCGGGCGCGCCGGGCTCGACCGGCCCAAAGACCGCATCGGCCGCCTTGGCCGCGTCCTCGGGCGACAGCCGGCCGGTATCCTCTCCGCATTCCGCCGACGGCTCACCGCCAATAGGCAGGGTGGGCTCAGGCAGTTCCTTCCACCCGAACGTCTTCCCCTCGGTCAGCGGCGACACAAACGCCGTGGCAATCGCCTTCTCGACGTTCGTCCCGCTGAGCAGCGGGCTGGCCATGGCCGGATCGAGGTAGGCGACCATCATGTGCTCACCGTCCGCCTGGGTGTGAGATTGAACAACCAGCGCGTTGACTGAATCCTTGCCGCGCTGATAAAGAACGACATCGCCAAAAGCGTGTTTCGTCATGACGTCTTCTCCTCTACTTCTGTTGTGCTGCTGCTTTTTGAGCGTCGAGAGCCCCTTTCAGGAGATCATACGATGCTGTGACTTGAGGGGTGATATTGACGCCCGGTGGCTGGGGAGGCATCTCTGAGAGCTGTTGGAGCCGGTCCACCGCGCGCGCCCCATCTTGGGTGAGCAACTGAAGCGCCTGCTGCTGCTGCGGGTCAGGCGGCGGTGCCGGTGGCATTCCGGCGGCCTTCACTGCCATTTGCCTTTTTGCCTCGGCGGCGGCTTCTCCCGCTTCCATCTGAATAGCCATGGCGTAGTAGGCCTTTGTCCGCTCCCACCCGCCAGGGTTCGACTTCCTGAAGTCCCCGTTCTCCTGCCAGAATAGCCGCATCGTGTCGCGGAGCGTGCCGAAGTCCTCGACTTCCTGCTCCGGCATGACAGGCAACTGGTTGACCTGCTGGCCCGTCTGTGGGTCTTGCACGGCGATATAGTCGTTCTCCATGAGTGTGTTGATCGCCTGAAGCGTCCTCGCTCTCTGGGCAGCTTGGGGCAGCACCCATCCCGGCGGCGCGAGAGTAGCCATCATCGACTCTTGGTTAGGAACGCAATCGAGCATCGACGTGACGATTGGGTTCTTGCCGTCTGACATCTTGAGGAAGGTCTGCATCGTCTCCCGGATCTGCTGAGGGGTCTGCGGCAGTCCCTGATCGATATCCTGATAGACCTTGATGTGGCCCTGCATCTTGTTCCAGTTGACGTAGTTGTTCCGGAACTCAGAGCCATTGGCCTGGACCACATCCCAGATTTCTCCGACCGCGCCGGCCTGCATCAACTTCTGGAGGCACTCAAGAGCATTCTGCGCCGCCTGGGCATGTTCCCCTTTGGCGCCCTTCCAGTAGATATTCAGCTTACCGAGAGCAGTATTGAGCGCCTGTTCCTGGCCGCCCTTGGTCTCAATGCCCTCCTGGCCACCGCCGCCAAAGGTCTGAGGTGTCACCCCCGAAATGGTCTCGGCCATCTGGATCAGCATCGGCGGATAGTTGAAGACCTGCGGATCAATATCAAATTTGAATTGCATAATCGCGTCTTGAAGAGGCTTGTCGATCCCGGCGCCCTTTGTCTGGACCCCGTTCAACACACCGGGCGACATGACCCGGCCCGCCATCTCCCGGCGGTCGATCTTGTTCGAGTCGTAGATCGTCATGCCCGCCGCGCACCGCTCAATCCAGTCGTCGATCAGGTCCATTACGTCGTTCAGACGGATATTGAACGGGACCACCAGGTCCGCAATCGACTCCGGGTACATCCCCACATTCTCATGCAACTGGCAGCAGGACCACTCTTTAGCGAGATTGGCCTTGCGCACGTCGGCAACCAGTGAACCAATCAGCGTTACCTTGGCGCCGTCGGGAAAGTTTTGGTGCATCCACGCAGCGAATTCTTTATCTCCTGTCCGGCCGTAAGAACTTGGCGCCATCCAATTCTGGCTGAGCGTCGGCTTTTGGTTCTGGGAGTCCGAGGTGTATCCCCACCCCATCGACGTGATTTCGTTCCTGCGCAGCTTCTCATAGGCTGCGTTGGGAGTTGTTCCCAGTTCCGCGCCTTCGGTGATCTTCTCAAAGATAGCCGGATAGGTCAGCCTCAGCGCCCCAATGTCGATCTCACGGTCGAAACTGAGTGTAGGCAATTCCTCAATGCAGTTCGCTTGCGGGTCAACATCGATCTCCATCGGCCCATGGACGCTCCACTTGACCATCGCGCGCGGTACGCGCTTCTGCCCAGTGATTGCCGTCTCGGTGGAGACTTCCGCGGGAAAGAAGGCTTCCGGGCCAAGAGGCGCTCCGCATTTCTGGCAACTCTTCGCCTGGGCGGCCGGGAGTTCCGCGGCGGGAGTATTGGTTCCGCACTTGTAGCAATGGTAGCGGTCGGGCTTCTGGACCTGAATGTCACCGAAAACATCCTCATCATCCCAGCCGGCCCAGTCGCCATCCAGGACTGCACGCGTGTGCTTGAAGTAGACGCCGTACAGGTAGAGATTCCCGCTCTCAGCCATGAGCATCTTATCGCTTTTGTTCATTCGCTCAATGATTGAGATGGCTTCCTGAGAGGCTTTGGCCGTCGTGACGTCCGCTAAAATCTCAGCGTTCTCAGGCTTAACGATCACGGAAGGAACTGCACCAGCTATGACCGAGGAGAATCCTCCTTCGAGCATCTGTGTGATGTTGTTGCTGTACTTTTCGAGGTAGGTGTCCTCAGCCTCAGCTTTTCCGTTCTGCCGGTTGTAGGCCAACACATCGACGTAGGTGTTGGAACTCGGGTCGAACTCGATGAGCTGACTACCGCGGAACATCAGGACATTGCGCATCCAGCCAGGAATGCGAAGCAGCCGGTCGGGTGCCCAGCCGCCGCGGTAGGTCGTGATGGTCTCGACCATCTTCTCTTTGTACTCCTCGGGCAGTTGGAGCTTTTGTTCCTGCTGCTCTGGAGTTTCCATCATTGGATTGTCAGGACCATGGGAGATGTCGGGCGCTGCTTGCTGCATTCCTGCGCTTCCCATCGTTACGGCTGGTGATGCCATCGGTTATCCCTTCGATCCCTTTTGCATTTGGGCTTGTTTGAATCGCTCTTCGGCGGCTTCCCGGAATTCTTTCCTGAGTTCAGCACCCAACTTCCGATGTGGACGTTGGGGTTCTGTCTGCTCTTCTGGTTCCAGCACTATACCTTGAGTTGATTTGGATAGCGCCAGTTCCAGCAGTTTGGCGTTTGCCTCTTTCAGATCAGCAATCTGCTGGAGAGCATCCTCGAAGCGTGCTCTGGATACAAATGGAAAAGTCATCAGAGAACCTTGAACTTTCCGCGGATGTGCTTGTTGATGAACTCGCCCTTGGATGGCGCAGCTTGGAGTTGCTCCCAGATCGCAGCCGGCACGCCGAGGTAGACAATCCGCTTCCCCGCCTTCGTGGTCACGGTGAGCAGGCCGCTGGAGAAGTCGATGCTCTGCACCCATGATGAATCGACAACGAGAGGGTTAGCCATGGCCTTTAGAAATACTCCACGATCTCGATGGTGGTCGCTGTGGCGGTTAGAGAGCATACCTGGGCGAGCAGAGTAGCTGCTTGATTGCCAATACCGGCGCCTGGGGCGCCCAGCGCGCCACCGCCAGGGTCGGACTGCGCCGGGCTGCCAAAGGCTTCGCCGTAGGGTCCGTGCTCGGAAATCCGATTCCAGTTCTCGAACGCGGGGAAGTCGCCGGGCTCATTCGCTTCGCTCGCAGCGGGTCTGCCAAAGATTGTCGTGAACCCAGATGCAGACCCATCGTTCGGGATCTTGACCTCGAAGCCCTGCGGAGTGTTGGCCGCGGGGGCTGTGGTGAGGATGCTTTCCTCGATACGCCACCCGCGCGTTGGGCCGGTCGCATAGATCGCCGTGAATGCTCCGGCAATGCCAACATTGACAAGCCGTCGTCTGAGGTTTGGTCCACCTGCGTTAGCCATACTTATTTCTCCTGTCTATTTCTGTTGGGGCGTCAAGGAAACCAGACAAAAACGCCCATCCCGAAGGATGAGCGCCTTGTGCTCTGGCTTTCCGCCGCGCCTCCTTCAAGTTGGATTGTTCCACAAAGCTACTTCCGAGGCCCGCCGCGCCGTCAGGGCCGCACTCACCACACCCTCACAATGGTTCCAGCGGGGGATCTGCTCCGGCACATTCTCAATGCCGTGGCCGCACAGCGTCTGAAGCGCACCGATGCCCAGGTTAAAGCCGAAGTCGATGAGCGCATCGAACTGGTTCTGGTTCAACGGCCAGCCTAGGCTGTTGACGGCGTTCTCCACCTTGCCTACATCCTGCGCCAGCAAAGCCCGAGCCTCTTCCCGCGTTATGCCCTCCGGGTAAGACTCGCCGGGGAGCAGGTCGTGGCCGTAGCCGATGGCCTCATGCCCCGCGTCCGGGTACACGGTGGCGCTAAATCCTTCGTTGCCCATGATGAGGGCGAGTCCTCGCTGACTGGTCTGCATCGTCTCTCGCTTGCGCCCTTGATTCCCGCCTGCCGCTAGAGCGCATCACGGCGCGGGTGTCAGACAAGGGATGTTACTGAACTGTGGAGTCGGAGACTCTGTCATTGGGCATCACCCCTTCCCTACTTCACCAGCATAAGCGCCTGCCAGGACGCGCCGATGCAGGTATGGCGGGCACGGGTCATGCTGTCACCCAGTTCTTCTCTTTCGCACCGCGTCTGGCGGGTTGAATCTCAGCGCGTTTCTGTCGGCGCTCAAGTGTCACATCCTGCCACGCCACATTTCTTCCACCCGGCCATACCTCGTAGGTGTAGGCTTCATGCCCATGCAGTTTTACCCACACCTTTTGCTCTTGCTGGCGAGCTACAGCGAGGGCCACGAAGATGTCTGCGAGACGGTATGGATGCCGCCAATCACGGCCTAACGGTTCACTCATCATGATTTCACCGAAAAAGTCCCGAGCCACCACGGAAGGGCGACTCGGGTTCAAGTCAACTGGTTAGGCCGATGGAAGCGCGTTCAGGATAGCAACCACGCCGTTGACGATGGCT
>Ga0224555_1004228_pt1 | contig 13431 bp, 5 predicted proteins | sample 714S23034metaG_FD_180687 | JGI IMG/M metagenome (GOLD analysis project Ga0224555, IMG submission 180687) | Peat soil microbial communities from Stordalen Mire, Sweden - 717 S2 30-34 | ecosystem: Environmental > Terrestrial > Soil > Wetlands > Peat | place: Sweden: Norrbotten County, Stordalen...
GCGACCATACTTCGTAAAACTCGCCTGCGATGCCAGTGTTTGCTGAAAACGCGCCATTCGTTTCATGCTTATAGTTTATTCAAGAATCACGCGGGCTGCAGACTTGTGCAGAGGTTCCCTAGAGCCAACTTGGCGCAAGGCTCGGCGGCCATGGTATTGAGCAAGGTCATGGCGACATGCTTTGGCGGGGAGCCGAATTCGGTAGTTGCCGGCGCGGCTTGCTTGCCGCACCACAATGCTGGATAGGCGGTTTGCACAGCGTTCCCGTAGGACGGTTGTGCGGCCTGAAGCCACTTGGAACGTGCGCGTGAGCCTAGTGTCGCCGACATCAGCATGGCATGGCCGCCGCGATCCAGGTGCTTCCTGAGGAGGTGCCCCTGCACCTCAGCCATGTAGCTGTCACCGGCATGCACCTCGTCGATAACCAAGAGGCTGCGCGAGAGCGCTGCTGAACGAAGATGGGCATGTTTGACGCGGAGCGCACCGAGCATGGCCTGATCAACCGTGCCGACTGCAATTGTTGCTGCCAGAAAGCGCTTGGAACTCTCTGCCGCCCATCGCGCGGCAAGCTTCTCCTCAGCTTTGCCGTCTTCATCGTCCCAGTGGACCTGCCAGCAAGGGAGCGCCACGCCTTCAGGTTCACGAGCTTTCAAGTATCCTGGAACCGCGAGAATTGCCTCCGGGGCCTGCGCTCCGAACAAATGTTGAAGCATCCGGTTGATACGGCTATGCAATTGCACCGCGGCGGCACGTGTGGGCAAGGCAAAGTAGAGACTATCTACAAACCCTGCTTCAAAGAGCCGGGCAAAGCGCCAAAATGCCGCCTCTGTCTTGCCTGACCCGGTTTGGCTTCCAAGATTAGGAGTTGCTCCTCCAAAGGAGATGAGCCTACAAGCTGCTGCTGTGTGTTGGGAGCGGCAAAACCGGTGGCCTGGTGAAAGCCTTCCCTACCTGCCAGGTTTTCTCTTAAGTCAGTAATGTCAAGACCAATCGCGGAAACCGCACGTCGGGCTTGCTCGCGAGCCCGATTCATGTAACCAGGATCGAGATCCCGCACGAAAGGAAAGAATCTTCGGTCTGAGCCAAGCCAGTCTGCAAGCGCAACCATGCCGGCGAAAAAATGGGCGAATTGCGGTCTTGATGGAAGCAGTTCTGATTCTTGCAGGAATGCCTTAGGAAACCAGCGGCGAAGCGTGGCGCCGATCTCAGTGGAAGCTGAAACCGGATCGTACGTGAAGTCAACTGTCTTCACCGGCTCCCAGGACTTGGTTGCGGTGAGGTCGTAGTCGATCGGGCGGCCATCATGTGCAAGCACTGCGAAGAGGAGCCCAATATCCTGCTCCAAACCCCATTTGCCCATTTCAACCTTACAAAGAGAGAGGGAAATGGTTTCGAGATCGGATTCCAGAAAGATCGCGGCACCTTCCCCCACATGTCCATGGCGAGGTCCGCACCATGCACTCTCTGGCCATCCTTTGGCCTGAAAGCCGGGGTGCAGCTTCCCCGCATCATGAAGGAAGGCAAGAACCGCAAGGCGGGCAAAAGTAACAGAGGCAAGCACACCACCCGCTGCTCTTTCCATACGATTGTGGAAGACGGGCAAGAAAGAAATCACCTCGAAGCAGGCAGCTACATCCGCGCAGTGATGAGCGAGGTGGCGCCACACTCCTTCACCGCGGTCTGTCTTTGCTCACGGCGCACGGTTGTTTTCGATCCTTCGACCGACTCCCGCTTAGCGATGACCAAAAGCAGTATAGTTGAATGATTGCACCGCAGGGCCTACCTTTCCTGGTTCGCCAGCGGACGATTGGCCGACCCAAGAGCACCTCAGACGGCAGGTCCCGGCAGGGTCGCCTCATCAGTGCGGCGCTCTTCAAGGTCGGTCTGCACACAGCCGCCAGCATCATCGTAGAGTTCAAGATCCGCCCCGGCGGTGTACCCCGCGGCAGAATCGGCCCAGTGCCAAGCCGCGCCGCCGCGAGGCAGCACCCGGCCGCCCTAACGCTGGCCGTTCCCGGGCATCCTGCGTGCCTTCAACACCGCCGTACCCCCACAACACCGGCCACGCGATCACGGCCGTCCCGGTTACCGGGGATGGGCCTGTCTGGATCGCGTGCGCCCCAGGGCGAGGGTGGCACTCTCGAAGACTGCGTGGCAGAGCTGCACCTGTTCGCCGACTTCATCCACGGCCACGCCAAGGGGCTGTCCTCGGCGAAGTCGGCGGCCGAGAAGGGCTTGATGTTCAGGTCCCCCAGGGTGTCGCTGCAGGAGATCCAGTTGCGCAGGTCCTCGGTCTTCGAGTAGTTCAGGATGCGCACCGCATAGGCCTTGAGCGCCTCGGCCTTCTTCTCCACCCGCGTGGCCTGCTTGCGGGACCCCGCCTCCTTGCTCCTGTCCAGCCGCCGCGCCTCTTCCTCGTAGCGGGCCAGGCGGGCCTTGACGGCAGGCATCAGGGTCTTGTTCAGCCAGTCCAGCGTCTCCGCCTTTTGGCGGGGCTCGAAGCGCGGCGGCTGGGCGATCGACAACTCTTCGCACCTCGCCTCCGTCACCTGGATGCCAACCATGGAGATGACCTCGCGATCGATGTTGTGGGCCTCGTCGAGGACCAGCGCCTGGCGCGAAGGGGAAGCCGTCCAGCAGGCGATCGAGGACCGGCATGGGAGCGGTCTCAGGCACGGAGGCCCCCGTTCTGATAGCAGTCCGAGGTGCAGTGGTAGCCGCGTATGCGCTCGCCGACGCAGGTCCGCTGCTCAGCGTCGGACAGGTATTCGAGCAGCGAGCCGGCGGTGGTCAGAAAAAAGAGGCGCAGAGTGGGGTCGGGGATGGAGTCCAGCTCGGTGGTGGCGCGGCCGATCCCCTGGATGAAGATGTCCGCCAGGCGCGAGGCGATCGCGCCCGTGCCGCGGCCGTGCTCCAGGTGGGAGATCGCCGCCTGCATGCGATCGAGCGGCGCATCGATGTGGTTGTGGAGGCAGTTGAGCACCAGCCACGCCTTCTGGATGTCTTCGAGAGACGTGAACTCGGGGGCATCGAGCATGGCCAGACGGCGCTCGACGTCCAAGTACATCCCCTGGGCCCTGAGGTAACGCTCGGCCCGGCGCAGCTCGGAGCGGTCCATGCTCAGGAAGCGGGAGCGGCGAGAGGCCTTCTCCGCGGCCACGTCGGCGAGCGGGCAGCGGGCTGAGCCGGCCTCGGCGATGGCGCACAGAAGGAGCTGCACGAAGCCCACGTTGCGCAGATCCCGCGGGGTGAAGCGCCGCCCCCTGGCCACCAGGCCGGCGCGCAGGCGCAGGCAAGCCCGCAACCCCGGGATTGCCAGGCTGTACGGGAAATCGATCGAGTGGCGGTTGACGGGGAGCGAAGGCGGGGCTCGATGAGGGAATCTGCCGGACGAGCCGGGGGTTCGGCAAGGCCCCCAGCGGTTGCCGACTACCACCTGGTCAAATTCAAATCCGCCCCGCTCAAGACCGTGAGCGTTCTGTGGCCAAGGAGCCACCCCCAACGGGATCGCTACTGTGCGGTATAGGTGTAGTCCGCAGACTGCCAGACCGCGTCGATTTCCCACCACAGCCGGACGTACACGGGTACCCCGGTGGTCGGTAGATCGCTGACGGTCACAGTGGTAGCCGTTGTTGCACCCGATTCATACAGGTTGTGCGAGCCTACCCCGGTGGTGCCCACGTATAGTTGGTACGCCGCGGGCCCGGCTCCGGCCGTCCACGTAAAGGCCACGCTGGAACCTGACAGCACACTGCCCGGTGTGGGAGTGGTAAGCGCCGGAAGCACCGGTGTGCCCGATTCGGTGTAGGTGTAGTCGGCAGAGGACCAGGTGGCGCCAATCAACCACCACAGCCGGGCGTACACGGTCACCCCGGCGGTCGGCAGAGTGCTCACGGTGACGGTGGTAGCCGCCGTTGCACCCGATTCATACAGGTTGTGCGAGCCCACTCCGGTGGTGCCCAGGTAGAGTTGATACGCACTTGGCCCGCCCCCCGCCGTCCACGTGAAAGCCACGCTGGAACCTGGCAGCACACTGCCCGGCGCTGGAGTGGTGAGCACCGGAGACACCGGCGCGCCCGCTTCGGTGTAGGTGTAGTCGGCAGACTTCCAGGCGGCGTCGATCTCCCACCACAGCCGGGCGTACACGGTCAACCCGTAGGTTGGCACGTTGTTCACGGTCACAGTGGTAGCCTTCGTTGAGCCCGATTCATAGAGGTTGTGCGAGCCCACTCCGGTGGTGCCCAGATAGAGCTGATAAGCCGCCGGCCCGGCCCCGGCCGTCCACGTGAAGGCCACACTGGAACCGGACAGCACAGTGCCCGGCGCGGGAGTGGTGAGCACCGGAAGCACCGGTGTGCCCGCTTCGGTGTAGATGTAGTCGGCTGACGTCCAGACTCCGCTTACTTCCCACCACAGCCGGGCGTACATGGTCACCCCGTTGGTTGCCAGACCGCTCACGGTTACAGTGGTAGCCTTGGTTGCACCCGAGTCATACAGGTTTTGCGAGCCCACTCCGGTGGAGCCCAGCCACAGTTGGTAATCCGTGACGCCGGCGCTCGGCGTCCACGCGAAGGTCACGGTGGAACCGGACAGGATACGGCCCGGTACGGGAGTAATGAGCCCTGGAGGCACTGGCGTTCCCGCCTCGAAGTAGATGTAGTCGGCAGACTGCCAGGCTCCGCTGATTTCCCACCACAGCCGGGCGTACACCGGCGCCCCGTTTGCCGGCAGACCGCTCACGGTCTCAGTGGTAGCCGTCGTTGCACCCGAGTTATACAGGTTTTGCGAGCCCACTCCGGTGGTGCCCAGCCACAGTTGGTAAGACGCGGGGCCGCCGCCGGCCGTCCACGTGAAGGCCACGCTGGAACCTGACAGAACACTGCCCGGCGCGGGAGTGGTGAGCACCGGAAGCACCGGTGTGCCCGCTTCGGTGTAAGTGTAGTCGCCAGACTGCCAGACTCCACTGATTTCCCACCACAGCCGGGCATACACAGTCACCCCGTAGGTTGGCAGACCGCTTACGGTCACAGTGGTAGCCTTCGTTGCACCCGATTCATAGAGGTTGTGCGAGCCCACTCCGGTGGTGCCCAGCCACAGTTGGTAATCTGTGACACCGGTGCCGGACGTCCACGTGAACGTCACGCTGGAACCGGCAAGCACGGTGCCCGGTGTGGGGGTGGTGAGCGCGACCGGAGGGTTCACCGTAAGTTGGACGGTTGCTGTCGAGGTCGTGTAGTCAGTCGTATCGGTCGGAGTCAGGGTGACCGAAAGCGTGTGCGTTCCGATGGCCAGCACCGTCCCCGAGGCGGGTGTGTAGACGAAGGTTCCGGCCACCGTCGAGCTGGCATCGAGCTGGGTTCCGCTCAGCGCAGTTCCGTAGATAATGGGTGCCGGCGCGGGCCATGTGATGGCGGGCGTGGCTTGGTTGATGGTCAACGTCCCGCTCACCATGTTGAATGTATAGTTGGACGCCGACAGGGTGCCTTGCGCGGCCGTAATTGGATAAGTGCCAACCGTGGAAGAGAGCGTCGCGGTTGTCGTCAAGGAGGCTGCGCCGCTCACAACGGTTTGCGTATCGCCGTTGACAAAGCCGGCGATGGTGTCGGTAAAGGCCGGATTGGCCACCCCGTAGACCCGGCTGGCGTTGTTGGCGGTCACCGTCAACACTGCCTTGGTGATCGTCAGGGTGACGGTTGCTGTCGCGGTCGTGTAGTCGGTCTTATCGGTCGGAGTCAGGGTGACCGAGAGCGTTTGCGCCCCGACGGTGAGCACCGTGCCCGAGGCCGGCGAGTAGACGAAGGTCCCGGCCACCGTCGAGCTGGCATCGAGCTGGGTTGCGCTCAGCGCCGTGCCATAGGCGATGGCAGCGGGGGTTGCCCAGGTGATGGCGGGCGTGGCCTGGTTAACGGTCAGCGTCCCATTCACAAAGTTGAATGTGTAGTTGGACGCCGAAAGCGTGCCTTGCGCGGCCGTGATTGGATAAGCGCCAACCGTGGAAGAGAGCGTCGCGGTTGTCGTCAGGGAGGCTGCGCCGCTCACAACGCTTTGCGTATCGCCGTTGACGAAGCCGGTGACGGTGTCGGTAAAGGTCGGATTTGCCGCCCCGTAGACCCGGCTGGCGTTGTTGGCGGTTACCGTCAACACTGCCTTGGTGATCGTCAGGGTGACGGTTGCTGTCGCGGTCGTGTAGTCGGTCGTATCGGTCGGAGTCAGGGTGACCGAAAGCGTTTGCGCTCCGGCGGAGAGCACCGTGCCCGAGGCGGGCGAGTAGACGAAGGTTCCAGCTACCGCCGAGGTGGCATCGAGCTGGGTTGCGCTCAGAGCAGTTCCATAGGTAATGGCTGCAGGGGTCGCCCATGTGATGGCGGGCATTGCCTTGTTCACTGTCAACGTGACGGTAGCTGTCGCGGTCGTGTAGTCCGTCGTGTCGGTCGGAGTCAGGGTGACCGAAAGCGTTTGCGCTCCGGCGGTGAGCACCGTGCCCGAGGCGGGCGAGTAGACGAAGGTTCCAGCTACCGCCGAGGTGGCATCGAGCTGAGTTGCGCTCAGCGCCGTGCCGTAGGTAATGGCCGCAGGGGTTGCCCAGGTGATGGCGGGCGTCGCTTGGTTAACGGTCAGCGAAACGGTTTTCGTCGCCGTGGTGTAGTCGGTGGCGTCGGTCGGGGTCAGGGTGACCGAGAGCGTGTGCGAACCGGCGGTCAGCACCGTCCCCGAGGCGGGTGTGTAAGCGAAGGTTCCGGCCACCGTCGAGCTGGCATCGAGCTGGGTTCCGCTCAGCGCAGTTCCATAGATAATGGGTGCCGGCGTGGACCATGTGATGGCGGGTGTTGCCTGGTTAATGGTCAGCGTCCCATTCACAAAGTTGAATGTGTAGTTGGACGCCGAAAGCGTGCCTTGCGCGGCCGTAATTGGATAAGTGCCAACCGTGGAAGAGAGCGTTGCGGTTGTCGTCAGGGAGGCTGCGCCGCTCACAACGGTTTGCGTATCGCCGTTGACGAAGCCGGTGATGGTGTCGGTAAAGGCCGGATTGGCCGCCCCGTAGACCCGGCTGGCGTTGTTGGCGGTCACCGTCAACACTGCCTTGGTGATCGTCAGCGTTCCAGGCGTTACGGTGGGCGAGTAGTTTGCCAGCGCCGATCCCGAAAGAACTACGGTGATGGGATAGGATCCAACGGGCGAGGATGCGGTTCCGGTGGAGCTATAGGTTGCTGTCAGCGTGTCGCCGTTCACAAGACCGGTGATCGTTCCGCTGAATGTCGGAAGTGCCGCGCCGTAGATCTTGGTAGCGGAGTTGACGGTCACGGTGAGAGGCACCTGTCCGACGGTGAAGCTCTCGGGCACGGCATTGGCGGCGTTGTAGTCGGCGTTTCCGGCCTGATTCGCAGTTACCACGACTGTGCCGGCTCCTGTAATGGTAAGGATGTTGTTTGTGCTGCCCAGTGATGCCGGGCCGGAGGTGACTGTAAACGATACGACCAATCCGGAGGTGGAGGTGGCGGAGAGAGTGATGGGAGCGACGCCATAGGTTACGTTGGGCAGCGTGTTGAAAGTGATGGTCTGGTTTGCCTTGATGACAGTGACCGGAAGGGTTTGCGCCGCCAGAGTGGTGTAGTACTTGTCGCCGCCGTAGCTGACGGCGATGGAATGCGCACCTACACTCAGTTGGCTAATGGGGATGGTGACCGCGCCGCTGGCAAGGGTTGCAGTTTGTGCTGTCCCTCCGTCGATGGTGTAGCTGACGGTGCCGGTGGGATCGGGGACGAACGAGAGCGGCCCGGTCAGGGTCACGCTCACGCTCAGCGCCTGGCCCCAGGCAACGGTCGTGCTGGGCAGGCCGGCCAACTGCATGGTGGGAGTCACAAGGCTGGCGGCAAGCTGCAGCGTGTTCGAGGTGCTGGCAGCGAAGTTGGTGTCGCCGGAGTAGGCGCCCGAGACGGCGTGCGTCCCGGTGCCGGGAACGACGGCATTGCTCAGCGTCGCCGTCTGCGTCACCTGGTTGAGAAGGATGGTGACGGATGGGCCTGAAAGATCTGCAACCGCTATATCGGGCCGGCCGTCGTGATTCAGGTCGGCAATCGCAACGCCGACTGGAGTTGCGCCGGTTGGGTAGGAATTGGGCGCTTGGAACGTGCCATCTCCGTTGCCTGCCAACACGGAGACTACCACCCTGCCGTTATCGGTAACCACGAGATCCGGCTTGCCGTCTCCATTGACGTCGGCAACGGCTATGCTTTGCAATGCGGACGGCGAAATCGGGCTGTAAACGGCCGATGCCGGCAGGAAAGTTCCGTTACCGTTGCCCAGGAGAACGCTGACGCCGTAATAGTAATCCTGTATCACGATGTCCAGCTTGCCGTTGCTCCGCAAGCTGGCAAGCGTTGCATTGTTTGGGTAACCGGAAGCCGGTGTGGAATAGGATTGTGCCGCCTGGAAGGTGCCATTCCCGTTCCCCAAAAGGACGCTCACGGTACCGTAGGCCCAATTTGTAACCACCAGGTCGAGCTTGCCGTTGCCAATCAAGTCTGCCGCCGCAATCGAACTCGCTGCCGGCATTGAGGTACTCAGCGGTTCCTGGAACGTGCCATCGCCGTTGCCCAGAATCAGGTCGACGGTCCCGTTTCCGTAATTCGCCACGGCGATATCCAGAATTCCATCGCCATTGAAATCCCCGACCGCGATTCCCCCGATTAGGTAACTCTGATCGTAGTAGCGCTCCTTCTGGAACGTGCCATCGCCGTTGCCCAGAAGGACTCCGACCGCGCAGGTGCTGCTGGCGTTGGCGCACTCAACGAATGCGATGTCCACCTTGCCATCGCCGTTGAAATCGCCGAATACGATAGTGGTACCCGCTAAAACGCCGAAACCGCTTTGCCCGGAGACTCCCCCGGCGGTGATGCTCGTTGGCGCCTGGAATGTGCCGTCGCCGTTGCCAAGCTGAACCAGGAGCCCGTTGGTCTGGGTGCCCGTGACCAGGTCGGGTATTCCATCCCCGTTCAAGTCCGCCATGGCTACAACGACTGGAGGATTCAATCCGGTAATTGTGGGAGCCGCGGCGAACGTCTGCGCCAGCGTCGTTGGGTTAATCGCCGCAGTCCCCGGAACGAGATCTGTCGTGCCATCCGTGAAGGTAACACTGCCGGTTGGAGTCAGCGGACCGGCGCCGGAAACCGTCCCGGTAAAGGTGTAGTCTCCCGCGCTCCCAGAGGAGGCAAACGTGGTGGTGCTCGGATAGGTTCCAGTTACGGTAACCAGGGCGGGCGCGGAGGTGCTGGTCGCATCGCCGCCCGCATACTTGGCCGTGATGCTGTTCGAGCCAAGCGGCACAAGGATGGTCTTCAGGGTGGCCGTGCCGATCACTCCGCCGCCTGAAGTCGTGCTGACCACCTGCACCGTTGCCAGCGCGGTCGTGCCGTCATAGAAGGTCACGCGGCCGTTGGTAAGCGGATTGCTGTTCTGGTCTTTCACAGTGGCGACGAGTGTGAAGAGGCTGCCATACGCCGCACTGGTCGGCGTTGCCGTCAACGTAACAGCGCTGGTCAGTTCGGCGATTCCGGTGCCGCTCACCGGCAACTTCTGGGGTGAGCCGGAGGCGTTGTCGGTGACGTCGATGTACCCTGACAGGCTCGCGGCCGAGGCGGGAGTAAACAGCACGACGATCAAGCACGACTGGCCCGTAGCCAGCGTATTGCCGGTGCAGCCATTCTGGGCGATCGGGAAAGCAGTCGCGTTCGTGGAGGAAACCGCGCTGATCGTAACCGGGTTCACGCCGATGTTGGTTACGGAGAAGAACTGCTGCGGACTGCCCTCGCCGACCGGCTCGGTTGAGCTGAAGGTAAGCGCAGCCGGGTAGAACGTGATCGCGGTGGAAGCGTTGATTCCCGAACCGGAAAGACTGATGGACCGCGGTCCGCCGCTTCCGGTGTCGGTCTCGGTCAGGGTCGCCGTGCGGGAACCGGTCGCCAAGGGCGTGAAGGTCAGGGTGATGGTGCAGATGCTGTTGGCGGCCAGGTTGCTTCCGGCGCAGCTGTCCGTCTCGGAGAAGTCGCCAGGGTCGGTCCCCGCGAGCGCAATCGTGCTGATGGTAACCGCATCGGTTCCTCGGTTGATCAGATTTACGGTCACCGAACTGCTGGCGGCGTTGAGCAACTGGTTTCCGAACGAGACAGTGGTCTGCGAGAACTGGAGTTCGGAAGTTGCCGCGAGGCTGGTGCCGCTGAGCGCTACCTTCTGCGGGCTGCCCGGGGCGTTGTCAGTGATGCTGAGCGAGCCCGAAAATGTGCCAGTGGTGGTGGGGTTGAAGTACACATAGTATTGGCAACTGGCGCCGGGGTTGATCGCGGGGCCCGTGCAGTAGTCATACGCCATGCTGAAGCCGGTGGTAAGCGTGGCATTGGTGAAGGTGACGGGCACGTTCCCGGTGTTGGTCACAGTGATGGGCTGGTAATTGGACGAGACGCCCGCGCTGACGGTGACCGTGTCGAACTGGATGCCGGCCGGACTGATCGCAATCGCCGGATTTGCCGCGATCCCGTTGCCGGTCAGCGTCGCCGTGAACATCACGGGTGTGGACGAGTTGGCGTAGGTAACCGGGAAGACGATTGAGCCAGTTCTGGTTCCAGCGTTGCGGGGCAGGAAATAGACCTCGATGAAGCAGTTGCTTCCAGCGTTGACGGTCGCGAGGCTGCATCCGTCATAACCATAGCCGCCGAGGTCGGTGAAGTCGCCCGATGCGGTCAACCCGATAATCACATTGGTGCTGGTGAGATTGCCTACGGTGAAGGGCAGGTTGCCTGAGTTGGTGAGATAGAAGGTTTGCGCGTTGCCGGGGATGAACGTCCCCACGGCGGCATCCGGGAAGGTGGCCAGGGTTGGGCTGAGCACAGCCTCGTTGTACTGCGCCACGCCGATGCCGGTGAGGCCGGCGGTAAAGCTGCCCGTGGTGCCGTCGGAATAGGTGACGGGGACAGACAGCGTCCCGGTGCGCGTTCCGACGGCCGAGGGAGCAAACTGCACGTAGACATAGCAAGAGCCGCCAGAAGCAGTCGTGCTATCGACGGGGGCCAGGGTCTGACCCGAACAGGAGTCCCAGCCACCCCCGGCGCCACCGTAAATACCGAACTCTGAGGTAGAGCCAAAGTCGGTGCCGCCCAATGTGCCCACGGTGAAAGACGCGGCCCCGGTGTTATAGAGATAAATGGTCTGCTGGTTGGTGGAGGTGGTGTTGACCACCTGGGACGGGAAGCTGAGCGCACTGGGCGAGAGGTAGCCGGTGTCCGAGGCCGGGGGCGCGTAGCCGGAGAGCGTGACGGGAAACGACCCTACGCTGGAAGCGACGGTGAGTGTGCCGGTCTCGTAGCTGGCTGCACTCGGCGAATAGACCACGTTGACCTGGCAACTGGTGGTCGAGCCCTGGCTGGCCGAGCAGGTGTTCAGGGCATTGGCGCCCGAGGCCAGTTGGAAGTTGGCGCTGCCCGCGGTGATGCTTGCGCCGGTCAGGGCGAAGGTCGGGCTGGTGCCGCCGTATGAGAAGCTCACTGTGATCGGCGCGGAGATGGAGTTGACCGCCTGTTGGTCGAACGAGACTGCCGGGGGGCTGAAGTACGTGGGCGTGGTGGAAACCGATACGCCCATGCCTGTGAGGCCCGCCGTCAGTGTCCCGGCATTGGACTTCACCGTGAGTGTTCCGGTGAGTGTGCCAGTCGCCGCGGGCGTGAAGTAGAGATAGATATAGCAGTCCTGGCCCGGAGCAAGCGTTCCCGAACCGGCGGTGGCGCAAGTTTGATCGCTGAGCGAGAAATTCCCGGTCACCGTGGCCGCTGTGCTGAACGTGAACGTCTCGGTGCCGGAGTTGCGCACATATACCGGAACATAGGGTGTGGTCTGGTTGACCTGAGCCTGGCCGAAGTTGATTGAGGTCGGCGAGAGGCCGCTGGCCAGCGTGCCCGCCTCGCCGCCGCCGGTGAGCGTAATCGTCTGCGAGCCCGCGCTTGTGGTCAGCACCAGGGTTCCGTTGTCGGGACTGGCGGTCACCGTGGGCGTAAAGGTGGCGCCGATCTGGCAGTTGGAGGCGCCCGGCCCAATGGTGTAGGGCGTGCCACAGTTGTTGTACGTGATGGCGTAGTCGCCGGTCGTGGATGCGGCGGTGAAGTTGATACTGATGTCGCCCGAGTTGGTCAGGGTCACGTACTGCACTGCGCTCGATGTTCCCTTGACCAGGGTTCCGAAGTCGAGCTGCGTCGGTGTTACGGTGAACACTCCAGCGGCAGTAATGCCATTGCCGGACAGCGGAATGGTCTGCGGCGTCGCAGAGGCGGCGTCGATCACCGTCAGCGTGCCGGAGCGCGGGCCGGTCTGGCTGGGGGCGAAGACGACATAGACATAGCAGTAGGTGTTGATTACGTAGCCGGGCGCGGTTGCGGGTGGCAGCGTCGATCCCGGGCAGTTCCCGCCGGTAACGGAGAAGTCGCCCGAGGCCAGCGCGCGATCCACCACGAAGGGCGTGTTACCGGCGTTGAAGATGTAGAAGGTCTCAACGGCACTGGTGGTTCCCACCGGCTGGTCGGGGAATATCCAGTTGCCAGGCTGGAATTCCAGCGTCTGCGTGTTCGCCACGCCCTGGCCCACGAGGCTCACGGTGAAGACCGTCGACGAACCGGCAATGGGGATGGTGAGCGTAGCCGTCTCCGTGGCCGCCGCAGAGGGTGTAAGGATTACTGAAAAGTAGTTAAAGGCCTGTGGGTTGGTGATGGCTCCAACGCCATAGGCATAGCCGCCCACCTGGAAGTCCGCGGCCTTGCCCTGGCTGCTGGTCAGCGTGACGGTGGGTGTGAGGAAGGTCAGCGGCAAACTACCGGTGTTGGTCAGATAAACTGTCTGCGCCCCGCCGGCGGTTCCCACGGCCTCGGTGCCGAAGTTGAGCGTAGTCGCCGAGAGCGCAACGGACTGCGTGCCACCCGCGCTCGAAGGCAGAACACCCGTCCCGGTGACGGCCACCGTGCAGGAAGTCTGCTCATATATGCACCACCAAACGGCAAGCGGGACGGACTGCAGCCCCACCTGGCTCAGGTTGGGCGCAAACGTCACCTGGATCTGGCAGCTATCGCCGGAGGGCAAGGAGGCTGGGCAGTCCGTAACCCCGTTGAAACCATCCAATGAAGCATAGCAGTCAAAATAGAAATCGTTCGCATTTGTGACCGGTTCGTCGCCCGTGTTGGTCAGGGTGACGGTCTGCGGGGCGCTGGTGGTGTTGACCGTCTGGTTGCCGAAGCTCAACGACATGGGCGACGCCACGATGAAGCCGGCGTGTATTTGTTTAGCGTCTTGATGCTGCCTCAAGAGAGGTACTTGATCCGATTTTTGGAACGGGTAATCTGAGCGCATGGAGTCGCTGGTTGAGGAAAATGCTCGACTTCGGCAGGAAGTTGCGGAGTT
>Ga0224555_1004229_pt1 | contig 13431 bp, 8 predicted proteins | sample 714S23034metaG_FD_180687 | JGI IMG/M metagenome (GOLD analysis project Ga0224555, IMG submission 180687) | Peat soil microbial communities from Stordalen Mire, Sweden - 717 S2 30-34 | ecosystem: Environmental > Terrestrial > Soil > Wetlands > Peat | place: Sweden: Norrbotten County, Stordalen...
TGTTCACGGTCAAACACCTTCCTGGGCCGATCCTTGAGTGGTATGGCGATTTCGCATAAACCGAGAACAATCAAGGCCGCACAATCTCTGGCTTAAGCCCTTTGGGCGTTAATCGCTACAGAATGTTTTCGTCCCATATCTGGTTCATTTGTTAGACAATTGCATATTGGAGTGTGCCGGTGTGACAACGTCTTCGTGGAGCGCATCTGGAAGTCCATCAAGTACAAGGAGGTCTACCTGCACGCCTACACCTCGGCCCACGAGGCCAGAACGTCCATCGGCCTCTACCTGGAGTTCTACAACTCCATCCGACCCCACTCCAGCCTGAAAGCGCTCACGCCCGATCAGGTATACTTCAACCGCCTGCCAGAATCCATGGCAGCCTAAAAGCAAAAGCAAGAACTTCCACTTAAGAAAAAGCAAAAACTGTCCGAACTACCGGGACCACCTCACTCTCTGGAACGGCGGCTGGGGTAAGGATACCTACGATCTCAGAAACTAAATTCAAGTTATGTAATCCTTACCAAAAGATCTTTGCCACTACTTTCGGCTTCCCTTGCATCCCATTGACAACCTGCGAGCTAAGAACTGCTTCGAAATTCTTTTGAGCCCAGTTGGCGGGGGCACCATCTGCTAGCTGTTTCAGGCTTGCTTCATCGGTCAGAAATTCACCGGCAGCTCTGGTCCCGCTGCCCGCAATTCCCGCCGCAATCAGGATCAACTGGCCGGTATCCTGATCAGTGAAGCGGGCAACAATCGCATAGTCTTTGACAACGTGACTCCTCGGAGCCAGTGCACTAACTTGCCACGCACGTGAGTCGGGGTGCTGTGTATCCCCGATCCAGTAAATGTCATTCGGGCCCTCAGGCCCTCCAAGATGAAACCTGAGTGAGGACGATCTGTTCAGCGTCCATTCATTGTTCATTGCTCCAATCAGAACAACAGGTCCTTCCCGCAGTTGAGAAAAAGCCGTTGTCCGAATATTTTGAACCCTGAATGCGTGTCCATGAGCTCCGATCAAAGACATGAATCTACTGAGCGTCTGCACGTCAGGAAAAGGAACAAAGTCGTGCTTGTCCGAAAATGCTTCAAGAAACGAGTCGTCATCGCGACTACCTTGGATCTCGCTCAAAGGAGCATCATGAGGGGTAAAGAGTTGAGTCTCGCCTATACAGAACAAGATTGGCTTACTGCTAGTGAGCAATGGGGACCAGACTTCATCGAGAACGGATTCGCGACTGCGTGCCGGAGAATGCTTCCAGTGGGCGATACTCATCGTTAGCAGACTGCCAGCAACAAGCACTCCGGCGAACCAGTAGACTGGCCTATGCTTCCAGCCAAAGCTCCTTGCTTCGGCTTTGATGGGCGCGCCCGCAACATCTGGAACAACACGATCCGAATCCGCAGGCGGCTTGTAAAAGACCGGTACATAGGATCCTGGATTCAGTTCAATTCTCAGTTCCTCCTGATGTGCAGGTGATTGATAGTACTGTGCGATTCGCTTCCGAACTTCAGCAGCGCTTAGACGAACAACTGGGTCCAGGCTCGTGTCGTAGTCTGGTGAGCGGTGAAATACCTCGATACCGAGAATGCGCTCTTTGAGAGAATCTCCATTCCCTGCCAACGTCTGTTCGACCACAAAGCGAAGCATTCCAGGATAGCGTTTACTGGACTGGAAATGAGGATCGTTCAGGAGCTTTTCCAACTGGGCTAGAACAAGCTGCTTTTCGTTCTCCGACTTCGGGTGCCAAACGTCGCTGAGATGATCCAGGTCCGGCATAGCGAATGCTCCAACCCGCCAACGCTCACCTCGCGGCCAGGATTGGCGTAACAAATACATGATACACCTACATGATTCACGCGGCTGCATTCAGAGGGTATCCTAAACCATGTCATAACATTACGGAGCAACTGCCCTTGATACCGCTCGCAACGCCAGGAAACTACCGTAGCAATCTTGCGCATCACAATTCGAGACGCCTATGGTCCTCTCGCAATGAAGAATCTGCTCTGCTCGTAGCAAACGCTTTCTCGAACGTGATGGTTTGCTCGAACAACTGGGCCTGGATTTGGAGGCAATCTGGGAGAACTGATGGATATGGCCGAGACTCTCAATCACTTTGCGCGGCTGCGAACGGTCCCGGACAGCAAACCCGGCAGGCCCTGCGGGCATTCAGAGGTTAACCTGAGCAATGAATCCTTATTGATCGCTTGGCCCCTCAAAGGACACCCAACCTTCACTTGCTTCTTTCACTGGCGGCTGAGCCCGGTCGGCTGGCCGGACAGTTCCGCGTCCACTCCTGAATCTGGACCGACCGGAACGAGTACCCGCACCCATCGCCCGAGCCGGCGGCGCGGCACCAGCACAGTGCACTTGCAGGGCCGAACCGCGGGCTGGCCCGCCAACAGTTTCATCAGCCTGTTCTGCGCTGCTACAGTGGCCGCGAGGCCCACGTCGCGGTGTCGCCTAGGTTTCTGGAAACCACCGGTTACCACTTCAAGGATGAGTAGAGTGCGATGATGGCGATTTCCAGAATTTTCCCACGGTCTCGAAATCGAGGCCACAACCACAACACCAGGAAATAACACTTTTTGGAGGAACGATGAGGACACTTGCACGTTACTTATTCTCATTTGGGCTGGCATGCATCCTGCTTTCAGCAGCAGCATTCGCCCAGGTGACCGGCGCAACCCTAAACGGAATCGTGAGCGATCCAAGCGGCGCGGCAATTCCCGGCGCGCAGCTCCAAGTTCAAAATGTCGACACCAATGTCCATCAGACGGCGGTAACAAACGACTCAGGCATTTATTCCGTCCCCCAACTACCTCCGGGACGTTATACGGTTACGGTGCAGAGAAACGGATTTCGTAAGAGTATCCAGACCGGCATCGTATTGACCGTGGGAGAAGTTGCAACCCTAAATACCTCCCTGCAAGTGGGTGATGTGAAACAGACCGTCACAGTTACGGCCAATGCGGAGCAGATCAATGTAACCACCGCTGAGCTGAGCTCCGTTGTGAACCAAGCATCCGTTGAAGAACTTCCATTGAACGGACGAGACCCATCGAGTTTGGTGCTTTTGACAACGGGCGCCAGTAATATTGTGCCTTACACGACGAATGGAGCCATCGGTGGAGGATGGTTTCAAACGACGAACATAATGCCCGATGAGACTGGGGCCTCCTCGAATGGTGGCCGCCAAGGGAGCACCTATTATATCCTGGACGGCTCTCCGAACATGGACACCTACATAGGGCTGGCGGCGCCGTTTCCCAATCCAGATGCAACCCAGGAATTTCGTGTTATCACCGAAAACTTCGACGCGCAATATGGCTTTTCGCCCAATGCCGTCGTAATCATCCAGACCCGGTCCGGCACGAATGCCTTTCACGGCGGCGCATTTGAGTTCATCCGGAATAGCGACCTCAATGCAGCCAATTTCTTTTCTCACCAAGTCGATCCACTGAAAAGAAACCAGTTTGGCGCTTTCGTAGGCGGTCCCATCCGTAAAGACAAGCTCTTCTTCTTTGCCAATTACCAAGCCACTCGCATGACGACCGCTGCAACCTCCAACACCACCTATACCCCAACACAAGCCATGTTGGATGGAGACTTCAGCGCCGTTCCGGGAACGCTGGGCGGGCCTTTTCAGACAGTCAATAATGTTCCGAACCAGGTGGATCCGAGCCTCTTCAGTCCTGCCGCAGTTGCCATTGCGACTACGGCTCTTCCTCTGGGACAAGATCCAGCAACAGGAATGGTAGCCTATGAGGGCCCATCGCAGAAAAGTACATACGATGAAGGGACAGGGCGCCTCGACTACACCATCAACGACAAGCAGCGCCTGTTTCTGCGTAATTTCACTCAGTACTATCGCGCAACTGGCGCATCGGTGAAGGGCAATATAACGGGCGGGGCTGTCCTCGCTGGACAGCCTGCAGAGTATTACAACGTGGCTTTGGGCCATACCTGGATGATCAACAACACGACCGTAAACAATCTCAACATATACTACTCCCAGATGGATGTCTCGGACACGGCGCAGGCTCTGGATAAGAGTGGGCAGGCCGTCTGCTGGTCCAGGTACATCGCTGTAAATGAATTGCCCGGACATTGCGATATTGAAGGGCTTTCAGTAACCAATGGATTCGGCTCTGTTTGGGGTTACTTCATGGACGAGCGCAGAAGTACGTGGGGGCTCTCGGATCAGGCTACTAAGACAATCAAGAATCACACGCTGTCGGCAGGTATCGATCTGCATAAGCAATTTGCAAAGGAATTCACCGATTATCCAATTGCTCCCATCATCGGATTCAGCGGCCAATACACTGGCTCGGGCTTGGCTGATTTTCTTCTTGGTGAGGCAAATAGCTTTGAGCAGGGAGGTGGAGAGATTGCCGACGTCTTGGGCTGGCAGTTGGGCCTCTTCGTGCAAGAGCAATATCGCTTTAAGCCCAATATCACAGTCACTGCGGGCCTGCGCTGGGATCCATACCTGCCTCCCGCCTCTGTTGCAGGACGCGGCGGTGCGTTTATTCCCGGCCAGCAAAGCACGATGTATCCGAATGCCCCTCTCGGTGTCGTCTTCCCCGGCGATAAGGGGGTCGATTCCTCCCTCATGCCGACCTCGTACGGGTATTATCAACCCCGCATTGGTCTGACATGGCAACCTGGTTTTGCACCTCATACCGCAGTGCGCGCCGGGTTCGGATTGTTCACGGGCCCGATGCCCTATTCGTATTACAACCACGCGGCAGATATAGCGCCATTCAGCCCAACGTTTACTTTCAACGGAGGTACTGCGGCCGGTTTCTATATTCCACTGCAAACTCCATGGACAGCATCCCAAGGCCCCGGCAGCAACCCGTTTCCGCCGTTTGCATCGCTCACTACTAAACCTGCGACGAATTCAGCATTCCAAACCCCAATGACTCTGGATGCAATTTTCTCCAACAATTTCCGGGAGAGCATGACTCAGAGTTGGAGTCTTTCGATCGAGCAGCAGCTTATGCAGAACCTTGCCTTGCATGTAGCCTATGTCGGAAGCGAGTCCTATCACCAGTCCGTCGTAGTCGATCAGAATGCGGGAATTTATGCGAATAATGGCGTTCGCCCTTACGCTGCTATCGGCCTTAACCAGATCCTGACGGATGAAAGCGCGGGGAATGCGTCGTATCATTCCCTGCAAGCTTCGATCGACAAGCGAATGACTCATGGATTCCAGATTCATTCAAACTTCACATGGTCCAAGGTTATGGACATTGCGTCGGAGGGAGATATTTCCATAGGTGGGAGTTATCCTGGGATCACCAACCCGTTCAACTTGAAGTTCAACAGAGGGATTTCCGATCTCAACGTTCCTTTGATTTCTACGACCAACTTCATTTACACGACTCCGTCCTTGCAGGGTCACAGCGAAGTTCTGCGGAATGTGTTGGGATCTTGGGAGCTGAGCTCGATTTATACGTTAGAATCCGGCCAGCCTTTCGGTATTGCTGCAGGGGGTAGCGCCAACAACTCCGAATCGCAGCAATTTCATGATCGCGCCGACGTCGTGCCAGGCGTCTCCCCGGCTGTCCATAATGGCAGCAGATCGCAATGGCTGGAACAGTATGTCAACCCAGCCGCATTCACCGACAACGCTCCCGGAACTTTTGGCAACTCCGCCCGGAATCTCTTTAAAGGACCGAAGATCAACTCTGCCGATGTTGCCATCATCAAGAACTGGAAGGTTCAAGATCGCTATGGAATTCAGTTCCGGTGGGAGATGTTCAATGCTTTCAACCACACCAGCTTTGCCGTACCAATCAATGCCGGTGTGACGAGCTCTGACATCAGTCTAAGCACAGTCAATTTTGGACAGATCACTGCCGTCGGGCCTATTCCTCCACGTGTCATGCAAGGTGCTCTCAAGTTCACCTTCTAGATGCTAAACAAATGGGCCGTCTTGGCTCGGTTGAACGAAGCTGAAGCTGTTGGCGCTGATGCTCGGGGCCAACAGCTTCAGAAGTTTGGTAGAACGGGAACACATTGCCCGTTTTGTCCTGAATGTAGATTGATTGAAAAGGAAACGAAGATGCAGTTGTGTGGCAAACGTCTTTGCGTCGTGCTGGCAATGGCTTTTCTGCCGTCGGATATTGTGGCAGTTGCTCAGGAAAATACACATACCCCCCCGCCATCTGTATCCGTAGGCGCGGCTCTCGATTTCCCTACCGTGTTCTACGGTGCGGCCTATTACAACGAGTACATGCCCGGAGATCAGAACGCGCGCCTCGAGAAAGATGTGGCGCTGATGAAGGCCGCCGGCCTGAACGTGGTGCGCATGGGCGAGTCCACCTGGAGCCTGTGGGAGCCCGAAGACGGCCACTTCGACTACGCGTGGATGGACCGCGTGGTGGACGCAATGGGCAAGGCCGGCATCAAGGTGATTCTGGGCACGCCCACTTACTCGATTCCCGCGTGGATGGCTCACGAGCATCCGGAGATTCTGGAGAAGCGGTTGAATCAGAGCTCCTTCGGTGGCCCTCCTGTGCAGGCCACCTACGGTATGCGGCAGAACATGGACACGGACTCGCCGGCTTACCGCTTTTATGCCGAGCGGCTCGTCCGGCACATCGTTACACATTTCAAAGACAACTCGACCGTGATCGGCTGGCAACTGGACAACGAAACGACTAGCTACGACGCCGACAATCCCGACGTCTTTATCGGCTTTCAACATTATCTTGAGAAGAAATTTGTCACGCCAGAGGCGCTGAGCAAAGCGTGGTTCCTGAATTACTGGGGCGAAAACATTCACACCTGGGAAGACCTGCCCGCGCGCGACGGTGCGCAGAGCACCGGCTACAAGCTGGAGTGGACGCGCTGGAGCCAGATGCGTGTGACAGACTTTCTGCACTGGCAAGCCGAGCTGGTGCGCGAGTGTGCGCGCCCAAATCAGTTCATCACTACCGACTACGGCAGCATGATGAAGCGCGACGTGAATGAAGAGGCCATCGCGGCGTCTCTGGACATCGTCGCCGACAACATCTACCACGGCACGCAGAACCACTACGACGGCTCATTTCAGGACCTACAAAGCGACTTCAGCCGCTCGCTGAAGCACCGGAACTTCCTGGTGACTGAGACCAACGCGCAGACCATCGGATGGGCCTCGGAGAGCCAATATCCGCCCTACGACGGCCAGCTCCGCGAGGATGTCTACACCTATCTGGCCGCCGGTGCCAATATGGTGGAGTACTGGCACTGGGGCTCGATTGCGGCCAACCAGGAGACGTATTGGAAGGGCATTCTCTCGCACGATCTCGAACCGAATCGCGCGTATGCCGAGGTAAGCCGTACTGCGCACGAGTTGCAAAAGATTGGTCCGCATCTGGTCGGTCTCAGGATTCACAATGACGTTGCAATCCTGTGGAGCCGTGACTCGGACAACGCCATCAGCTTCATGCCCTATGGCGGGCCGATTCCGCAGTGGTCATGGACCCACATGCCCGACGGCTACGACTCGCTGGTCCAGCAGATGCATCACTCGCTCTACGACCTCAACGTGGGCACAGACTTTGTCTTCCCTACCACTCAAGACTTCTCCGCCTACAAGCTACTCATCGTACCTGCGCTTTACGTTGCAGACGATGCCCTGCTGCAACGAATCTCGGATTACGTGAAGAACGGAGGTCATGTAGTGATGACCTTCAAGAGCGGATTTGCCAACGAAAACTCCGGCGTGCGCTGGGTGCGCACGCCGGGACCACTGCGCGAGGCCGCCGGCTTCAGCTACCAGGAGTTTTCCAATCTCGAACATCCACTTGCGCTCAAAGGCGATCCCTTCCACGTGGGCGCAGCCAACGAGGTCCAATACTGGGCGGAGTTCCTCATGCCCGAGCACGCCAAAGCGATTGCGTACTATGACCACCCGTTCTTTGGGAAATGGCCGGCGATTACGGAGAACCAGTTTGGCTCGGGCATGCTGCTTTACGAGGGGACGTATCTCTCCGACGCGCTGCAAACGGCAGTGCTCAAGCGCGCCGTGGAAAAGGCTGGGCTGAGTAGCCCGGATGAGCAACTGCCCGCCGCAGTCCATGCGCAACATGGCGTGAACCGCTTCGGCAAACGGCTGCATTATTACTTCAACTACTCCGGTAGCGAGGTGAAATTCACTTATAACTACGGAGCCGGAACCAATCTTCTGGATTCGAAACCCGTGGCCGAGGCCGAAATGCTAACACTGGCGGCGTGGGACTTGGCAATCATAGAGCAGAGTGCGGTGGAAACTTTGGTCTTACCCAAGGAGAACTCAAAGATGTGATATGGCTTCTCTAAGTTCGTAGGTAGAGATATGAAAAGGAGATGTAGCGGTAGACTCACGCTCTCGCCCGGCAGCCAATCTGCGATAAGTTCCTCGCGATGCTCATTGGTTATCTGTGGGTATGTACTCGTGATCATGTCGTTGGTTACTGCGAAGACGGCAAGCGCCGCGCATGAAGATTTGACATCGCAACTGAAGCAGGCGACTGCCTATCATGAACAGGCTAATTACGCTCGCTCGATTCCAATTTTGAAGCGGATATTGCAACAATCCGCCTTGAACTACTTCGCTAACCTTCTGCTGGGAGAGGATCTATTTCACAGTGGAGATATTCAGGATGCTATAGCCCCACTGGAAGTGGCGTGCCGGGTGCGGCCTCAAGACGCCACGGCTGAGGTGTATTTAGCAGACGCTGCCGCCACAGGACGGTAAGGACGATTCTCCGCCAGAGTTCATGCAGATCTTCTGTTGGAGCCGCGCCGTACCGCTGAATCGCGTCGGCGATCTCCAGGTAGCTTCGGGTCTGAACAATCGGAAAACACGCATCAAGCGTCAGAGAGTTGCGCTGTCCAAGTTGTGTGTAATGAACATCCTGCTTCATTTCATACCGTAAGAAACTGTGTATTACTTGCCAAGCATAGCCGTCAAGCCTAGATTTGCCTCGATTCTGAAAGGGGTAGTCATTGCATGCCAGAATTCCGATGCAGATCGGACAGAATCGCAACAGCCAATCGATTTATCTGGAGAATCCGGGGCCAGGGAAAACGCTTACCCGGCTTGTCCTACATCGTTACAAATTGCCCACGCTTCTGCCACTTCTGCCACAAGCAATCTTTCATAGCCATGAAGAACCTGGCGTCTGGACTCGGGGGTTGCACTCTCGAAAGCGAGAAGAAGCGAGTTGAGATGCCGGTTCCAAAAGATGAAGCGAAAACAAACAACGACGAGAAGCGCATGTGGACGGATAAGCGTGCGTCATCCACAACAATCATCTAGCGGGAACTAGACCTTTCAAAGGAGACTCCATGACGAGAACGAAATCTACGATACGAGTATCAATCCTCGCTTTCCTCCTATTGTGTATGGGAGGACTACCGGTCTTCGCTCAATTCTTAAGCGGAATTGAGGGTACGGTACACGATCCATCCGGGGCTCTGATTTCCGGAGCCAAGGTCAGCATTACGGATGTCCGGATCGGGGTGACGAGAACAATCACAACCAACCAGGCGGGCTACTTCCGCGTGGACAGCATCGGCGCATCCACTTACACAGTGCGGATTGAAGCCAGCGGTTTCAAGGCCTGGGAGCAGACGGGACTTGTCCTTCAGGTCGGCGAGACCCGCACCCTTGCGCCAACGTTGGAGGTGGGACAAGCGTCCGCCGAGGTCATTGTCAACGCCTCGGAGGCTACAGTCGATCTGGAAACGGCGAAGACCGAGTCGGTCATTTCGGAAGCCACCCTGCAGGAGACACCGCTCACAGGCCAAAACATCTACGGCCTGACCGCTCTGACACCGGGAATGACGGGAAGCGCGGTTACCTCCGGCGACGACTATACCAATGAGTACGCTATCAACATCAATGCCGCCGGACTGCGCCAGGAAGAAAACGGATACCAGATCGATGGCGCGTACACCAATACCCCGTCCCGTGGCGGCGGAACTTCAATCTCCCCCAATCCCGAAATCGTGGAATCTATGGAGGTCCGAACAAACGATTTCGATGCCGAAAAGGGGAGAAATGGCGGTGCGACGGTCGACGTTTTTACCAAATCAGGCTCGAACAGTTTCCACGGAACCATCGATTACTATTTCCTGAACAATTCGCTGTCTGCGCGCACCGAATTTGAATCTTCGGTTCCGACGTTTCAGCGCAATGAGGTGGGCGCCACTTTTGGAGGGCCGCTTATCAAGAATAAGCTGTTTGTGTTTGGCGCTATCGATGTGCTTCGCTCCAGTATCACCAGCGCCTACACGGGCCAGTTCGAGACAAAGGATTTCGATACCTGGGCTCAAACCAATCTCCCCAACAGTGTAGGAACTCAGACTCTTTTGATGGCTCCGCCCCTAAACTTCCCAACCACCGGCATTGAGACCGTAAGCCAGATAACCGGAAGTTATTTTCCGCTACCGGCGGGTATCCCTGCCACCTTGGATGCGGTTGGCACTTCGGATATCAGTTATTCCTTGCCTAAGAACGGATACCAGTGGAGTGTCCGAGGCGACTACTATGCCACCAAGAAGGATCGCATCTACGCGGATGCGCTTCGAACCTTGGATACATCGCAAGGCGCGGTTGCGCGGCCTGCGCTGACCGACCAGGAAGACAATCATTCCGATTTTGCCAATGTCGATTGGACACACACATTCTCCTCGCATCTTCTGAATCAAGTAGGCGCGAATATCATTCGTCCCTATGGCGACGAGCAGGGAGTCCCTGCGTATGCTATACCCTACGTCAACGTAACTGGATTGTACGGATTTTCAAATTGGGGACCCGGAAACTTTACCCAATCGACACTTGGCTGGCGCGATGTCATGACGGCGTCTGTGAAAACTCACACACTGAAGTTCGGCTTTGACCAGTTCAATATCCGCGAGGCAGATTCACAAGACGGTGGATTTGATCGCCCAACCTTCAACTTCAACAGTTTGCTCGACCTTGTTCAAGGCGAGGCGACCTCGGAATCGGCAACTCCTGTCAGTCTTATCACGCACCAAGAAGCTCCCTATAATCGGCGATACCGTGCACTCTACACGGGATTCTTCATCCAGGACGACTGGAAAGTCATGCCAAGATTTACTTTGAATCTCGGTGTCCGGTATGATGAAATGGCAAACTTCTTTTCCATCCTTAGTCCGCAATTGACCACATTCACATTCGGACAAGGTCCAACCGAGAATCAGCAGATCGCGAATGCTATCACCGCGCTAGCCCCGAATAGTCATGTGTTGAACCATAATATATGGGGCCTAACACCGCGAGTAGGCTTTTCCTTGGATGTTTTCGGAAAGGGTCGGACTGCGGTACGCGGTGGTATCGGTGAGTTTTCAGATCAACCGCCATACCTCCACATCACAGACATCACGGCAGGAAACCTGCCAAACTTTTACACCCCGTCTTTCAACGTCCTGTCGGGAACTCCACCCACATACCAGCTTTGTAACGCTCCATCGGGCTGGAACGACATCTGTCCTGTGGTGTCCACAAACAATGTCACACTGAACTCGAGTGGAGGACTCCTCAACAATGGCGTTCTCCAGAGATCGACTCTCGGTGGATATTCTCCAAACTACAAACTCACTCAGGTCATAGACTGGACCCTGAGCGTGCAGCAGGAATTGCGAAGCAATCTCATTCTTGAGGTGAACTATTCCGCGTCGGCTGCCCATCACCTGCCGATCTACAATCAGGACCTTAACCGCTTTGCTGACGACTTGATCATCAACAACGGGACTTTGACACGTCTCAATCCAAACTTTGGCGACATTACCTACGCCACTTCCGACGGCAATTCCATTGGCAACTATGGCTCTGCAATGCTAACGCGCCGCATTTCCCACGGCCTGGCGTTGCGTGGCATCTACACCTATGGGAAGACGCTGGATGTTGTCAGTAATGCGGGTTCTTTGGATAGTGGATCGATCACAACAACCACTAGCGTAATCCAGTCGCAAGATCTAGCAGCGCAGCGCGGCCGCTCCGACTTTGACATACATCAGCAGTTCGCGGCCGATGGCACCTGGATGGTGCCAAACCACTATAACACCGCCCTGCTGAGGAACGTTCTCGGTGGATGGCAGTTTGGCGGCGTGTGGACCCTACAGACAGGGTTGCCCCTTACGGTCATGACAAGCGCTGCATTTTCGCCGATCTGCTCAGGGGGAACAGTGCAAGCTGTAAACGGCAGCTGCCCTACTGGTAGCACAATCACCGGCGATAGTGGAGGCGACTACAACGCGGACGGATCTAACTACGATGTGCCGAACGTACCGTCTTTCGGTAGCAAGTTGAGCGGCCAAAAGAAGGCAAACTATTTGCACGGAATCTTTACCGCGTCTCAATTTCCGGTGCCCTCCTTGGGAACGGAAGGGGCCCTCGGCCGGAACACATACGACGAGCCGGGGTATAACAACTTTAACTTCAACTTTGCGAAATTCTTCTCTACTCCTTGGTTCTTCGGAGAAAAGTTGAAAATCGAGGCAAAAGGGGAGGTTTTTGATTTGTTCAATCGCGTCAATCTGGAATCGGTGCAAGGGGATCTATCCCAGGGTACCTTTGGGACCGCTACGAATCAACAACCCGCGCGCAGTCTCCAACTGCACCTACGTGCCAGTTTCTAAGCTAGTTTGACCTCGGTGAGAGGTGGTGGTGGATTGCGGCGTGTCGTTTTCTTCGGACTGCGCCGGTTCCACCACTTCTCCTCTTCTCGTTTGCAATGAATGAGTGGCGAGAAGTGTGTCTGCGCTATCTCTCTGCTGCCCTGTTTTGCAGCGTGGGGACGGCCTAGGCATCTGCCACTCGTCGATTGACGCAACGAACACAGACCTCCTAGGATTCTGGTGTTTACGATCATGAGAGTTGCCTCAGTTCCGCGTGCCTTAATGGAGAGTGAAGATAATGCGCATCCATTTCGATCTGATTCCATTGTGCCTTTTGGCTTCCGACAGGCTCATAGAACGGGGAATGCGGTTATGCGCGCCGCGACCGTGATGCTGGCGATTCTTGGCTTGGCCAACCTCGTCAGCGTTGGAGTATTGGCTCAAGCCAACGGATTTGTCGTGGATCGAGAGAATCGAACCATTGTGGTGGAACCCTACGGCCCCAATATCGTTCGAATCACCTTGAGCTCGGAAAAGCCTGCAGCCCTGGCAGCGCCCGGTTATGGAATCACAGGCACGCCATCGATGACAGGGTGGACGCAGACGCAGGATTCCGACGGATACGACGTGATTCGCTCGGGACGAATGATCGTGCGATTTGCTCCGCAGGACCTGTCGATACCTCACCGTATGCCGCTCGACGCGTTGAATGAGTCGCTGAGAGAGCACTATTTCGGCGGCGGACCTCCTAGTGGACATGGACCCTACAATGACGCGATCTCAGTCGCAACGGTGTCAGGCAA
>Ga0224555_1004230_pt1 | contig 13428 bp, 15 predicted proteins | sample 714S23034metaG_FD_180687 | JGI IMG/M metagenome (GOLD analysis project Ga0224555, IMG submission 180687) | Peat soil microbial communities from Stordalen Mire, Sweden - 717 S2 30-34 | ecosystem: Environmental > Terrestrial > Soil > Wetlands > Peat | place: Sweden: Norrbotten County, Stordalen...
GTGAAAGTCGGACGTAAACCAATTGTCAGCCATGATGACGATTATGCAGGAATGCCCCTCGCATTGTTTGTGCGGACAGCCGAGTTTCGCGTCAACGGCGAAAGCTGTTCATTGCGCGTTCGCATTGCTGTCGTATCAGCGCGGCGACGGCTTCGGCAAAGGGGTCGGCAATCTCCAATCTGGGCAGCGTTGCAATGATCGTTTCGGCTAGTTCCGGCACACGTCGTTTCACCATCGGCTTCGCAAGGCCCGCCTCCTCCGCCAACTGCTCGAAGTTCTTCGGCGTAACCTTCTCTGATGAATACTCACCGCCAATCTTCATCGCCATAGTACGGCTAAGTTCCGGGTAGTAAATTGTGCTCACCATGTCGTAGAGCGGAGCGAAGCTGACCTCCATGTTGCCTGTCCCGACACCGTGATAGAGCAGCGAGAAGTTCTTGCCATGAGCGTCCATGTTGCCAACCAGATAGTTATAGATCACCGCATCCAACAGACGCGCCAAGTCGATGACGGGCGTGCTTGAGACCTCGCGCAATAGTGCGAAACATTGCTTGAGCGATGGACCGCCTTCCTTCTGATATTTCATCTCGGAGACGATGCCCTGGGCCTGACAAAAGTCCTCCTGATGCAGCCGTTCGAGGACAGCCCCTCCACTTCCAATGCGGTGAATGCGGTCATAACGCTCCACCAAGAGATAGGCCATGCCGTCTACGGTTCGGGTTTGCACGGTCGCAGTTGGCAGTCCTACTGCTGCGGCGAGATTCATGCAGAGTGCTTCATTGGAAACGACACCCTCGAAGCGCTCGACCGCCGGCTTCAGGATATGTGTGCTCGGTGCACCACCCAAAGGAAGGCTAATTTCCTCACCTTTGATACGCACAGCGATCTTGTCCTGTGCGCCCGCAAGCGAAAGCCGTATTCCCTCTTCCCCTGCCAGAAGTGGACGCTTCGGTAGCTCTTTCAAGATCGCTGCGAGTTCCTCTGAGGAGAGCGTGCGATAGCTGTAATTGCTTTCGGGCAGAGCCTCGCCCGCCGGAACGAAGGTGACGGCTCCAGCGCATTCACCGCCGATCTGCTCCAGCATGGCGAAATCGTTGCGGGCGCTGATTCCCAGATTGCGGGCGATGATCTCGCGCTTGCTCTCTTCCGGCAAAATACCAGCAAAGAAACCCCGGCATTCCTTGCGCGCAAAGCGTTCCTTTCGCAGAGGTAAGGATTGTGACAACGGCGTGGCACCGGACGTGCCCAGCCAGCTCTCTGCATAGCGAAAGGCGATCTGGCCGCCGTCGTCCTGGATGAGGTTGCCGACAAGGTGATTGTGCAGATATACGTCGAGGGCTTTCGCCATGCTCTACTCTTCTTTCTCACTCAGCCGCAGGCGACGACGACGGCGGCGTAAGGGTCAACTTGATTCCCAGGGTTTGCAGGATCGTCAGCGCTTTTCCGATCTCGCAGGTCTCTTTCCCCTTTTCGAGATCAATGATGAACCTCAGCCCCGTGCCGGAAGTAAGCGCCAGATCCTTCTGAGTAACGCCCAGGCTCTTGCGCGTGGCCTTGATGAGGCTGCCGATTTGCTGGGATGTGTATTTCAAGCCCCGCCCTCAATAAATGTTCCCGTTCGGGAATAATACCATGCATGAGAGCTTGGTTGGCAATAAATATTCCCGAACGGGAACTATCGGGATATCAAGTGCTTTCCAAGGGCCAATATTCCCGAGCGGGAACTTTCGCGTTCTTGGCTACCTAACCTCGCGCAGTGCATGACCTCAACTCTTTGGGCTCGCAGCCGTTGCTTTCTTCGCTTGCTGTACGGATATTATCTTTTCCTGTTGTGCGCCACTTGGACGGTCATGCCAGTCCGTGATCGCAAGACATACATGCACGCCCTTGAACGAGCGCGTATCGGAGATACATATCATCGCCTCCGCTAATGCCATTCCTGAGCTTCTGGATAAGCGGGTCATGATGTCACTATCGTTCCATCATTGAATGATATTGACACGCTTGCGTCTTGCATCGGACCCCTATTGGGGTGCGACGGCGACCGGACGAACCGGTCGCACGAAGGTTGCGGTGAGGAGTGGGAGGGTGGCGATGTTGTCGGGCTGGGACTGCGCCTGGACGACTAGCTTGATGCGGGTGCCCTTCTGGAGCGGCTTGGCGAAATGCCCCTGCTTGCCGAATGCCACGACGTTGTAGTGAAAGGCCTGTAGGTTGCGGTCGGCGATGATTGCGACTCCGAAGGCGGTGTACTTGCGGCCATTCTTGGAAGTGCGGCTGGTGGCGGAATTGCTGACGGTGCCGAAGAGGGTGATGGTCTGTTGTGTCTGCATGGTGTTTCTCCTTTTGCCCGGTTACTCGGGACACACATCCCGAAGGGGCGCAAAGGTGCGCTGCTCCCAAGTCGCGGCATGGCCGCGTTGCCAAGAGAAGAAGTTTTTGGAAAGGGACCCGGAGCCTGCGAGGGGGGAGGAGTCCTAAACCCGTAGGGCGCGGTACGCGAGTTCTGAACGCAGAGCCGAAGGGCGCAGCTACAGCACCGGCGCGGTGGCCGAGTGATCGTGCAAACAGGAGATTTGCTGACTGAACCTGTCAACAGAAGCCCGTATCAGGTATCGCACACTAGACATCTGCCGAGGTGGAACGAATGTTGTTCAATGTCAGACGTAGGAAGAGCCGGGACTAAACTGTATGTGCTGCATTTATTTATAGACGCGCATGAGAACAGATCAGTCCAAAATCGCCGAGTGGCTCAGGCAGGAAGTGCCAACGCTACACCCAGCCTTCGTACAAGCCGTCCAGCTCATGGAGGGCGCAAGTTTTCTGGGGCGGTCGAATTTTGGCCTCCTCAGCAGAATCTGTGGGCGGTCTCGGGTTCCGGCAGTCGCCCAAGTGCATGATACTGGGCCATTTCCATGGCTTTGTAGGTGCGAAAGCCGTACGCGCGTCTGGTTATCACTCGAATCTTGTTGTTGAGGCCCTCGACGGCGGCGCTGGAAAGCTCTCCTTTGGCCCGGAACCAGTTCATCAACAGCTCTTCATGATTGCGTAGCATGCGGGCGACTTTCTGCATCGGTTCCAGGCGGCTGCGCATGGCCCGCTCACACCAGGCATCGAGGAAGCCGGCTGCCCAGAGAACCGACTTGTACTTCCAAAAGTGACCGAAGGCTTCCTTCAACTCCCAGGCCCGGGCCGTCTCCAGTTTGCTGGCGATCAGCGCATTGAGCTTCTGGCGGGCCTTGCCGCGCACTCGGCTTCCCTTGCGCAACAACGGCCAGCGCATATTCTTTAGCTGCTTCGCTTCGTCTTTGCTCTGGGCTTTCAAGCGACTTCCCTCGGCCCGGCGCACCTCGTCCACGGCCTGGTTCATGTGCTGGGCGATATGGAAGCGATCCAGCACATGCAGCGCCTGGCTGGCTTCGGCGGCAAGGACATTCAAGTAGGGCCTCCACATATCGCTACAGACAAAGCGCAGCCCTTGGACCACCGCTGGCCCCAGCGCCTTCAAGCCCTGCCGGAGCGTCTTCTCCGAGCGCCGCTTGCCGATCCACAAGAGCCGCCGGCAGCCCGCATCGATCTGATAGATCACCGTGAGGAAGTTGTCGGCCTTCAAGCCGTGTCCCCAGTGGATCTCGTCCACACCAATCGCTTCGATCCCCTGTAAGACGCGATGCGCCAAGCCATACTCCACAAACCACTCTACCGAGCGATAGACCGCTTCCCAACTCACTTGGAAGGCCTCTGCCGTCTCCCGCCAACTTAGCCGCCGCGCCCAGCGGGCGAGAAATCCCATCATGGCCAGAGTGACGGGTCGCTTGCCGTCGCTCCAGGGAATGTGCTCGACCACCACACCGTGCTCTGGGCACTTCACCCGCCGTGGTGCGTAGAGGAACCAGACCGGAATCCCCCATAGCGGTACAAACTGCCAGCGACGCTCCGGCTGCCGATCATAGCCCGGAGACGGCCGCCGGCACTGGGAACAACGCCCGCGCATGCCAGCATGAGCCGCCACGCGGACTTCAATGGCTTCCGGCTTTTCGTCGCCCAGCAAGCGCATCTCGCGGTAGACGAAAGTATCCGTCCGACCAACACCATGGTTGACGGATCTGGGCAGCCGGGGATAGGCTACTTTGCCATCTTTGCGGCGTAGGCCGTGGGGGTCAGTTCGTCCAGGGACTGGATGGAGCGGTCGGCTAGGCCGGGCAACACGTCGGCCAGATACTTGCGAATGGGCACGCCCAGTGTGCGGCAACTCTCGACGATGCTGAAGATTGCGGCGATCTTTGGTCCCGCCTCTTTGCTGCCCAAGTGCAACCAGTTACGCTTTCCGATCGCGATTCCCCAGACATTCTGCCCATGTCGGTCAGGAATTGGAGATTCACTATCGTTGGCACCCGCTTTACGGGCGGAAAGTCCTCTATCGAGATAGCGAACAACGCGGCCCCGGAGGCGTTGTCCACGTGGACGACGGTTCTGGCATGGTCACGATGGTCCCCGCATGGATGTTGGATCCCGTAGTTTGCGCAGGCATGAAGCTAGGTGAGCCGCGAGTCTCTGTCGTAGCTTTGCGAGAACTGCATCATCGGCTGGTTGAGCGCGGTTTGCGAAAAGACTCCTCTAACGATTCCACTATCGTTCAGGAGGAGTGCGATGAGGTCGACTTGCGAGAACGTTCGGCGGCCGCTTCAGCTGCTGGCCGTGACACCGCGTCAGATCAGCCTGGCGTTTACTTCAGTTCAACTATCCGGGATGAATCCATCGCAGAGAGCGCGAGCGCTGAGCTGCTTGGCCAACCTTCTGATGTTGGCCGCCGGCGGCGCAGATCGGGAGGTCAGCGATGATCAATGCTGAACTCTTGCCTTCGGTGGTGCTCCAGCGCAAGGCCGTAGTCTACGTCCGGCAATCGACTCAGGCGCAGGTGCAAATGAATCTCGAAAGTCAGCGACGGCAGTACGATCTGGTTGGCGAGGCCCGACGTTTGGGCTTTCGTGCCATTGAGGTGATTGACGACGACCTTGGCCGTTCCGCTACTGGAACGGTCGCCCGGCCTGGCTTTGAGAAGCTGGTAGCCGGGCTTTGCGCCGGAGAAGTTGGTGCTGTTCTATGTCTGGACGCATCCCGGCTTGCAAGGAATGGACGCGACTGGCATCATTTGCTGGAGCTTTGCGGTCTGGTTGAGGCGCGGGTGATCGATCCGGACGGTGTATACGATCCGTGCCGGGCCAATGATCGATTGTTGCTCGGCATGAAGGGGAGTATCAGCGAATTCGAAATAAGCGTACTGCGTTCTCGGATGTTCGAGGCAGTTCGCGCCAAGGCCAGGCGCGGAGAGTTACGAATCAGCGTGCCGATAGGTTATGTCTGGCATCGTGAACTCGGTCTGGATTTCGATCCCGATCAACGCCTGCAGGAAGTGATCCGGCTGATCTTTGCGCGCTTCCGTGAAATCGGTAGTGCACGACAAGTATTTCTGGTGTTGCGGGCGGCGCAGATCCACTTTCCGCGGCCTTCCGATGGTCGGACGCTGGTGTCGTTCGACTGGACGCTGATACGCTATCGAAACGTGATCTCAGTTCTCAAGAATCCCTTCTATGCAGGAGTGTATGTGTACGGCAAGAGCGAGAAGCGGACTGTGATTCAGAATGGGCGAGCTCACCGGAGTTATGGCCATGGCAAGCCGTTCGACGACTGGGAAGTATTCATCAAAGACCACCACAAGGGCTATATAGACTGGGAAGAGTTTGAGCGCAACCAGAAGCAGATCGCAGCCAACGCTTATGGCAAAGTCGGAGATGTTAAATCGGGGCGAGGTGGGACCGCATTGCTATCTGGTTTTCTTGCTTGCGCTCGCTGTGGGCGCCGCTTGTCGATAGCTTACAGAGGGCATGCGCCGAGACAGACCGTTTATCGCTGCAATAGCATGGACCTGACCGGCCTGGCCCGATGCATGACGTTTGGAGGTTCCCGTGTGGACGCTGCCATCGCAAAGGAGTTGCTGCGCGCAGTCCAACCGATGGCTATCGAAGCAGCCATGGAGGCGGAGCGTATGCATTTGCAAATTTTGAACGAACAGCAGCGCGTTGTGGAACTGGAACTGGAACAGGCGCGCTATGAAGCTAGGCTTGCCGAGCGGCGCTATGCCGCTTGCGATCCGGATAACCGCTTGATCGCAGCGCAGTTGGAAAAGAGTTGGGAAAGCACACTGCGCCGCGTTGAAGCTTGCCAGGCGCGACTTGATGCAATGTGCGCGTCTGCACAGGAAAGTACTGCTGCACCGGACTTCACCGGGCTTGCCGAAGATCTTGAAGCCGCATGGAACGCTCCCGGCGTAACGATGCGCGTTCGCCAGCAGCTTGCGAGAGCCTTGATCACCGATATCATCGCGGATGTAGATGAAGAGGCGCGGGAAATCATCTTGACCATTCACTGGCAAGGAGGGCAGCACTCCGAACTGCGGCTCCGCAAGCCAAGATCGGGTGAGCACGGCCGCCGCGCTTCGGAAGAGGTGCTTGCGGTCGTGCGCAGCATGTCTTGTCGATGGTCCGATCAGGATATAGCCGCATCGTTGAATCGTATGGGTATGCGCACCGGACAGGGCATGACCTGGAATGCACAACGCGTGAGCACTCTGCGCCACGAGCACGGCATCCATGCCTATCACTCCGCCGAGAAGAATGGCGAGTGGCTGACGATGTCTGAAGCCGCCGAGCTGCTTGGCGTAAGCCATCACGTGATCCGGCGCCTGATCAGGGACCGCATTCTGCGCGCCGAGCAGGTGGTTCCCGGTGCACCGCACCAAATCCGGGCCAGTGATCTGCAAAGTGAGGCAGTTGCTGCCGACATCGCCCGTAAAAACCGCCCGTGTCGGGCTGTCGCCGATGGCCAACTCCCAATGTTTATAAGTACTTCAGAAGGAGGGGCATAATGAACGCCCAATCGCGATGGGGCGCATCGAGTTTTCCGCCCAGTTGGTCGACAACTCGATCACCGGATGTTCCATGAAGCGCGTCAGCTTCTCCCAACGCGTCAGCGTGTAGGAGATTGCGTTGCCGGCAATGGACTTCGGCAGGATCGCCGCCGAAGCCTGCATCGCAAGCAGCAGCGCATGCAACTCTGCCAGAACTGTGGGCGCACGTTCCTGCCGCAACGCATGGCGGTCATCAAGCGACAGCTTCTGCTCGTGCGCCTCGCGGTCGATCGCAAACAGTCCATCCATGAGCGCGACGACGCGTTCCAACTTAGAGTCGGTGGCGTTGGCCTTGGTCTGCACCTTGATGGCATCGATAAATTTGCGCCTTGCGTGCGACCAGCAGCAAGCGTGAATCGAATCTTTCGTGCCGATGTCTTTTTCGTAGGCGACATAGCCGTCCGTGTGGAGGATGCCGCCATAGTCTTTGAAGAAGGCTTTCGGAACCTCTTTGCTGCGCGTCATCTTGAAGTCGAAGACCACGCCCTTCATTGGCGCGCTGTACTGCCAGAAATATGCCTGATGGTTCGCTCCCTTTTTGTCGTGCGTCTGCACTCCGACATAGGTCTCGTCGGCCTGGATGTAATTGCCGGCAAGCAGATCGCGCGCCATCCCGTCGACGATAGGGATCAGCAATTCGCCCACGCGCAACACCGCGTCGTTGATCGTGCTCAGCGCCACATCGATACCGAGATCGCGCAGCAGAATCGCGCGTTGACGATACAAGGGCGATGCATCGCAATACTTGCTCACCAGAAAACCGATGATCACTTCGTCCGAAAAGATCGACTTGGGCGCGATGCGTATCGGCGTCGCAGCGGTTGCTACACCCTGCTCGATACAGAGGCCGCAGGCGCGCTTCTCGCGCTTGAGAACAGTTACGAAGAATTCGATCGGCTTCATGTCGAGCACTTCGGTCTCTTCATAGCCGATAAACTTGGTATAGCCACCGCACTTGCCGCAGGTGCACTGATCGGGCGCGCAGGGGATGATCTTGTCGACGCGTTCCAGATGCGCTGGCAGCTCGTTGCGGCCAGGATGATTCTGGCGGGCACGCCGCTGCTTGTCGGTCGCTTTGTTGCTCTCGGTCGATTCCGGTAGCGGGCCGCGTTCGATCTCGCCCTGTACCTCATCGCTCGACACGGCGGGCTCAAGGTCCAGTAACTGCAACTGCAAATCACTGAGCTTCTCACTGCGCTTGCCGTACGTCTTGATACGTTCCAAGCGAAGCTCTTCTACGAGCTTCTGGATCTTCAACTCGGACAGAGCAATGATCCGATCCTTGGCTGCGATCGCCTGTCCCATCTCCTGCTTCTCCTGCTTCAACTGCGCAACGATCGCGGCGGCAACCGGATCAAGCACAGCGGGCAGATGCGACTTGGAAGCAGGATTCATCCTGCTTCCATTATCTCAGAAAATGCTGTTGATAAGTCATCATATCGCCTGTAATCATGCGGTCTTTCGCGATATGTCTACAGCTTCTGCGACCGCTCGGCGAAACCACTTCCGCTTCGTTGTCGCGGTTAGATCGATGCCGCCAATCAACAGCGCAAACTCTTCGCGTGTTAACTGCACGCGACCATCTGCGGAGATAGGCCAGTGCAATCGTCCCTTCTCCATGCGCCGCGCGCAAACCCAAAGACTGCTGCCATCGAAGAAAAGAATCTTCATGCGATCTCTTCTGGAATTGGCGAACAGAAAAAGATGGCCACTCTGCGGATCCTGTTGCAACGTGCCGACTACAAGAGCATAGAGGCCATTGAAGCCGAGGCGCATATCGGTGGCGCCGGTAGCGACGTAAATGCGCGTGACCGCGCCCAAGCCAAGCATCGCGCTACGCCCGTTCGAGCACGGCGATCAGCCGTGTCAGCGTGGCCGCGTCAAAACCGGCTGATACTGAAATGCGTCGCCCGCATGCCAGTTCAACAAGCAACGGGTCGTGCTGCTCTGTGTGCACTGCGGACTTCTCAACAAACTCGACCGGCGCCAGCGACAACTCCGCTTCGTTGCGGGTCATGGAGGTGGACGGAAGAGAATCGCGATGGCGGGCATGCGGGCAATACTTGTTGAGCGTAGACAGCGACAGACCTTGCTGACGGCAGAACTCCGACCGACCCAAACCACTCTGCGCGTAAGATGCGGCGATCTGCGCCACCTCCGCACGGCTGCGACGATGGCGACGACGAACTGTAGACACTGGATTTTCACTCATGCCTTCAGTGAATCATCTTCCAGTACCCACGAAAAGAATGGACTTGCCCGGAGGGATACATTTTTACAGCCTTTGCAGTCGTCTGAGTTGTACCAGTGAAGTGAATGAGAAGCGCGCTTCCTCTTCATGAACCATGACGACATCGTCGTCTTCATAGCCGAAGTCACGCCAGAGGGGAACTCAGGACGCTTACGCTGAAACAGCTCCCGCTGTGGTTGCTCCGGCTCGCGCTTGGGGTGCATCGTTTTTCCCCAGTTTCCAGTCAATTTGCTGCGTCTTCAGGGAAATTTTAGAGCAACCAACGCCGCATTTCATCAGCTTTTATAAGGGTTTTGTAGGCTTTTCAGGATCGACTATTTAGGAAGAGCAGCTTAGGCACCATCCGGCGAAAGAGGGAAAGAGGGCGGGGTGGGGGGAATCAAGGCACTTTCATAAGCCTGCGCAGTCTTCTTCGCAATCGATAGCCAGGATTGGTCGCCAAAATCCATCGCGCGTACCCCGCTGGCGAGGCGCTCCCGTAGCGCCGCATCCTGAGCCAACTCAATCAGTGCACCGGCAAGCTCGACGGGATCCTCGGGATCGACCAGGAGCGCGTTCTCCCGGTGCGTCAGCAGCTCACGAAACACAGCCAGATCGCTCGCCACAATCGTCTTTCCCAACGCCAGTCCCGTCGCCAGCGCGCCACTGGTGGTAATCGCGCGATAGGGATAGACGACCACATCCGAGGCTCGATACAGCGCCACCAGCTCTCGTGTAGAGATAAAACGAAGGTGCAGTTGCACGCGCTTCAGCCCCAGGGTCTTCACCTGCTCGCGAATCTGCTCCAGCAACTCAGGTGTCCCGGTGCCCGCAATCACCAGCCGGCAATTGCCGCCTTGGGCCTCCACACGCTGCCACGCGCGCAGCAGGAGATCGACTCCTTTGTACGGAAAGATGATCCCCTGCCACAGAACCAGCACACCACCCGGCTCCTCCTCTGAATCCTGCGGCGTTTGCTCGGAACCGGCTACCGGCAGATCATAAAAAAACGGCCCATGCGGAATCACCGAAACCTTTTCCTCGGGAACTGAAAACTCAGCCACAAGCCTCGCCCTAACGTGATCCGAGTGGCAGATGATCCCATCGGCCATTCGGTATAGCTCAAAAAAAGTCCCCTTGAACCTCTCGCCCGTATCGTGCGGAAGTAGATCGTGGACCGTCAGCACAATCTTTGAGCCCCGTTTGCGACAGAACTCAAGGAACCAGAAATCCAACGGCAGACGCCACTTTAACATCGGCAGGAACTGGACATGAATCACCTCGGGGGGTGACACCAGAAAGCGCACCGTCAGTGCAGACAGATTTACAAGCGCTTCCAGCAGCTTCAGCACCCTGCGTGGCAGACGCGGCAGGGGAAACTTCCCCACCACATCTAGAAGTCCCGGATCGACCTTGATGCCACGGCTTGTGAAGCAATCGGGATCGAGGTAGTAGGAGATCGATCCCACCGTCACATCGACGCCCTCCGCAAGCAGAGCCCTGGAGAGATATGCCGTGTAATAGGGTACGGTAGCCCACAGGTCCATCATAAAAATGCGAAGCCGCCGGTTGCTCACTTTTTCTTTCCTCGCTGAGTAGCAGAAAATTCAACCCGGCGTTCTCTGCCCTTCGCCACTGCCGCAATCGCCTCCTCATACACACGGAAATAATCGGCAGTCATCCGTTCCGCGGAAAACTTGTCTTCCACCAGTTTTCTTGCCGCGGAGCCAAGCCGCTCTCGTTTTGCGGGATTCCGCAGCAGCTCGATGATCGCTTCCGCCAGCAACTCCGGAGCTTCCGTAGGCACCAGCACTCCGGTGCGGCCATCCAGAATAACGGCCGGCACCTCGCCCACAGCAGTCGCGATCAACGGCAGGCGGCTGGCCATGCCTTCCAGAATTGCGATCGGCAGTCCCTCCTGCCGCGATGCGGAAACCATCACATCCAGAGAGGCATACACAGAGGGCATGTCGTCACGACGGCCAAGCATGTGCACACTGCCGCGAATTCCGAGTTTGTCGATCAATGCGTCCAACTTGGCACGATCCGGACCGTCTCCGGCCACCACAAATTTTGCGTCTGGGAGTTGCGCCAGGACACGCGCCGCGGCAAGCAGGAAAATATCTATGCCCTTTTCTATAGAAAGACGGCCCACCAGGCCGACGAGCGGATAAGCACTCCAGCCCAACTCATCTTTCACAAAAGCCGATGCGTGGTCGAATGGCCGCAAGTCAATCCCATTCCTGATAATCCTTATCTTCCCAGCACCGACGCCCGCTTTGAGAAGCCTCTGCCGCACATCCTCTGACACAACCACGATTCGCGCATAGCGCCGCAGAATAAATCGGTCCATGACTCCGTAGAAGTTAGCCTTCCGGTCATTGTCAATCCAGTTGTGGCATGTTGAGACAAACGGAATTCCCAAAGCACGCAACGCAAAGTAAACGTACAGGTCTGCCTTGTAGCCATGAGCATGGACAACATCGGCGCCCGTCCGAGCTGCCAACTCCCGAATGCTAACAATCGCGGTTCGATCAATCTGGCCGCTACACGGAATCAGATGCGACTCGATGCCTTCCCTTACGGCGCTTTCATGAAGCTGCAGATTTGGATTCGAGGAGTTCAGGAACACTCCCAGCAGGCTGCGATGCGGCCCCTCATTCAGTGTGCGAGACATGTTCAGGATCACGGCCTCTGCACCGTACATCCCACTGCTACTGATCATTTGCAGAATCTTCATTCCGCGTTATCCCCACCGTCACCGCTATCCGGCTCTTTTCGACTCAAAACCTCCCAAAGCTTTCCGTACAGCCGGTCTCCCAGCAGCCTCTTTGCAGTTGCCTTTATCCGGTATTGACGCTCCAGACTCGCTAACGCACGGCTCCCAGGTTGAAGCACATTGCGAATCCACTCCAACGTCATATCTCCGCGGACATTCAGCCGGCCAACCATAAATCCCGATGCCACCCGCTCAGCCCTGGGCACGGAGGTATAAATCTGCGTATATCCTGCCTCCCGGCAGGCCGCAAGAACCCGCCGGTTGTAGCGTCCGCCCGGCAAGGACATTGTTGTAATCGAGGTTCCGAGCTTATCCTCTAGCATCAGTCGTGCACCGCTCAGTTCCTTATCCAAATCTCCCTGAGCGCAGTGAGTAAGAAGCGTATGCGACCATCCATGTGCACCAATCAACTGGCCAGACTCATGCAGAGACCGCAACTCCCGCCATCCCATGTAGCCCGGTTTCTTCCCCGTCCAGCCCACGGTGATGAAAAACCGCGCGGTCAGTCCTCGCGATTGCAAAACAGGCAGCGCATACTCAAAATCTGAAATGTGCCCGTCGTCGAAAGCCACCTCCGGCCAGAAGCCGGAACTCTCAGTCTTCCGCATCTGGACAAACAGATCGACATGCCTCTCAAACTGTTCTTTTTCAATCACATACGAGTACTCGCTCCGGCACGTCCTCAGTTCATGGTACAGAAGATGAAGTCTGTGCAGGGGCCGCCCTTCCCGTTCCTCAGAAATTGATTCAACGCGCAAAGTTCAATTCCCCCTTGAAGCGATATGCGGTTACCGCAAGCGTAGTTTACCAGCCCGTGTTGCAAGTGGCTGAATTTCTGCAAGGCTGACGGCGCGCTATGACGGGCAGTTGAGGTTGCGCACGGCGAAAAGAACGTGAGTGTCTGGTTGCACTGCATTGTCCGGCTGAGGCCGGCGGGTGAGCCACATGAATCGGCGCAAAACAAGCCTTGCAGCGCGCTTCCTCAGCTCTCGCGGTGTGCCCGCGCCCAGCATTTGTGTATCTCCAGGCTTAAGTTGAACTCACTCACATGAGCCAACTGTCTCTTCAGAATGTTCGTAAGCGACAGATCAATCGAATGGTTGACAGGGGTAACCGTCGGACGGGTTGTCCTCCCGTCGTCGTGTGGAAGATGCGGTGGGAGTCAGATCATCGAAGCGCCTGACGGAGGGTTGGCGAGTCTTGGAAGGATCGCAGTCAAGTAATCCTGCGTGGGGAACCTTAGCTGTTGGCAGCTCTCCACAATGGAAAGGATCGCCGCGATCTTCGGTCCTGCTTCGCCACTGCCGATATGTATCCAATTGCGGCGGCCAACCGCGATTCCCCAGACATTCTGCCCATGTCGGTCAGGAATTGGAGATTCACTATCGTTGGCACCCGCTTTACGGGCGGAAAGTCCTCTATCGAGATAGCGAACAACGCGGCCCCGGAGGC
>Ga0224555_1004231_pt1 | contig 13427 bp, 11 predicted proteins | sample 714S23034metaG_FD_180687 | JGI IMG/M metagenome (GOLD analysis project Ga0224555, IMG submission 180687) | Peat soil microbial communities from Stordalen Mire, Sweden - 717 S2 30-34 | ecosystem: Environmental > Terrestrial > Soil > Wetlands > Peat | place: Sweden: Norrbotten County, Stordalen...
CCTGCTTTATTATGTTTTCCAGGTGCTTGTCGGAACGCTGCCTGGTGCGCCAGCTTGGCGCGAGTGTGTTGTTACTGCTTGCGCGGTTCTCTGCTATGCGGCGCGGAAGCCTTGCCAGGGAGACACATTCGAGAAGAGGCTTCTAGATGTTGTCTCGGCATTCGTGGCAGTTAGCGCCATCGCGGCGCTGCTGGTGGAAGGGCTGGTGTCGCTGACCGCATTGAGAGTGAATCCAGGTGCCCAGCACATCGCTTTCATCCGCACGTTGACAATCTGCGCGACAGTTCTCGCGCTGGCCTATAGCGGCTCGCATTGGCGCCGGATGGAGTTGACGCGCATTGGCTACGCCGCGCTGGTGTTGGTTGCGGCGAAACTGATAGTCGAGGATCTGCGCCTCGGGCATCTAGAATTCACTGCCGCTTCGATCTTCCTCTTCGCAATTACTTTGATCGCGGTACCCCGTGTACGAATATCCGAGTAGCTAAAAACGCAGAAATAGAGTCTCTGTTATCGGCTTCTTGCCGCGTGGATCTCCGACGACTGGCAGCAGATGTACGGTCATCCGATGTACTGCGGAGGGCTGGCGCCAAGGTTATCTACACCTATGATCTTGGCGATAGCTGGGAGCACGCCATCGTCTTGGAGAAGCGGCTTCCAGTGGACCCAAATACGAAGTATCCGCTCTGCATGGATGGCCAGCTTGCGTGTCCGCCGGAAGACTGTGGCGGAATCCCGGGATTTTACGATCTCGTTGAAGCCATCGCTGACCTAAACCACGAACAGCATCAGGAACTGAAAGACTGGCTCGGCGATGACTTCGACCCCGAGGCCTTTTCAGTCAACAGTGTCAACCAGATGCTCTTACCCATGCGCTGCCTCGGCAAAGCCTCAAGGAAATAGACCGTTTCCCTCGACTACGCAGGCTTGCCGAAAACACACGCTATATCGTGACCAAAATCATCCCCCGCCAGCCCTAGAAGCTCCTTGAAACTTGTGCACTGATGGCGGAGTGACTGCCGTTTTTAGGATTACAGGTCTTTTATTGAAGCTATTCCCTCAGCCTTCAATGTCCATATTTCGTTCACAGAGAACGCACGCGGGACTGCGGCCCTCTTTCGGCGACGTTCCCTTTGAGCAGAGGTGAACATCCAAGAGGGCGGCTCGCCGGAGCCGCTCATATTTCCGGGGCCATCCTTTGATGCACATCACGCAATGAAGCTGTTTCCGTGGTAGACTGCCCTCATGCAGAGCGGATTCTTTCAACGCGCGGCGGTGGCCATCGTATTGATGGGTGCGCTGCTTGCGCCGCTTGGAACCTGCCTGCAGCGGACGCAGCACACAGCGCACAGTTGCTGCTCGCACGCTTCGCAGGCCGGTAAGACTGCGAAGCCCGACTGCTGCACCGTGAGCAACCAATCCCCGGTCGCCATGGTTGCACCGGCTTTTGCCGGTTCCGCGCCGATGGTTATTTCGCGCGTGTTCCTTTCTGCGAGCGAACTCTCTTCGCCGCGTGAAGTTCCGGCCGCCGCCATCATCCCTCAACATTCTCCCCCTGGCCGCGCCTCAATCCTGAGAATCTAGCTCGTCGCTTTCGCCCCTGCTGTCCGGGCTGCGCATACGTGTGCCCTGGAACACCCCTCCTGCATTTTCTGGAGCGGAAGAAGAGTGAGCACACCCTGGCCAAAGCCATACATATGGCTTGACTTGGGGGCCATCGATTCTGATTCCGCTGTGACGCGGAGCTAAAGAGTGAAGCATTTCTGTGTGATTGCGCTGCTTTTGGCGGCGCTGCCAATTGTCTGCCGTGGACAGGCTGAGCTGCCCTCCGTGCCGATTTCCAGCGCGATCGCGGCGTCGTTGTCTGTGGATGAAGCGGTTGCCGAAGCGCGGCAGGCCAACCCCGAAATTCGAGTTGCGGTACGGCGCCTGTCGCTGGCTCAAATGAAAACCACAACCGCGCGCAGCCTCGACGATCCCATGCTCGAAGTGCGCGACTGGAGCACGCCTCTGCGCAAACCCTTGGACCTGAATCAGGCGCAGTTGATGTTCATGCTCCAGCAGTCGTTTCCGAACCGGCAGAAGCGGGATTTGCGCGCCAAGGCTGCCGGAGACGATGCAGGCGTGGCAGCCGAGGAGCTTGAGGCATTGCGGCAGCAGGTGGACGCTGACGTCCGCAAAGCCTGCGCCGACCTGATGCGCAATGCCGATGAGATGAAGCTGCACGACCGCCAATCGTCTCTGCTGAAAGAGGCACTGGCCGCGGCGCTCGCCGAATACACCACCGGAAAGGTTCTCCAGGCCGACGTGCTGCGCGCGCAGATGGCGCTGACCCGGTTGAGCGAACACCTCATTGAGTTGGAAGAAGAGCGGGACAGTGCGCGTGCGCAGTTGAATACGCTGCTGGGCCGCCGCTCGGACGAAGCGGTTGAGATTGCCGGAAGCTACGCAATTCCAGCACGTCTGCCTTCCATTGATGAATTGGAGCGCGTCGCCATCGAACATCGCCCGGAGCTTGCCGGCCTGCGCAAGCAAATCGTGCAGTCGCAGGATCAGGGGCAGTTGGCGCGGCTGGCCATGAAGCCGGACTTCACCGTCGGCGCGGGATACATGCTGATGCCCACCGGTTCCAATTCGCGCAATGCCTACATGGCTGAAGCCTCGATGAATCTACCCTGGCTGAATCGTGAGCGACACGACAGCGAGACGAAGCAGGCTGATGCGGCGACGGAGGTAACAAGAGCCGAACTCGAAGCGCGCACAGCGATTGTGTTTTCCGAAATTCGCCAAGCGCAGATCAATGTACTGTCTGCACAGAAGCGGATCAAGCTCTATCGCGACACGCTGTTGCCGCAAGCCGAGGCAGTCTTCAATGCCTCCGCCGCCGCGTACAAGAACAATCGAACGGAATTCCAAAATCTGATCGACAGCCAGAACCTGCTGCTCGACATTCAAACCGCCTGCTACAAAGCATCGGCGGCAACGGACGCAGGCATTGCTCAGTTGGAACGTGCCATCGGCGCGCCCCTGGCCACCAAATCCGGCACCGAAAGGACAAGCAAATGACAGCAAGAGAGAAGAAGTTGATCGCATTGGGAGCAGGCGTAGGAGTTCTGGCGGCGGCGTTGGCGGTTGGAATTTTGATTGTGCGGGAGCAGCCTTTGTTCGCATCCATGCTCACGCCGTCCGCGGCCAAACCGGTTGCCACCATGCAACCTGAGGCTGGACTGGAAAAACAGCAAGGCACGCAACCAGGCACGACGGTTCAACTGAGTCCTTCCGAGATCACCGCGGCGGGTGTGCAGATTGCCGAAGTTCGCACCGCCGCATTGAAGACGGATATTGTCGCGTTTGGCCGCGTGGAGCAGCCCGAGGCGCAGCTTGCCGCGGTGAGCACGCGCATCGGCGGCCGCGTTGACAAGCTCGATGTGCAATACACTGGCGAGCGCGTGCATAGCGGCCAGGCAGTGGCCGACTTGTACAGCCCGGAAGTCGCGACCGCGATCGAGGAGTATCGCCTGGCTCAGGAGAATCGCAATCATCTGCGCCAATCCGACGATGCGTATGCGCGCCAGCAGGCGGATGCATTGGTGCAGGCAAGCCTGCGCAAGCTGGAGCTTTGGGGCATATCAAACAAACAGATTGACGCGCCGGGAACCAGCACCGTGCCTCACGTAACGATTTACGCCTATGCCTCCGGAACAGTAGTCGATCGCAAGGTGACGCAAGGCCAATATGTGAACGCGGGCGATACGCTCTTCACCGTTGCCGATCTGAGCCAAGTATGGATCAAGGCTGATGTTTACGAGGAGCAGTTGCCGCAGATTCGCCAGGGTCAGCCTGTGGACATCACCGCCGAGTCGCTGCCCAACCGCACTCTGCACGGCCGCGTGGATTTTATTGAACCAGCGGCGAACCCGCAGACACGCACTGTGCCCGTGCATGTGCACATTGCCAATCCCGGCATGAAGCTCTTACCCGGCATGTTTGTGAACGCAAACTTCGTGAGCCGCGCCGCGCAGACGACCATCGTGGTTCCGCGTTCGGCCGTGCTCGATACAGGCACTCGCAAGATCGTGTATCTGGCCAAGTCTGATGGCGTCTTCGAAGCGCGCGAAGTGCAAGTGGGCGCGCCCAATGAGGATCTGTTCCCGGTGTCCAGCGGATTGGCGCTGGGCGACAAAGTGGTGCTCAACGGTAACTTCCTCATCGACTCGCAGGCGCACTTGAGCTCCGGTATGTCTGGACTCTACGGCGGATCGAAAGAGTTCTCGGCGAACCAATCAGCGCCTAACTCTGCGACGAACAAAAGCGCGGAGACCAACGCAGCCAAGATCGATTTCCATGCGGATGCCAATCCGATGAAGGCCGGCGAAGACAACACCTTCCACGTGAACCTGACCGATGCGAGTGGAAAGCCCATTAGTGATGCGCTGGTGACCGTCACGCTCGTCATGCCCGCCATGCCGGCCATGAACATGCCGGAGACGAAGAGTTTCTTCAATCTTCCATGGGTCGCAAACCACCAGATGTATATGGGCAACGGCCAGCCGCCGATGGCTGGAACGTGGAATGTTCTTGTGGATGCGCGCAAAAACGGCGGCGTGATCGCATCCTTCCACACTCACCTCAGCGCGAACTAGGAGCCGAAAATGATCAACCGCATCATTGAATTCTCAATGAAGAATCGCTGGCTGATCCTGGCCGTCTATGCCGCGCTGGTGGTGTGGGGATACTGGGCGCTGGTGCATACGCCCATCGATGCGATTCCCGACCTGAGCGAGAACCAGGTCATCGTGTTCACCGAGTGGCAGGGCCGTAGTCCGCAAGAAGTGGAAGACCAAATCACCTATCCGCTCACCGCCAATCTGCAAGGGTTGCCGCATGTGCGCACCGTGCGCTCTTCCTCCGCATTCGGCTTCTCGATGGTGAACGTCATCTTCGAGGACTCGGCTGATATTTACTTTGCGCGCACCCGCGTGCTGGAGCGGCTCAGCCTCGCCGGCAGCTTTTTGCCCGCCGGCGTCACGCCGATGATGGGACCGGACGCAACCGGTGTGGGCCAGGTTTTCTGGTACACCGTCGAAGGACCTTACGACAGCGGGACACTGCATTCGATTCAGGATTGGTTCATCAAGTACCAACTGAACTCCGTACCTGGTGTCGCCGAAGTCGCCAGCGTCGGCGGCTTCGTGAAGCAATACCAGATCGATCTCGATCCCATGAAGCTGCGCGCCTACAACGTTGCTCTCAAGGACGTAGTGGCTGCGGTGGAGCGCAGCAATAACAACGTCGGCGCCAAGGTAATTGAGGTTGGCGACACCGAGAACATGGTGCGCGGCATCGGGCTAATTCGCGGTCTGAAGGACATTGAGAACATTTCACTCGGCGTCTACAACGGCACGCCCGTCACTGTCGCCAATGTGGGTAGCGTCCAGCTTGGCCCCGAGTTTCGCCGCGGCGTTCTCGACAAGGACGGCAAGGAAGCCGTGGGCGGAGTCGTCGTCATTCGCTATGGCGCCAATGCGCGCGAGGTGATCGAGACCGTCAAGAAAAAAATCGACGAGATTCAGCCGGGGCTTCCCGCGGGTGTGAAGATTGTTCCCTTCTATGACCGCGGCATTCTCATCGATCATGCGGTCGATACACTGCGCCACGCGTTGATTGAAGAGATCATTCTGGTCACGCTGGCGCACGTGCTCTTCTTGTGGCACTTCCGCAGCATCCTTGTGGTCACCATTCCATTGCCTCTCGCGGTACTCGGTGCATTCCTATTCATGAAGGGCGCGGGCATCTCGTCGAACATCATGTCGCTGGGCGGAATCGCCATCGCTATCGGCGTACTCGTGGACGCGGGAATCGTAATGACGGAAAACGTGATTCGCCAGGCGGAGCAATACGAGGAGGAGCACGGAAATTATCGCGATCACATCTGTGAGATCACGCTCAACGCCGCAAAATTTGTGGGCCGGCCCATCTCCTTTGCCATGGTCATCATCATCCTGGCGTTCGTGCCGGTCTTTGCGCTCACCGGAATGGAAGGCAAGATGTTTCATCCGCTGGCCTTCACCAAGACCTTTGCCATGGTGGGTTCCACGATCTTAGCTATCACGCTGGTACCGGTCTTATGCACGTTCCTCATCCGTGGCAAACTGCATCGCGAGGAAGAGAATCCGGTGATGCGCCTGCTGCGTGCCCTTTATCGGCCCACGCTCAGTTGGGCACTGAGCCACAGGCTCATCACGCTCGGCACAGCGCTGGCCTTGTTCTGCGCGGCCATCTATACGGCAACCACCATCGGCTCCGAGTTTATGCCGCCGCTGAATGAGGAGACGGCGCTCTTCATGCCCATCACCGACCCGCGCATCTCGCTTACCAAGGCGACTGAGATCCTTCGCCAGCAGGACGCGATCATCTCCGCCGATCCTGCCGTTGCGATGGTCGTAGGCAAGGTGGGACGGGCAGATACTTCCACCGATCCAGCACCCGTGAACATGGGCGAAACCACGATCACCTTCAAGCCCAAGGAGCAGTGGCCCAAAGGACTTACGAAAGACGCCATCCTTGCCAGGCTCGATGAGAAATTGCAGATTCCCGGCGTCACCAATATCTGGACGCAGCCAATTCGCAATCGCATCGACATGCTCTCCACCGGCATTCGCACGCAGGTCGGCATCAAGGTCTTTGGACCCGATCTGGACGTGATTGAAGCCAAGTCGGAAGAAATCAAGAATGTGGTGCGAACGATCCCCGGTGCAGTCGATGTTTATGCCGAGCGCACCACAGGCTCTCCTTACCTCGAGATGACCGTGGATCGTCCGGCCGCGGAGCGCTACGGCTTGAATGTTGCGGACGTGGAAGACGTGATGGAAACCGCAATCGGCGGCAAGAATCTGACCACCACCATCGAAGGAAGGCAGCGCTTCCCGGTACGCGTGCGGTATGCACGCGACTTCCGCGAAAATCCGCAGCAACTCGGCGACGTGCTGGTAACCGGAAGCAATGGCGCGCAGGTGCCGCTGAGCAAAGTGGTCACCATCAACACAACCATGGGATCCTCGATGATCAGCAGCGAAAACGGACTGCTGCGCGGTTCCGTACTTCTGAATGTGCGCGGTCGCGACGTGGGCGGCTTTGTGGACGAGGCAAAGCGCGCAGTTGCAACCAGCGTGAAGATGCCGCCGGGCTACTACGTCGAGTGGAGCGGCCAATACGAAAACCAGATCAGCGCGCGCAAGCGCCTGGAGATGGTTATTCCCCTCGTTCTGTTGGTGATCTTCGTCCTGCTCTATCGCACCTATGGCTCCGTGAAAGAGGCAGCTCACGTTCTTCTGGCCGTTCCCTTTGCGCTTACCGGAGGAGTCTTCCTGGTGAAGGCGATGGGGCTCAACTTCTCGGTTGCAGTGTGGGTCGGTTTCATCGCGCTCTTCGGAACCGCGGTGCAGACCGGCGTGGTGATGGTGATCTATCTGGAAGAGGCGGTTGCGCGCCGTAAAGCCACGGATGGCAAGCTAACTCGTGTCGGGCTGCATGCCGCCGTGATGGAAGGTGCGCTGCTACGGCTTCGCCCCAAGGTAATGACTGTGGCTACGGTGGTTGCCGGCCTCTTGCCGCTGCTCTGGTCCACGCGCACCGGCGCCGAGTTTATGAAGCCGCTTGCGGCACCGGTGCTGGGAGGGATGCTGAGTTCACTCATTCACGTGCTGATTGTGACTCCGGTGATTTTCACCTGGCTGCGCGAGCGGGAACTGCAACAGGAGGAGGCGAAAATTTAGAAAGAGGCAGAAGCGTGCGCACGAAATGGAGATGAGCCCCTGCAGGTGCATATCCTAAACCTATTGAACCGACGCGATCTGCCCCATCTCCTGCTCTGCAGGTGCCGGCGAAGGTACCGGATTCGGAAGAGTACCGTCACAAGCTTCGAAAAAGAGGAGAGATTTCCGCATCGGCAGTCCAGAATCTGATGCTCCATTTCTATAACAATGAAGAATCACCCATTCCTGAATCTGGCGTAACTAACGATGAACGAGGAGATTACGAGCGAATCCGCCTCGGTCGCTTTTGCTGGAAGCGGACGTGAGAGTACTCGCGCCATTACTACGACTTTTCGATGATGGCCCAAGGGCCGACCCGCTCCGAGTCTCTTTCTGACTTGGCTCTTCTCGCGCAGGTTGTGAGGCACAAAGAGGCGTTCTATCCTTCCTTCAGGGCACACTATGAACTTGCGCACCCCGGAAATGTTCGCCTCATACCAAGAACGGAATGCATCATTGCTTTGGAGAAGGACTACCGAAACATGGGTGTGATGATCTTTGGTGAGCCGCCGTCATTCGACAGCATCATCGAAACACTTGATGCACTTGAAAAGCAGATAAACGGGTAACCACGCAACATGCGAGATGTATTGGCTATCAACATCTATCCGGGCAAAGTTGGGTGGGGATCAATGAGGTAGCCGGGGCCTCAACCATGCATATACCCAGGTTCCTGCCAGTGCGCTCAGGACTGCCACAATCATTACAGAGATTCCGTCTCCAATCAGCGCAAAGAGAGGTCCGGGGCAGGCGCCGGTGAGCGCCCACCCCAGCCCGAAGATCGCGCCGCCCACTGCGTACCGCACACCGCTTCCCAATTCCTTGCGAGGAATCGCAATGATTTCGCCGGAGACGGATTTCAGCTTGACCCTCTTGATAAGTTCGACAAAAGCTGCCGCCGTTGCAATCGCGGAGCCGATGATTCCATACATGCGAAACGACTGAAAGCGGAACATCTCCTGAATGCGGAACCAGGAAACAACCTCCGACCGAGTCAGAACGATTCCGAACGCGATCCCCAGCAGCAAATAGACAACCAAGTATTTCGGTCGGATCGCAACGGAGGCGCTTCTCACATCTTCAATTTTATATGTCGCTGCTTGTGTCATACTCCCCCCAACAAAAGCGGCAGAATCAGATACGTTGCTGCAAGCCCGCCGGCAAAGAAGCCAATCACTGCAATTAGCGAAGGTAACTCAAAGTTAGCCAGTCCGCTGATTGCGTGCCCTGATGTGCAACCTCCTGCATAAGCCGTGCCAAAGCCCACAAGAAACCCTCCCACGACCACCGAAATAAACCCGCGGAGCGTAAGAAGAGCGTGCCAACTGAACAGTTCTTGTGGCGCTACTCCTGAAAAGTCATGGATTCCCAATTTCATTAGCGCAATTCTGGTCTCAACCGAGATAGCAACAGGATGAACCGCTCCTGCATGAAAGGCGATAAAGCCGCCAATCAGGACTCCGGCAAGAAACACGAGGTTCCAAAGCCCAACCCGCCTCCAGTCATAGCGCAGAAACTCCACACGTCCCGGAGCGATGATGGAACACAGATGCCGCAGATTGCTCGAAATTCCGAACGACTTGTTGCCCACAATCAACAACGCCGGGACAAAAAGTCCGATCAGCGGACCTGCCACATACCACGGCCACTCACCTTGGAACCAGGCTGCCATACGTTTTTCATCCCTATGGCGCAACCAGCGCGCCTGCTACTTTTTCTTGTCCTTATTCCATCCAAAATCTACCTGGAAGGAATTCTGATACATGCTCAGATTTGCGCTTCCGCCGCCATAGGCCGCTGGAATTGAATTGACGCCATTCACCGAGTTATTAAAGGCGTGAATATACGCGAAGCTGATTTCCTTCCCACTTTCCGAGCTCCAGGTTGCTCCCGCATGTAGGTGGTCCTTAGTTACTGCCGGCGCCAGCAGATTAAAGAACGTCTGCGAATTGTCAATGGGAACGCCACTGTGATTGTACCCTCCCCGCAGCGTCAACGCCGGGTTGACTTCATAGTCGAACCCCGTCTTGACCACGTTGATGTCATGCCATCCGAACCAGGTCCGTTGTCGGTCCCAAGCGGAGAGGTGCTTGCCAGGGTGTTGGCAATTGACTTCACCTGACCATACAGAATGCGCTCCTCGTCATACAGCAGCGTCGCTTTCGAGCCAAGCTTCACCGCCGCGTCGCCCGCAAAGTTGGCCGGAACGTCGAATCAGCCGTGCTCGGCAAACAGTCCGCTGTAGCGGTCGAATTTGCTCACGTACGTCCGGCTTTGATAAGTCGCACCTAGCGGAGGCGTGAAGAAGCGGACCGCGCAAAGCGTGGACGATATTCACTTTCTAATCGGGAGTTGGAACGCAAACGAGTACTTGGCGGATTCAAGCTCGAAGTGCAACAAATCCCTAATAGGAGATAGTTGCATATGGCGAAAATCTACAGTCACCTGGATGTTTAGGAACGGGCACTGATCGAGACCCAGTTAACGTTAGGCATGAAGCCGGCGGCGATCGCTGCCAGCCTCATGCGGGCCCGTTCCAGCATCACCCGTGAAATGCACCGGAACGGCTGGAAGCCAGCGTTTGTTCATCGCGGCAGAGCGACCGTTGCCGGGAGGTACAGATGCGTATCCGCCGACCGGCGCGCCCGGCTGCTGGCGATCAAGCCGCGCGTCCCGTGCAAGCTGGTTCCCGGCAACCCGCTGTGGATCACCGTGGTCGATCATCTCCACCAGGGCTTGAGTCCGGCGCAGATTGCGAGCACACTGGCGCGTATGCCCGATCCTGTACGGCTCAGCTACCGTTGCGTTGTGGCCATCGATATACTTGGTCGTCGAGAGCACTGAGATGTCGGCGCCAAGTTCGAGAGGCTTCTGGAGAATCGGAGTCAAGAAGGTGTTATCGACGACAAGAAGAATTGAGTGGCACTTCGCAATCTGAGCAACGGCTTCGATGTCAGTCAGCTTCAGCGTTGGATTGCCGGGCGTCTCGATGAAGACCATGCGAGTCGCGGGAGTGATGGCAGCTTCCACATTGCCAGCGTCGGAGCTGTCTACAAACGATGCGGTAATTCCAAGATAATCCAACACTTCGCGAAATAGGCGCATCGTTCCGCCATAGACGACATCGGAGACGACCACGTGATCGCCCGATTTCAAGACAGAAAGAAAGAGCGTTGAGATGGCGGCTATTCCAGTGCGAAAGCAGACAGCCGGAGGCGTCCCCTCAAGCGCTCCGATTGCCTTTTCCAATGCATCGACGGTCGGGTTCGAAACGCGCGAGTAACTGAATCCCTTGTCAACGCCAACGGCGTCGTGGACGAATGTGCTGGTCTGATAGAGCGGGAAGAGAATCGAACTGGCGTGAGAATCCGGCGCGTCCGCCGTGAATTGCAACTGTGGAATCCTGCGGGTCTTGTGCGTTCAACGCAATCTCCTTTGCATCTGGTGAAAGAATATCCAGAAACTACTGAGCCGCCACGGGTGTCCCAGGCGGCCGCCAGCATGGAGATTGAGATGGTGAACTCAGACTCTCGAATCTGGCCTGCAACCGCCTGGGTTGCGCATGGCCATCGGCATTCGAGAAGCAAGGATCATAATCACTCCTGGTCGTTTCGTTAAACTTGGAGCGCCGGGCGGGAGTTGAACCCGCGAGTACAGGTTTTGCAGACCTGCGCGTTAGCCTCTTCGCCACCGGCGCTTTTGGAACTGCCAACCGGATTCAATCAAGGCTGAAAACCGGCAACTGTTCACGGAAAATCAAAAAACCCACCTCGCCTTCTGGCGGGTGGGTCGTAGGGATTCAAGATTCTAGCTTTGGAATCTAGCCCAGCGAACACGCCCGCACAGTGCAGCCATGACAGCAGCAGCACATACACATCGCGGGAGTGAACAGATTGGCCATTGAATCCTTTTCTGGTCGACTGCCAACCTTTCGGCGGCAACCGATTAGTTGTAGGTTAAAGCAGCAGCAATTCCGTGTCAAGCCATCGAAAGAAAAGATGAGGTTTTTTATCCCTTCCATTATCCAAACCAGCGTTGCTTCATAGCCTCCGAACTGCCGCTTCCGCCACTTGTTGAATATGTGCAGGGCGTGTCCGGCAGCAACCGCCCACAATCTGCGCTCCTGCGGCAAACCACTCGGCGGCCTTGGCTCCATAGCTGACCGGATCCCCTGTGCCCGTCCGCCGGCGCCCCTCGGCATCCCACTCCTCGCCGGAGTTCGGATAGACCACAACAGGTTTGTTCGTCGCTTTGCGCAGTTCACTGATCAGCTTCGGAATACGCACCGGCGGCGTGCAATTCACTCCAATGGCCATCGCCTGCGGAAAGCGCGCAACCTCGGCCGTACACTCGCTGAGTAACTCGCCATGAGTTACATGCCGATCATCCTTGCAGGTGAAGCAGAACCACGCCGCCAGTGCCTCGCCGATGGCCAACGCTTCATCGAGCGACGGCAGCGTCTCAAATGCCAGCACATCGGGCGCGAGTTGACCGGGCGCATTGCCAGCCAGCACATGAATACGCTCACGATGGAATTCAACCATATCGGTAAAACTGCAACCGTAGTTTCCGTGATATTCGGCGCCGTTGTGCAGCGCGGCTCCATACGGTCCCAGCGAAGCCGCCACCACAACTCTGCGTCGGGAAACTCCGCGCAGGCCGCGCGCCAGTTCGATCGAGCGGAGCAGCGCCGCGTCTGCCCGGTTGGCCGCTAAGCCAAACTCCGCGTATCCCATCCGCGAAACCTGATAGCTGGAGGTCAGAATACATTGCGCTCCAGCCTCGATATAAGCGCGATGCACGGCAATGACTTTTTCCGGCGCGTCTTCCAGAACGTGTGCCGACCACAGCGGCCCATCGATATTGGCGCCGAGGTGCTCGATTTCTGTGGCCATGCCGCCGTCCAAAACCTGAATCCCGCGCAGAATCGAGTCCCGCTCTTGCGCTTTCGTAGTCATCGGCACCGTCCTTGCTGAAGTTTTTGCAGATTCTCGATGGCGCGATGCAAGGTCTCCAACTGCTTGCAGAAGGCAAAGCGAATCTGGTGCGCGCCGCCGCCCGGCTGGCTATAGAAGCTCGCGCCGGGGACTGCCGCAATTCCTATCTCCTTCACCAGATGAGTCGCAAATGCACGATCGTCTTCAAACGAGAATTCGGAGATATCGGTCATGATGTAGTAAGCGCCGCCGGGCTTGAAGACTTTGAACCGGGCCTTGCACAGAGCATTCAACAAGAGATCGCGCCGTTCCTTGTAGCCGGCAGCAAGCTTCTCATAGTAGCTATGGGGCATCTCCAATGCCGCAGCGCCGGCTGCCTGCAAGGGAGCCGCAGCGCCCACGGTGAGAAAGTCATGCACCTTGCGAATTGCGGCAGTGAGAGGTGGCGAAGCGATGGCCCATCCCACGCGCCATCCGGTCACGCTGTAACTCTTTGACAAACTGTTGATGGTCACCGTGCGCTCGCGCATTCCGTCGATGGTTGCAATGGAAATGTGCTCAGCGCCGTCGTAAAGAATGTGGCTCTTCAGCACAATGAGTGGGTAACGGGAGCAGTCAAAGCTGGTATTGAGGCGGCTTCGCCGCGGCTTGTCGGATGAGTTTTCTGAGGGATCGGCGA
>Ga0224555_1004233_pt1 | contig 13426 bp, 11 predicted proteins | sample 714S23034metaG_FD_180687 | JGI IMG/M metagenome (GOLD analysis project Ga0224555, IMG submission 180687) | Peat soil microbial communities from Stordalen Mire, Sweden - 717 S2 30-34 | ecosystem: Environmental > Terrestrial > Soil > Wetlands > Peat | place: Sweden: Norrbotten County, Stordalen...
GGAACGCGCGGCACGCAATTGATCCTCGCGCCTAACGACTACCTTCGCGCCGCAACCGCCATCGGCGAGCCCGTGCAGACCGTCGATCTCACCAAAGACACGAAGCCTGTCACAGCGGAGGGCCGCTTATGACTCGCGCTCTCTGGACTCATCTCGCCAAGGATCTTCGCATCGAGTGGCGCTCGCTCGACGCCATGATTTCCATGCTCTTCTTCTCCGGCCTGGTGGTGGTGCTCTTCTCCATCGCCTTCGATCCGCGCGGCGAGTTCTCGCAACAGATCGCCGGCGGCGTGCTCTGCGTGGCCACCATGTTCGCTTCGGTCAGTGCGCTCAATCAGGCGTGGGCGCGCGAAATCCGGCATCAAGTGATGGATGCGCAACGCATGGTTCCCGCGCCGGGAGCTGAGCTGTTCCTGGCAAAGGCCATCGCCAACTTTCTCTTCGTCACTATTGTGCAGGTGATTCTGGCGCCGTTCTTTTTCGTGTTCTATAACCTGCACATCGCGGGCAACGCGTGGCTGCTGGCGCTGGTGCTGCCGCTGGGCACGTGGGCGCTGGTCGGCAACGGCGTCTTCTTCGCCGCGCTCTCCATGAGCAGCCGCAACCGCGAACTGCTGCTCTCGCTCATTCTCTTTCCCATCTTCATTCCCGCGCTTCTCGCCATGGTGCAATCCACCACCGCCATCTTCACCGGCGACAGCGACCCCACGCTCTGGATCAAGATGCTCCTCGGCTACGACATCATCTTCACCACCGCGAGTTTGCTGCTCTTCGACGTCATCTTCCACGCGGAGTAAGAAATCAGCTTTCAGCTTTCAGCTTTAAGCGATGCCGCGAACGAAGTGCGGAGACGCGAGCTCGCGATCGCGCGGAAACGCGGTCGAAGGGACTGCATTTTTGCGCACGGGGTGGGGTGTTTCGTTAAGTCACGTAGAATCAGGCGAAATGTTCGATTTTGTGCTGCCTAAAAGGGCCAAATGTTCGCTTGGGAGCTGCCGTTTACCCCCCAATGTTCGCTTGGAAGCGACCGTTCGACGCGCTAGCGTTCGCCTGGGGCTTCGCGATTTTTTGAGACAAATTAATGAGAATTGCGCGCATTCGCAGTGCGTGTGAATAGAGAATTTCGCGAATAAGAGCGGCAGTTGGCAGAGAATTTCGCGTAAACACGTCAAAACGGGGTCAAAAGCGTGTTTTTACGCGGTTTTTCGCGTGTTTTCGGTGCCAGAAGGCGTTTTCTGGCGCGTTTTTTCGTGCTTTTTGCGTGCAACTTCGTAGTGGTCATTGGCGGGTGGCCGGTGGTCAGCCCGACAAAGAGGCTGGCAGCCGCCCGCGTGGATGTGCGATCCCCGGCCCGTCTCCTCGACCTCCCCGGTCCCCAAAAGCGAGGGACCGGGGGCACCCTCGACTGGATGAGATTCCTCTTGAGACCGGGGCCACCCGCCCGCGAACAGCGGCGTAGCGATGATCGTGCCAGCAGATGAGGTCAAGAAGCTGATCGAGAACAACCCCACATTGAAGGCCTATAGGGACGCCTACTTGTCGACGCTGCCAAAGGAGAGTCCAGCCCCACCGCAGGGTCCTTGATACCTTAGAGGAGCGAGGCTGTCTTGTATACTCGCAACCGAACTTGATCAAAGTAAGTCGTGCTTTCTGTGCATAGAAAGAATCAGGAGGATCCCAATGCCGCAGTCTCCCGAGAACAACGACCAAAGCGCAGTTCAACAGGCCGCCGATCAGCATGCCGAGGAAATTCTGTCACGACGCCGGGAAGGCCGCGCAACGCGCGCCGCTGCTCTCGCTGCTCATCCTCAGCCCCTCTCCATGAAAACCGAACTCACAAAGGCTCCAATTGCGGGGGTTGCAGGAGCTGTTGCCCCCGCTCCCACGTCCACGACCACGCAAACGGCAGGCTATCTGCTGGCCGTCGGTGACTCCTGGTTTGACTATCCCATCCATGACATCCTGACCAGGCTTGACGACAACTACGGCTACAACATCGAATCTTCTGCCCATCGTGGCGACCCGATTGAGAGCATGGTTTCGAGCGTGGGGCAGCTCGATAAGTTCGCGCGCTGCATGGACAAGATCGTCGCGCTCGGAGCCGCGCCCAAGGCCATCTTGATTTCGGGTGGAGGCGACGACATTGCGGGCACCGAGTTCGGCATGTTGATCAATAACGCCGATCTGAAGCCCATAGCCGGCTGGAACGATCAGGTGATTGCCGGCGTGATCGACACCCGCATCGCCGCCGCCTACAGAATGATGATTCTTTCCGTCAATTCTCTCTGCCAGCAAGATCTCGGCCGCACGTTCCCCATCCTTGTGCACGGCTACGACTATCCCGTGCCCGACGGTCGCGGTTTTCTCGGCGGCGGGTGGATTTTACCGGGCCCGTGGCTCAAGCCGGGTTTTGATGAGAAACTTTTCACCGATCTCAATGCCACAACGCAGATGATGATGACGGTTATCGATCGGTTCAACGCGATGCTTCAAAATCTGGTGCAGGAACCGGGTTTCCAGAACGTGAGATACATCGATCTGCGCAAAACGCTTTCGAACTCACTCGCCAACTACACGGACTGGTGGGCAAACGAAATCCATCCCAACGGGGGGGGCATTTTCGGTGGCCAGGATGGCTGGGGAGCAGTGGCCGCGAAGTTTGAAGCGGTGCTTGCGACGCTTCCGTAGCGCGATTCCAGAATAGGTGTAGCCAGCGTTTGTGATGCTATCATCCCCGGTCCCCGAAAGCGAGGGACCGGGGGCACCCCAAATGGGTATAGCAGTGATGGAACGACTCTAGCCCCTGGTGCACGGTTTCTCTCGCGAAAAATCGCCGCTCTTGCCGCCGGATTTTGCTTCGAGGCGAATCTCGCGGATGACGATGGATTTGTCGAGGGTTTTGGTCATGTCGTAGACCGTTAGCGCGGCGACGGCGGCGGCGGTGAGGGCTTCCATTTCGACGCCGGTTTGGCCGACCGTGGCCGCGGTGGCCGTGATGCGCACGCCGTCTGCGACGAGATCGGTTTGCACGTCGACGTGCGTGAGCGCCAGCGGATGGCACATGGGAATGAGCTCGGCGGTGCGCTTGGCGGCCTGAATTCCGGCGATGCGCGCGACTTCAAGCGGATTGCCTTTGGGGTTCGACGGCAGCGCGGAAATCACTTTGGCGGAGAGCGCTACGAAGGCTGAAGCGGTGGCGGTGCGGCGCGTGGGCTGCTTGCCGCCGACGTCGACCATGGCGGCTTGGCCGGTTGCGTCGAAATGCGAGAGGCGCGAGGGATGCGAACGGCTCGCGGGTTTCGGTGCGGGTTCGGGTTTGGGTTTGGGCATGAGAGTCCTCTCTCGAAATATTCTCAGGAATTCGTCCGGCCCTCCGGGGCGGGGCGGTTGGGGGCTTGCGTTCCCAGGGTTTCGTCCGCCAATGGCGGACTTCACCCTGGGCTATTCTCGACCGCTCCTCCGGAGCGGAGACGATTGAAGGCTCGCGGTCCGGTGTTTCACGTCCGTTCCCGCCGGAGCAGCAGGCCTAGGCGTTTCGCTCGAACTTCATCGCCCTCTGTGCGCTGTCTTCTTGCTTTCTTGCTCCCCCGCTCTCCACTTTCGTTCCGGCAGCGCCGGGTCAGGGCAGAAGGATGCTGACGGTTGTGCCCGCGTCGAGCGAGTCGCAGTCGTCGGGCACGACCAGGTAGCAGTTGGCCAGCGCCATGGCGGCGAGATCGCCGGAACCTTGCCACGCGACGAGCGTCACTTCGGGCACAGGGCTAGTGAAAGTGCACGCGGCGGGTAGAAAGCGTGTGATGCCGGGCTTCGTGTTCACGTCTGCGGCCAGACGCGCGAGAGCGAAGCGTGGCCCGCGATCGATGCGGCCGGCAAGCGCACTCAAAATCGGTGCGGCGAAGAGCAGGAACGTTACGGCGGACGAGATGGGATTTCCCGGCAGCCCCAGGAAACACTGCGTGCGACGCCATTGCATGGAACGCCATTGCATGGAGCGGCCCTTTTGGCTGGGGTTCGTGCCAAGGCGAGGTTTTTCTCCAAACACCAGCGGCTTGCCCGGCTGCATGCGCACGCCGGTGAAGTGGAAGCGGGCTCCTGCGCGGGCGAGTGCGGGCTCGACCAAGTCGAATTTGCCCGCGGAGACGCCGCCCGTGATGAGCAGAAGGTCGGCCGTGGCGGCGCGGGCGAGCGCTTTGTCGAGAGATTTGGCGGTGTCGCGCGCGATGGGCAAGATCCACGGTTTGCCGCCGGCTGCGGCAACCATCGCGGCCAGCATGGCGGAGCTGGAGTTGCGAATCTGGCCGGGCGCGGGCTTGGCGGCGATGGGCACCAGCTCGTCGCCCGTGGAGAGGATCGCCACGCGCAGCTTGGCGTAGACAGTGAGCTCGGCAGAGCCGCAGGACGCGGCCAGAGCAATTTGCGCTGCGCCGATCAGCGTTCCGGCGGGCAGCAACGCAGTGCCTTTGCGCGCCTGCGCGCCGCGAAGCACGATGTTCTCGCCTTGCTTGACCGTGCGCGGCGGCAAAAGGCGGACAGTTGGAGCGGCAGCGGTTCCGGCAGATTCAACGTGCTCGATCATCATGACTGCGTCGGCGCCGCGGGGAACCGGGGCGCCGGTCATGATTTCCCAAGCTGCTCCGCGCGGCAGCGGACCGGATGGCGGGTCACCCGCACGGGATGCGCCCACAATGGGGAGCGGCCGATGCGCGGAGGCTTCAGCGGCACGGCACGCGAAACCGTCTCGCGTGGAGCGGGCGAAAGGGGGCTGGTCAGTATCGGCGCGCAGGGTTTCGGCAAGCACGCGTCCGGCCGCAGCGGCCAGCGTTACGCGCTCCATTGCGGGCTTGCCGCGCGCGAGGTGCTCGGCGCGTTTGGCTACGAAAGCTGCTGCCTCGGCGTAACTGAGCAACTCGCTAGTCATGACATGGATTGTAGATGGGGGGGACGGAGTGAATGGGGCGCGGGCGGGTTTTGTGGTGGGTTGGAGAAGGCTGGTTGGGGTTGGTGCTATCCCACATCTCAAAATCGAGATGTGGGGCACCCGGCAAGATGCTTGACGCGATTGGCCACGAAAGCTGCGGCTTGAGCGCAGGTGAGCAAGTCGGCACTCATGGAATGGATTGTTGAGCGAAGAGAGTTGAATTCATGGTTCATGGGGTGGGAGGAGGAACCCAAGTGAAGCACATGGCCTCGCTTCCGTCGCTTCCTTTCACGATCAGTCTAACTTCAGTGTCCTGTCCTACCATCTCACGTTCCGCACCACTCCGCATAACACAGATAATTCTGCCGGCATCCCCTGCGCCGACGAGGGTATCGTTGCGGCGATTGACCGTGATCGGACCCGGCCCGGACTTCCAGGTAAAAGTCAACTTGCTATGTTTGGGAAACCCGATGGCCTTTGCCTCAAGTTTTGCGCGCTGGCCACCGTCGATCTTCTCAAGCTGTTCGATTTCGCACGTTGGGGGTGGAGCGGGGGCGGCTGATATTGCCCTGCCATCTGCTCCGACGTGGCCCGGTAATGAGGCGACGATCAGCCATACCGCATCGGCTTGCAATGCGCTGCTAAACCAGATTCCGAGGTGCGGCCCAAGGCGAATGGTAGTAAGGCCCCTCATACTTCACTCTCCCAGCGATGCATCCGGTTTACAGGTCAGTTGACGGAGATGCAGTGCGCTGGCGCACATTATGCAAGGAAATATCGACAATGCGCCGGGTGAAGGATCAATCATCGAACGGATTGTAGTGCGTCGCGTCGCGGCGCGAATCATTTTGCCGCGGGCGGGGTGGCGGCGCCGGTGTCTTTTTCCGCGTTCTCGAGGTCCGCGTTCTCGAGGATGGTGGTGACTTGCGCGGCGTACTCCCCGGTGGGAGCCAGCCCCAGGTACTCCCTGAACGCTACCAGGCACTCAGGAGACAGTTTGATTTTATTGGTATCGGGATCGATGGGCGCGTTCACCGCGAGTCCCTGGGCCTTGATGAAATAGAGGACGGCGTCCTGTGGATTGGCCTTGATGGCCTCGTCGGCCGCATCGATTTGCGCTGAGGTGTTCTTCTCCTGGAAAAAGATGACGGCCAGATTTCGGAGGTACGTGGCAGCATGGGCGGGATCGGCTTTGACGGCCGCGGCTACGGACGCATTGGCTTCGTCGACCATACGCGTGCGGGCGTAGACCTCGCCGAGGCCGGCGTTGGCCGCTGCGGCGAGCTGCGGGGCAATATTTGCGGTCTGCGGGCTACTATCTGCGGCCTGCGGGTCAGGATTTGCGGCTTGTGGGCTAATATTTGCGGGCTGCGGGTTGGGATTTGCGGCCTGCGAAATCAGATCGAGTGCTTTCTTGAAGCTGGTCTCCGCGTCAAGGTAGTTTTTGAGCCCCAACTGGGCGCGCCCGAGATCGATCCACAGGTCCGCCTCGTTCGGCATGTCAGCGGTCGCCTTGCTCATGAGCGATTCGACATCGGAGTACTTCGAGACACTGATTTCGCCGGCCATGGAATCCACGTCCGATGCGGAGGCTGTCGAACCCAGGATTCGGATTGCCGTGGCCCGCGCATTCGCTGCATCCTCGAAGTCCCGGTTTGCCGTCTGCAGATCGGCGTTAATGGAGGCAATCGTCTTGTTGGTGGCCGCCGCATTGTCGTTCGACTCTTTCATCTGCCGCAGCCGCTCTTGTTGCTCGGGCGAGAGCCGGTCATAGTACTCCTGGCGCGTCATATCGACATCCTGCACCGTGCCTTTTCCGGCCAGAATGACGACGCTATGGATGAAGTCAGTGACTTTGCCTTCAGGGGTACCGGGCGCACGGTAAACCAGCGTGTATTCGCCAAGGGGCACTCTGCCGGTGTAATCGCCCTTGGGGGAAACCGTAATGCTATATCGCAACGTGACGCCGCCGTCGGTGGACAGGCTGACGGTGCCGCCGTGCTGAGGCGCGCCAGTGGGACCGGTGACGATGCCTTGAATCCAGCCGATGTCCCGCTCATCGTCTGGTTGATCGGACTGTTGGGGAGGGGCGGCCGCAGCCAGCTGCGCAGGCGCAGCGGCGAGCGCCAAAGCGAACAGGCCGACTGCAAAGGGGAAGCTGCCCGCGCCGCGCAGACGCAGACGCAAAGTGAAACTCATGCATTGCATTGTACGGCGATTTGAGACTAAGCCGGTTCCGGGATTGGTGTATCCGGTCTTTTTGCTTTCCCACCCTTTCCGCAAAGAGCGCGATCCTTCGACTTCGCTCAGGAGGATGGGGCACGGAGGGCATCGGTACACCCATTTTGGATTCGCTGCTGGTGAGCGCACCCAAGAAAAAAGGGCGTCCGTTGCGGCGGACGCCCTTCGATCTTTTCGAGCGGAGGCTGAGCTACTTTACCTTGATGCCGGCCTGCAGCAGGATGCCAGTCACGTCTGCTGCGAATTGGCCCTTGGGCGCCAGTTGCAGATATTTCTCGTAGGCTTCCGCGCAACCCGGAGGCAAAATGTACAGTTTCGTTTTGGGGTCGATGGTAGCGTTCATAATCAACCCCTGGCCCTTGATGTAGTAGAGGAGGGCGAGGTTGGGATCGTTCGGGTTCGGATCCGCCTTGATGGCGTCATCCGCCGCGGCAGCCTGCGCTGTGGCATTGCCTTCCTGGAAGAAGATGATCGCCTGATTCTTGAGATAAAGCTGCGCGTTGCCGGGATCGGCCTTGGCAGCAGCGTCAAATGCGGCGTTGGCCTCAGGAACCTTTTGGGTGCGCGCGTAGCACTCACCCAAGCCAGACTGGGCCTGACCGATTACGGGCATGCGCGGCTTTTTGGAAGCGGTTTCGAGATCGACGGCCTTTTTGTAGGAGACGATGGCATCGTCGTACTGCTTAAGCCCGGCCTGTCCGTAGCCCAGCTGGTTCCACAACAAGGCCTCGTCCGGCTTGAGGCCCGTGTCCTTGGTCGCAATGCTCACGATATCGGTGTACTTGGCGGTCCTGATCTCGGTGACTTTGTTGGCAAGATCGGTTTTGGAAGGGGTGCCACCCAGGGCCTGCGCCGCGAGCGTGGCTGCGTTATCGATGTCTTTCTTGTCCTGGTTGACGACCTTCAGATCGGCATTGAGCTGGTTGATGAGGACGTTGGCCTTCAGGGCATCGGCGTTGGTCTTCTTCAAGTCCTCCAGCTGCTTCTTCTCCTCCGGCGACATCTTGTCGATGTATTCCTGGCGCGACATGTCGACGTCCTGCGCAATATCCTGCCCGGCAACGAGTTTGACGCCGCGGATCGAATCGACCATCTTACCGGCCGGCGTATCGGCGGCGCGATAGACCACCATGTAGGTTCCGGCAGGCGCATCTCCGGTGTAATTGCCGGATTCATCGACCGGGAAGGTGAACTTCAGGGTCACGCCGCCATCGGTGGAGAGGCTCACCGAGCCGCCGCCCTGGGGTTGTCCCGTGGGATTGATGACGCGGCCGTGAATTTTGCCCGTATTTGCAGCGGGCGCTTGTTGTGCGTGCCCGGGCGCGAGAGCCAATGCCAAAAGTCCCGCAGCAGCCAGACCCAGCCAACGTGAAAGAGTGCGATTCATATTTTCTCCTTGAGAGCGGCGGGAAGCAAACTGCCCGCGGGCTCAAAAAATTCATCATCTCAGGCGCGGCGGAAGAAAGTCATCCGGCAGAGCGCATTGGTGAGCAGAACCCACGTTAAATCTAATCCATCACCCTGCACAAGAGGGCTCCGGCCCACTGTGTGCCGATGCGCCGGGTGTTGCGGCGCCGGCCCAGTTGTCTTGACGAAAAGGCCTGCCCGCAAGTTGCCCGTTTGCGCCGCGCAGTCTTCACGCGCCGTGACGATTGCGATTCTCATGGTAGTGCGGCAGGCGTGGGTATGCGTGTGGCCTGTATCACACACTAGAATCAAGGCATGGGAACGGTTATCCGGAGTGCGACCGCGGCAGATGTCGCGCAAATTCTCGCTTTTATTCGCGCCCTTGCCAGCTTTGAGCGGGCGCCGGACGCGGTGGTTGCGACCGAGGAGGGCCTTCTGCGCGACGGATTTGGCCCCAACCCGTATTATTCCTGCCTGATTGCCGAACACGATGGCCAGCCAGCCGGCTTCGCCCTGTTTTTCTACAACTACTCGACGTGGATGGGCCGGCCCGGCATCTACCTTGAGGACCTGTTCGTGCTGCCGGAGTTTCGCGGCCTGGGCATCGGCAAGGCGCTGTTGCAACGTGTGGCTGCAATCGCCGTGGAAAAGGGCTGCCAACGCCTGCAGTGGGAGGTTCTGGACTGGAATACGCCGGCCATTGATTTCTATTCCGCCATGGGCGCCGAGTTTCTGGACGAATGGCGCAACGTGAGGCTGGGCGGCGAGGCGATCAAGCGGCTTGCTGAGAATGCGGGAGAGAGTGGTCTCCCACCCATTTCCGCAAAAAGCGCGGAAAAGGATGGGGCACGGGGGCATTCCACTCACCCGCCCGTTGGCCAAGAAGCCGGCAAAAGGATGGGGCAACAGGCAGAAAATGGGGCGCCGGCGGAACAGAAGAGCCGGGCGGGGGCCACGCCGTGAGGATTCGCGTGATTGGCGGCGGGCTGGCCGGGCCGGAGGCGGCGCTGACGGCGGCGCGGCTTGGCTGCGAGGTGGATCTGTATGAGATGCGCGCGGTGGTGGATGGAAAGCCGCGCCTGACACCTGCTCACCAGACCACAGATCTCGGCGAGTTGGTTTGCTCGAATTCGCTGAAGAGCGAATCGGAGTGGACTGCGCCGTGGTTGCTGAAACAGGAGATGCGGCGCGGGGGCTCGGCGCTTTTGCGCATTGCCGATGCATGCGCAGTGCCAGCAGGCCACGCTCTGGCTGTCGATCGCGTGGAGTTTTCGCGACGCATCTCGGAGGCGATCGAAGCTGAGCCGCGCATTCGCGTGATCCGCGAGGAAGTGACGAGCCTGGACGATGCGCTGCTCCAAAACGAAGACGGTGCGAAGTACCAAGACGAGAACGGCACGAAGTGCACGATTGTTGCGACGGGGCCGCTGACTTCGGACGCGCTGAGCAGGGAGATCGAGCGGCTGACGGGCGCGGGGCACCTGGCGTTTTACGATTCGATCTCGCCGATTGTGGATGCCGAATCGATTGACATGAGCCGCGTGTATTTTGCCGCGCGCTGGGACAAGGGAACGGCCGACTACATCAACTGCCCCATGGACCGCGCGGAATACGACCGGTTTTACGAGGCGCTGCTGGCTGCCGAAGCCGCCGAAAGCAAGGAGTGGGAGAAGCTCGAATACTTTGAAGGCTGTTTGCCGATCGAAGTGCTGGCCACGCGGGGGCGCGATACGTTGCGCTTCGGGCCCATGAAGCCGGTGGGGTTGCGCGATCCGCGAACGGGAAAAAATCCGTGGGCCGTGGTGCAGTTGCGCAAGGAGAACTTGCGCGCCGACAGCTACAATCTCGTCGGTTTCCAGAATCATCTGAAATTTGGCGAACAGGCGCGGGTGCTGCGGCTGATTCCGGGGCTCGAAAACGCGCGCTTCCTGCGCTACGGGCAGATTCACCGCAATACGTACATCTGCGCGCCGGTGCTGATTGACGAAACACTCTTCCTCAAGAACTCCGCCACGCGGCTAGCGTTCGCAGGGCAGGTTTGCGGCGTGGAAGGGTACACGGAATCCATTGCAACGGGAATGCTGGCGGGGATTTATGCCGCGGTGATCGCTCGCGGCGAGGAGCCTCAACCGGTTCCGCGCTCGACGGCGCTGGGCTCGCTGGTGCATTACATCACGCACGCGGATCAAAAAAACTTTCAGCCAGCCAATATCACCTTCGACTTGCTGGAGCCGCTGGAAGAAGAGGCGCGGAAAAAGATCCGCGATAAGAAGGAGCGGCATCGGCTGGTGTGCGAGCGTGCGCTGGCGGCGTTCGAGGCTTGGTGGACGGCACAGGAACTCTCACGCCGCGAAGAGAAAACATCGAAGGCGTTTGGCACGTAGAGCAGGTGGGGTACAAATGTTCTTGTTCCTCCGGTGATTCAGGCCATGGCACCATTTCGCCGCAACGTCATCGTCTCCATCTTGTTCACCATTTTTTGTGGGCCGGGGATCGTATTGGTCTATCTGCCGCTGTGGCTCACGCGCTTTCGCGTTCCCGCCGCGGAGCCGCGGTGGCAGATCGCGCTCGCGGGAGTGCTGATTGCCGCCGGTGTTGCGCCCCTTGTCGAGTCCGCTCGACGCTTCATTTACGCTGGCCGCGGAACGCTTGTGCCCACGGCGCCGACCGAGCATTTGGTGGTGAGTGGCTTCTACCGATTTGTGCGCAATCCGATGTATGTAGGCGTTCTGATTGCTTTGGCGGGTGAAGTGCTGCTCTTCCGCAGCCGCGGCCTTCTTCTCTTTGCGGTTTTCTTGTGGCTGGGTTTTCATCTTTTCGTCAGCCTCTACGAGGAGCCCACGCTCACCCGGCGCTACGGCGACGAGTATCTGCGTTTCAAGCAGAATGTGCCGCGCTGGCTACCGCGGCTGACGGCGTGGAAGGGCGCGCACAAGTAGATGTTGGGAACATTTCCGCGATGTTTCGTGTCAAAGACAGTAGGGTTGGTTGCATAATCCCTCGAATCAGATTGAAAAAACATCCCTCAGGGGCTAAAGCCCCCATTCCTTCTGAGGCTCTTTTGGCACGACTGAAGTCGTGCCTTTTCAAAGCCGGTTTTGTGCGGCCAGTTCTGAGCTTTGCGCGCGGCGATGGCGCAGTGCAACCGTGTACCCTGAAGCATGGGACCTGGCGCCGCGTGCCCGAGGAAAGTGAGTGGATTTTGATGCGATGGTTGGCGATGATTTGCGGTGTGGCGGCGATCGGTTGCGGCGCGGCGCTGGCGTGCGCTCAGGCGGCGCAGCCTACCGCAGCAGAGAAGAAATCGGCCACAACCATCGTGCTTCCACCCTCGCCCAAAGCACTTCTTCCCGACGCATTTGACGGTTGGGAGGCGGCGGAACCATCGAAGGTAGTGATGGACGCCGCTCAGGCCGACCCGGCCAATGCCGCGGCGCTGAAAGAATATGGGTTCAACGCGGCCGTCGAGGCCAGTTACAAGCGCGAGGGCGAAACGCTAAGCTTGCGTGCACTGCGCTTCGATGACGCGAGCGGGGCCTACGGAGCCTACAGCTACTACCGGCAGAATGGCTGGCCGAAAGTAGCCATCGGCAACGGCGCCGCGTCGGACAAAAATCGCGTTCTGTTTTGGGTGGGAACGACGGTGGTGGATGCCACGTTTTCGCAGATAGGGCCGATGTCGGCGGGCGAATTGCGCGAGATTGCGCGCCAGTTGCCCGCGCCTGAAGGAAGCCGCGCGCTGCTGCCGCCCATCCTGGCCTGCCTGCCTCAGACCAAGCTTGACCCGCAAACCACGCACTATGCGGTGGGTCCGGCCGGCTATGCAGGCGCGGGCGGCGTGTTGCCACCGACGCTGGTCAATTTCGACAAAGGCGCCGAAACGCTCACGGCGAATTACTCCCTCATCTCTGGCTCGGCCACGCTCACACTCATCGATTACCCTACACCGCAGATCGCCCACGCAAAGGTGGACGCGATTCGCGCTTATCTGAAGGCCGGCAGCCAGGCTACGCCACCCTGGCCGAAACCGCTCAGCGACTCCGATACTGCTTCACTCGAGGTGCGGGATAGCGGACCCGTGGTAGCGATCGTGAGCGGCGATGCGATTCCCGAAGAAAGCCACCGATTGCTGGAGGCCGTGCATTTCGAAGCCGAAATGACGGCGATTCCGCAGCCGGTGGAGTCGGAGATCGAGAAGACCGGCAAGCTGCTGCTGGGCATTACCGCCTTGAGCCTGATCGGCGCCGCAGCGGCCATTTTGCTGGGAGGGTTCCTGGGCGGGGGCAGGGCGCTTTACCGGATGGCTACGGGCAAACCGGCCTCGTCGGTCTATGACATGGACTTCATTCATCTCGATCTGCGGGAGAAATGGGTCGAAGTCCAGGGAGAATCGGTGGAAGAGACCGAGGCAACCGACGGGCCGCATCCGAAGGGTTAATGCGGGCCCGATCCTGTGGAAAAATGGGCTCAAACCCGAAAAAACTACGCCAAATCACGGGAAATCACGAAGATATACAGGCGAACGATCGGCGAAGAAAATCGCGGTCTCTATCGCTCTAATGAATTGTTAAATTATTGAAACAAAGCCAGTTATTTTCTCCCATATTTTCTCTTGACACTGCTTTCCCCCGAACCTAGTATGCAGCCAGAAAGTTCTAATGGGTTTGCCTCCGTTGGAACTATTCTCCCTGAGGAGAGAGCTGCCCCGTTGCCGGGCGGCTCTTTCCGTTTAGAACGCGTTTTTCGCTGCTTTCGGGGCTTCGCCCTCCGGCTTGGGCGGGGTTTCGGTCCATTGCTCATCGCATTGCTCGCAGCGCCAGGTATTTTCGGGGTCGACGCCTTCGAGAACCGCGTCATCGG
>Ga0224555_1004235_pt1 | contig 13426 bp, 9 predicted proteins | sample 714S23034metaG_FD_180687 | JGI IMG/M metagenome (GOLD analysis project Ga0224555, IMG submission 180687) | Peat soil microbial communities from Stordalen Mire, Sweden - 717 S2 30-34 | ecosystem: Environmental > Terrestrial > Soil > Wetlands > Peat | place: Sweden: Norrbotten County, Stordalen...
TCGGGAAATCGGTCTTGGTGGCGATGTCGTAGGCCAGGTCCAGGTTGCCATTGCGGCTGAGCAGCGGCAGCAGGTGCTTGGTCGCCAGAATACCTGTGGTCAGATGCGAGTTGTTGTGATACACGATCTGGTTCCACAGGTAGCTCTGGGCGCGCCCGCGGTTCTTGTCGTCGGCCAGGCCGTAGGCCAGCGGCAGCACCTGCGAGCCCTGCGAGCCGTTGCCGAAGTAGCCCTCCGCCGCGTTGAAGAAGCGCTTGTTGAAGCCGTCTTTGATCTCAGTGCAGCGCTGCCGCAGCGCCTGTTCGTCGGCACTCTTACCCAGCACGTGCGCCACCTTCGCGGCGACGTCCGCGGCGGCGTAGCTGTAGACCGTCGAAGTCAGCGGCCCGGGCGTGAAATCGACCGGCACCCAATCGCCGTATTTCACGAAGTCGGTGGTGCCGCCGGTGCTCTTGCTCCACAGGAAATCGGACCACTTGCGGATGCCGTCGAAGTGCTGCTCCAGCAGGCGCCGGTCGCCGTACTGCTGATAGGCGTACCACAGGATCAGCGGATAGGCCGCGCCCCAACTCGGATCGGCCGCGCCGTGGGCAAAGCGCGCCCGCGGCGTCGTGTCCGGCACGCCGCCGTCGGCGTCCTGCTCGTCGCGGATCGAGCGCAGCCAGTTGGTGTAGAACGCGGCCATGTCGAAGTTGTACATGGCGGCCTCGGAGTACAGATGCGCGTCGGCCATCCAGCCCATGCGCTCGTCGCGCTGGTTGCAATCGGTGGGCACGGATTCCAGATTCGACGTGATGCCCCACTGCACGATGTGCTGGATCTGATTCAACAGTTCCTTCGAGGACGAGAAGCCGCCGATCGGTTTCACATCGCTGTGCACGACGCGGCCCGCGACCGAGTCCATCGCCGGCGTGCCGGGATAACCCGTGACCTCGACGTAGCGGAAGCCGTGATAAGTGAAGTGCGGCTCGAAGACTTCCTCGCCGTCGCCCTTGAGCGTGTAAGTGTCGGTGGCGCGCGCGCCGCGCAGGTTCTCGACGTTCAGCGTTCCGTCCTCATACAGCAATTCGGCGTGGCGCACTTTGACCACGGTGCCGCGCGGCCCGCTGGCGCGCAGCCGCACCCAGCCCGAGAAGTTCTGGCCCAGGTCGTAGACGAACATTCCGGGTTTGGGGCTGGACATGCGTTTGGGCGTCATCTCCATCAACGCGCGGATGGGCGGCATGGCCTGCGCGCTGAGCGTCTGGGTCGGTGCGGGCTTCACCGCGGCCGCTTTCCAGCCTTCGCCCGTGAAGCCGGCCTGGTCCCAGCCCGGCTGCTCCAGGCGCGCATCGTAGCTTTCGCCGTTATAAATGCTGTCGGCCGTGATCGGGCTGCGGCCGGCCTGCCAGGAGGCGTCGCTGACGACCTCGATTTTCTTGCCGCCTTCGAGGTCGATGTTCAACTGCACCAGCGCCACGCGGTCGCCGAACCAGCCTTCGCCGAGCAACAGGGCGACGGCGTTGCCGCCCGAATTGAGGGCGCGCGTGACGTCGTAGGCGTTGTAGAGAATGCGCTTTGCAAACGGTGTGTAGGAGGGATCGAGGACATGGTTGCCGACCTTGTGGCCGTTGATCCGGAGTTCATAATAGCCCGCCGCGGCGACGTAGATTTTCGCGCTCACGACCTTGCCGGAGACGCTGAATTCCTTGCGTAGCGCGTTGCCGCCGGCGATCCACTGGCCTTTCCAGTCGCTCTTGTCGAGGAGCCCGATGCCGAAGCGCGCCACCGCGCTCCAGCCGCTCTCGTGGCCCGCGTTGTCCCACGTGCGGACCTTCCAGTAGTAGGTCTTTCCGGTCTCCAGCGGCTTACCCGCGTAGGGCACGTTCACAAACTGAGCGGCGGCGACTCTGCCGCTGTCCCACACGTCGCCTGTGACGGCGGCAGCGTCCTTGGACACGAGGATCGCGTAGGCGCTCTGCACTGCGCCGCGCGTGGTCGAGACAGGCTGCCACGAAAGCCGCGGCGGGATGGCGTCGACGGCCTCCGGGTTGGTCAGGTATTCGCAGCGCAGGTTTTGCGGCACGTTCGGGATGACCGCCGGCTGCGCCGCGGCGAGCATGGCGGCGGCGAGCGCGAGGGGCAGGCAGTAGGATTTCGGCATGGGAATCTTTCTCCAGGTAGACAGGGTCAGGCGAATTCTATCACTTTGCCCGGGGCGGCCCGGTGGCGTTGGCACTGTCGTCCGCACCGTCAATTTACCGCGAAATCACCGTGATTTATCGTGATTTAACAGGAAATGTCCCGTAGTTTGTCAGTAATTACACGGTGAAATGGCTGTATTTAGGCAGCAGTTTTCCGTCATTACGCATTAAAGCGCGATGTATTGCGGGAATTCACCGTGAAATTACAGCGCTTTTGCGCTGCGCTCCGTGGTATTCCGGCAGAATCGGGAAGCCGGTAAGACCGGCGAAGGGCCGCAATCGAAGCTGGCGATGGTGTTTTAACTGAGCGTGGCAGATATGCCAAACCGCTAATTTTAGCGATTTCCGGTTTCTTCCACAGGTTGTTAAGGCGCCGGGAGCAGGCTGCCGCCGGGCGGTTGATTCGCCTGCAGTCCAGCCCCGGCCGGGGCCACGCCGGCTCACGGATCCCTATTCTAAGCGCTTGGCCGTCAAGATGTTGAGGAACATTTTAGCGGCGTCCAGTTGCGGTGGGCGGCGCGGATGGCAAGAATAGAAACTGGTGTCCCACTACCGCGATGAGTGGAATCCGGAAGCGGTCCACTTCCCGGCGCGCTTGCACGTGCTGGCGTTGTACGGCGCGCTGGCGGCCGGGTTGGTGTTCAGCCTGTTGCTGACTTTCCTATACCAGCAACCGGAGCGGATGCTGTTGGATCTGGGGCAGACGTTCGCCTGCGGGCTCGCTCTGGCCTGGTTGTGGCCGCGACGAATCAGCACGGACGAGAAGGGGATCCGGCGCAACGGGCGCTTAAGAATCGGGCCGCGATTCATTGCCTGGAAGGACGTCCGATCGGTGCACGAAGCCGCGGAGATTCCGCTGTTGCCGCGGCGGCTGTTCGGCATTCTGTCAAACCGCATCATCACCGTTCGGGGACCCAAAGGCCTGCCGCCGATCCGTTTCACCAGCCGGCATTCGGGCCGAGAAATGTTTCTTCACGAATTGAAGCGCTGGGGTGCTCCGACGCCGTAGAAGGGGGAGCGCAGGATCGAGTTCCGGATGCGGGTCAACTTCTGAGCTTCTTCTGAATATCGCTTGGAACCAGCCGCCGGCCGGGATCGCAAGTTCCGGCCGGCGTTTTCGTGTCCGGCCGGAGGACCAGTAGCTGGCGGTACTCATCCCGCCAGCCGCGATTTCAACCATAGGCTGCTAAGATTCCTCCGGCCGCCTATCGCCGTCAGCGCAGATCGGGGGCCTCCTGGAAGTGCGACGAGGGCGAGCTTCCGATCGGGCCTGCGCTCGAGGGCTGCTTCACCCACTGGCCCTTTCCGTTGCCGTCAAATGTGACTTCCAGCCGCGTCTGGTCCTTCGTTTCGTTCTTGTAGAGCCAGGTCTCGCCGCCGCTGGTGTGCGTCTGAACCTCGTCCGGCGGCCCGTACTTGATGTAGGCGTTGCCCTTGTCGGACGCGGCGCCGCCCTGTTTGGCCCACTTGTCGTTGGCGTACTTGACCCGGCGTTCCCGCTCACCCGGGGAAAAGGCGCTGCCGGTGCGGCTCACCAGCTTGCCGTTGGCGTCGAAGTGGAAGTCCATCACGGCGCGGTCGGCGCCGCGGCTTTCGTAGCGCCAGTCCTCGCCCTTGCCGGGGTGAACCTCCATCTCGTCGGGCGGACCGTACTGCATCAGAATCCTGCCCCGCTCGGTATTCTCCCCGCCGTAGTTCCGTTTGGCGTATTGCCTGCGCCGCTCGATTTCGGACTGCGCCGGCGGCAGCAGCAGTTCAGCTTCCAGGCGCTTGAAATCGGCATCCCCGCGGGCGTGGTCGGCCTCCATGCGGGATAGTGCGGCTTCACGGCCAGCCAGGTCGGCTTCCTTGCTCGCCTGGTCCGCTAACAGCTTAGCCTTCTCCGCTTCAGCCTTGGCGAGCCCCTGGAGCCGCTGGCGCAGTTCTTCCATCTTCTTGTTCAGTTCAGGCCCGGCATCGGATTGCAGCTTGGCGGCCTGTGCCTTCATGGCGGCCTCCATCTCCTGGCGAGCCTTAGCCATGGCCGCGCGATCCACGGACAGCTCCTGGCGGGTCTTTTCCATCGCCGCGCGGTCAGCAGCCATCTCCTGGCGCGCTTTCTCCATGGCCGCGCGCTGCTCTTCCATCTGCTGTGGCGAAAGCATTCTCATATCCGCCGACCGGCCCATCGGCCCGGGACCGTGGCCCGGCCCATCCGGTGCGCCACCCGGCGGTGGCGTGCGCATGTCAGACGATCTGCCCATCGGGCCGCCTGTATGGCCGGGCGGCAAGGGGGCTCGGTCCGGCCCTCCGGGTCCGGCGCCCGGCGGCGGCGGTGGAGGCGCCGGCGGAGGAGGCGGGGCCTGGCCGTCGTGGAAAGCCCGGTCATCATCCGCGGGCGGAGGCGGCGGTCCGGGAGCCGGCGGCGGCTCGGGTGCCTGGGCGGACGCGGGGGCGGCCGCGGTTGGGGGCGCGGGCGGCTCCGGAGCGGGCGGCGGATTCTGCGCCAGCAGCGCCACGGAAACGCCTATCAATAGCGCCAGCGCCACCACCGGAGCGGCCGAAATGCGGCTCGTTTCGGGGGTGTTCAGAAGGCGCTGGATGCGATCTCTCAGACGGCCGCCGGTGGCGGCCAGGGCCGGTTCCATACGGAGTTCCTCCAATCGTAGAAGTGCTTTGGAATAAAGGATTTCGTCGCGGCAGACGGCGACGGCGACGTCGTCGCAACAGAGCTCGCGTTCGTGCCGCATCCGGGCGCTCACCCACCATACGCAGGGGTGATAGAATAACACGCATTCGGAAAATGTTTGCAATAGGTTAACAAGGAAATCTTGACGCATTACATGAGCTAATTCGTGCGCCAACAGGGCCTCGATTTCAGCCTCGCTCAGCCGGCCAATGGCGGCCGCGGGCAGCACGATTACCGGCTTCAGCCAGCCGAAGACCAGCGCCGAGGCGACCCGCGCCGAAGCGTGGAAACGCACGCGTTTCACGCCCAGCGAGAGGGCCAGACGCTGCGCCGCGAGAGAGATTTCCGGGGGCAGCGGCGACAGTCGGCGACTCACCAGCCGGCGCGCCCGCAGCCACGCCGCGACGGTCCGCACCAGCAGCAGGCAAGTCCCTATCAGCCAAAGAGTTAGCAGCCAGGTCGCGTGGCTTTCGAACCAGCTTGTCTGAACCATAGCGAGCGCCTGTAAATCGGCCGTGTCGAGTACCAGGCCAGGCGTTCCGCTGAGCTTTGTGGTGTGCGGCGTGAGCCACAGAAACGTCGCCACCGGAGCCAGAGCCATGAGCGTCAGCGCCCCGGCGCAGGCTTTGTAGCGGGTCGACACCTTGCTCGATAACTGCAATATAATCCACAAGATGGCGGCAATAGCTAAACCCTGCCACAGGAAATGAACGAGCGCCCAGGCGAGTTGGACGTTCATGCCACACCTCCCTCGGAGCGCGCCGCGATCAAGCCCCGGATTTCGTCGAGTTCCTCGGCCGATGCCGGCCGCTCCTCCAAAGCCTGTAGAACCATTTGCGTCGAACTGCCGCCGAAAAGCCGGTCCACGAGCTCGCGAACCATCTGGCGCTGGGCCGTATCCCGTTCAATCACAGGGATATAGACATGCGCCCGGCCTTCGCCTTCGATGCGCCGCAGGAGGCCCTTTTCGGCCATGATCTGCATCAATTTGAGAATCGTTGTGTAGCCCGATGGGCGCAGCTCTTCGGCGCGCTTTTCGGCCAGCCGGGCTTGGACCTGTTTCACGGTGCCAGGTCCCAGATCCCACAGAACATTGAGGATTCCGGTCTCGGCTGGCGTTGGTTTGGGCAGCTTTCCGTTCACGACCTGAATTTACTACGAATCTATTCGTAGTGTCAACGAAAATCTTCGTAGTTCAGTCTAGCGAAGCGGCGGCGGCCCGGTCGGCGAACAGATCCACGCGGCGGGCTTCGTGAAACAACAGTTGCGCGGGATACAAGAGTGGATCGTAAGGCGGGTGCACTGCCTGTTGCAGTGGCCGGGCCTTGTCCGGGCCACAAGCCAGCACGACCAACATCTTTGCATTCAATAAAATACGAGGCAACATCGTGGTCCGGGCCTGGTGCAGTTTGGCGACCTCGACGGCCGCGACGAGCCCTTCGCGATCATTGATTAACGGCTCGCCGGGGAACAGGCTGGCGGTATGGCAGTCCGGTCCGATCCCGCATTGCACGACGGTAAAGCACGGGTTTGCACCTGTAAATTCAGGAAAAAACAGGGCGATTTCCGCGCTGTATAGTGCGGCGGCGGCGGCGGGACCGCGCTCGGTGAGAATGCGGTGGACGTTGGCCGCAGGGACGCGCGCGGGGGTCAACAGATGGGTCTCACAAAGGGTGAAGTTGCTCGCGGGATCGCCCGGCAGCACGGGGCGTTCATCGACGAAAAAGATATGGATGCGGGTCCACTCAAGTGACTCATTCGCAAGGGCATCGAACATCAGGCGCGGGGTTGAGCCGCCGCTGACGGCGAGCGTGGCGATCGGGTTGGCCGCGAGCTCCTGGCGCAAGGCCGAAACAATAAACGCGGCGCAAGTGCCGGCAGCCCCTATTGCATCGGCGGAGATGTGCCGATAGTAGGTCATAGGGCGCGCGCGCCGGCCAGAGCCGACTCGAAGATACGGTCGCGGGCGGCGATGCCGAGCTCCTCGGCCAGCAAGGCCGATTCGTCGAGACTGGGGAAGAAGAGCCGGCTGGCGAGACCGTTCGTAAAGACCGCGACGGAAGAGCCGCCGGCGGGGCGCTCGAGGCGGATATCAAGGCCCGGCGCGGTGAGGCGCAACACGCGGATGCGGCCAACGCGGGCGGGCGGCAAAACGGGGTCGCAGGAGGAGAGTTCGAGGGTCAAGCCGGGGAACGAGGCGCGCAGCCAGGCGTCGAGGTAGCAGGCCGGCATGGACATCTTCTCGCCAGCCCATTGGAGGCGGCCGGTTGTCGGCGCGGGCAAAGCCCCGAGCATCCCGGCGAGCGCCTTGCGCCAGCGCGTGATGCGGCCCCAGGCGAGGTCGGCGAGGCGCCACGGCCCTGGGGCCAGGGATTGGACGGCGGCCAAGGCCGGCGCGGCGTCGAGGGCTTCCGAGGTATCGACGAGGACGCGGGTCGCCAGCGGAAGGACGGGGCGGAGGGAGTCGAGCAACGCCAGCGCGGTGTGGCGCACCCAGAGCACCACGGGCAGGTCGGGCACGGTGAGGCCGAGCAGCAGCGGGACGACTTCGGCCAGCCGCGGCGTGCCGGCAGAGATCTCAATCCACTCGCCACAAATCTGCTGGCGACGCCCGAATGGCATCCAGCACTGGACCGAAGTGCGGGCCTCGATCTGGTCGCGCTTGGGGCAGGCGCGCAGGAGGATGGTGCGCGAGGGCTGGAGCCGCATGAGGGAGGAGAGGATCAGGCCGAGCTCCTGTGAGTCGTCGCTTTCGGCGGCGGCGACGATCAGCGTCATGGCGCAGGCGCGGAGGAGTTCGCTGCCCTGCTCATGGCCGAAAGAGCGCCAGGTTTCGCTGAGCTCGTGGAGCAGCGCGGGGGCTTCTACTGCCATGGTGGGCTCCAAGAGTATGCAAGCTCAGTGGTGCGCGGGGACACACCTGCGGCGTCCTCGGCGGACGCCTTGGTGTCACCCTCGGCAGAAGGCGCAGTGGTCGTGGTCGGAGGTGAATCAGCCTCGGTGTCCCCCGCGCGCGAGGCGTTTCCGGTGTTTGGACGCGTTTCCGGCATCAGGTTACGGGATCCTCCAGACGTGGCCGCGGCGGGCGAGCATTGCGTCGGACTCGGATGGGCCCCAGGTGCCGGCGGCGTAGTTGGGAAACTCGAACGGCGCGTTGGCCCAGAGGTCGAGGATGGGCTGCACGACGGCCCAACTAGCCTCGACCATGTCCTGGCGGGTGTAGAGCGTCGGTTCGCCCTCGAGCGCGTCGAGAAGCAGCGTCTCGTAGGCCGAGGGCGAGCGTTCTCCGAAGCTGGTGCCATAGTTGAAATCCATGGTGACCGGGCGCAGCGTCATGCCGGAGCCCGGACGTTTCGAGAAAAATCGTAGCGAGATGCCCTCTTCGGGCTGGATGCGCAGGACCAACAGGTTGGGCCAGCGGCCGGGCTCGCCGTCCTCGAACAGGCTCAGCGGCGCGGTCTGGAACTGGATGGCGATGTCGGTGACGCGCTTGGGCAGGCGCTTGCCGGAGCGGATGTAAAACGGCACGCCGGCCCAGCGCCAGTTCTCGACAAAGAGCGTCACGGCGGCGTAAGTGTCGGTGCGGGCTGAGGGTGAGACCCCCTGTTCCTCGCGGAAACCGGGGACGTGGCTGCCGCCGACCTCGGCCGGGCCGTACTGGCCGGCGACGGCGTGCGCGGCGACCTCGTCGGGCTTGAGGATGTGGATGGAGCGCAGGAGCTTGGCGCGCTCATCGCGCACGGCGGTGGATTCGAACACCGCCGGCGGCTCCATGGCGATGGTGGCCATGACCTGCAGCAGGTGGTTCTGGATCATGTCGCGCACTGCGCCGGCTTCCTGGTAGTAGGCGCCGCGTCCTTCGACGCCGATGGTCTCGGCGGTGGTGATCTGGACATGGTCGACGTAGCGGCGGTTCCAGAGAGGCTCGAAGATGCCGTTGCCGAAGCGGAATGCGAGGATGTTCTGGACGGTTTCTTTACCGAGGTAATGATCGATGCGGTAGATATCGGGCTCGGCGAAGACGGCCTGCATGCGCGAGTTCAGCTCGCGGGCGCTGGAGGTATCGTGGCCGAAGGGTTTTTCGACAATGATGCGGCGCCAGGCGCCGGATTCGGCGGCGTGTTGCAGACCGGCCGAGCCGATGCCTTCGGCGACGCGCGCGTAGTAGCTGGGCTGCGTTGAAAGATAGAACAGCACGTTGCCGGCGGTACGGCGATCGGCGGCGACGGCGTCCAGCCGGGTGCGCAGGGCAGTGTAGAGGGCGGCGTCTTCGATGTCGCCGGCCAGGTAGAACAGGCCGCGTTCGAACTCGTCCCACAGGGCGGCGTCGAAGGGCGAATCTTCCAGATACTTCTCGGCGCCGGAGCGCATGCGGGCGCGAAATTCAGCGTCCGAAAGCGGCGTTCGCGAGATGCCGACGACGGCAAAGCCGGGCGCGAGGCGGCGCTCGAAAGCCAGGCGGTAGAGCGCGGGCATGAGTTTGCGCCGCGTGAGATCGCCATTGGCTCCGAAAATCACCACTGCGGCGGGCGGAGCGGAGCGGTCGAAGCGCAGCGGGTCGTCCAGAACGGGCGGCACAGCCATGGCACAAAGTTAGCACAGGGCCAGCATGGAAATGGTATTGTGGAGGGCTTTGTCTGATAGGCCGGGCGCAGCCGGGGAGCATGGCGGCGGGCGCGGCTCCGCAGCGGGCGTATGATGAATAAAGCGCTCGTTTCCGCTTCAAACAAGAGAGCCCGCCGATGTTCTTTGCACTCACCGAACTCGAACACCATCCGATTCTCTTCGATCTCTCCTACGCGCCCGGCGAGATCGATTTCGGCGAAGGCCTGCGCCAGCAAGGCCCGTTGCGGACGTCGGGGCAGGCCGAACTGCTGCACAACACGCTGGGTGAAATACGCATCCGCGGCACGGTCCAGGTGGAGTTCGAATGCTCCTGCGACCGCTGCCTCGAACCCGCGCCGCAACATATCGACACGGCCTACGATCTGTTCTTCCGGCCGCCGCCGAAGCTCGGCAATCACGCCGAGGTGCGGCTGGAGGAGGGCGAAATCGACCTGTCGTTTTATGAAGGCGACGGCGTGGCGCTCAGAGACGGCCTGCGCGATTTCATCATCGTGAATCAGCCGATGCAGCACCTGTGCCAGCCGGAGTGCAAAGGGCTGTGCCCGCACTGCGGCGCCAACCGCAACACGGTCGAATGCAACTGCGCCGAGCAGCACGCCAACCTGCGCCTGGCAGCGCTGCGCAAGCTATAACGTGCGCGTTCCGGATTCGCACACGGCAACCGCTCCCTCACGGTCATGGCTCGAAAACAACGCGAAGAACTGCTCCTTCATAGTCACGGCTCCCGCCGGAATCCAATCGTGAAATGGCCGATACTCTGAAGAGGCTGCCCGTGCGCAGAACCGGCTTCTCGCACCGCGGCCGCCTGTGACCGTCATGCCAGTCTGGACCTCAGCCGTTTTTGCGAATCACATCGCGCTGTTCCTGGCCTCGGAGGGCGCGGCGCTGGTGCGCGCGTCGTTCGCGGATTCAACGCAAACGCCACCAAAGGACTGGCCGCGCGAATGGGCGCGCGAGCCGGCGGAGCCGGTGCTCGCATCGGCCGTCCGACAGCTCAACGAGTACTTCGCGCGCGAGCGGGAGATCTTCTCCATTCCGCTGCGGCCCGCGGGGACGCCGTTCCAGCTCCGCGTCTGGAAAGCGCTCGAAGAGATTCCCTACGGCCACACGCGTACGTATCTGGACATCGCCCGCGCACTCGGACAGCCGGCGGCGGTGCGCGCCGTGGGCGCGGCCAACGGCCGCAATCCGCTCCCGATTTTCGTGCCCTGCCACCGCGTCATCGGCACGAACGGCAGCCTCACGGGCTACGGCGGCGGTCTGGACCTCAAGCTCGAGTTGCTACGGCTCGAAGGCGTGCTGTTACCAGGTTGAGTAACTCGTCGGCGTTATCTACCTCGATGCGAATCCGCAGCACGTGGATGCGCGCGTCCGTCTGAAACCCCGCCGGCAGGTTCAGCCAGTCCTTCTCCGTCGTCACCAACGCCGGCGCGCGCGCGAGCAACGCCTGCACCTCGCGCCGGCGGTAGCGATGATGATCGGGAAAGACCGCAAAGAATGCGGACTGCACGCCGGCCTGCGCCAGCGTCGCCCGGAACGAGCCAGGATTGCCCAACGCGCAGAATGCGCCCGCGCCCGCGGGCAGCGCTGCCAATTCCGCGGTCATGGTGCGCGCGAAAAACACCGGCACGGCGGCGTTCCAGCGGCGGATTTCGCGCACGAGACCGGCATAGGAGCGGCCGGCGATGGTCCGCGTGAGGACCACGGCATCGGCCCTCTTCAACGCGGAAAACGGCTCGCGCAAACGACCCAGCGGCAGCACGCCGCCACAGAACGGGTCCAGCGCGTCGATCAGCACGATGTCGCAATCGCGCCGCAGACGCCAGTGCTGGAAACCGTCGTCGAGCACTGCGCAATCGAAGCCCTGGCCGGCCTGTAATTCGGCGAGCGCCCGCGCCCGGTCCGCGCCCACGCCGACGGCGGCCTGCCCGGCACGCAGATGAATCAGCGCTTCTTCGCCCGCGGCTTCGACCGTAACCGTGGCGCCGGGCGCGGCGGTGAGCGTCGCCGGGCCGCCGCTGCGCCGGTAACCGCGCAGCAGCACGCCGGGGCGCCAGCCAAGCTGCTTCAGTTGCCCGCACAACCAAATCGCGAACGGCGTTTTGCCCGTGCCGCCGAGACTGAGGTTGCCAACGCTCACCACGGGACACACGGGCGTTCGGGCGCGGGTGGATTCGATCGCCCGATCGAGGCTCAGGCCCGCGCGCCAGACCAGCGTCAGCGGGACTAACAACAGGCGTTTCCAGAGCACCGGGAGCGGCCGGCTGAGCGCGTCTTCATAGCTTGCCCGGAGCGCCTCCACCGCGCGCACGCTGGCCCCGCGCCGGGCCCCGGCGAGCGCGAGCGCGCGCTGCCCCAGCGCAGCGCGCCGCGCGGCATCGCCCAGCAATTCCGCGAGAACCGCGGCCAGGCGGTCCGCGGACGACACGCGGATCCAGGCGTCTTGGGCATCGAAATCGGCCGCAATTTCGGCGAAATTCTCCATGTGCGGACCGGCCACCACCGGCACGCCGAAGGCCGCCGGCTCGAGCGGGTTGTGACCGCCGCGATGCGGGAAAGTCCCGCCCATGAAAACCGCGTCTCCCACGCGGTAGAGCGCCGCCAGTTCGCCGATGGTATCCACGAGCAGCACGCCGGGTAGCGCGAGCGCTGCCTCGCCCTGCCAGCGCGAGCGCCGCACGAACGCGACGCCGGCGCGCTGCAGCCGTTCCGCCGCCGCGTCGAAACGTTCGGGCTTGCGCGGCGCCCAGATCAGCAGCAGGCGCGGCAATGCGTCGCGCAGGCGCAGAATCGTCTCGACCACCAAATCGTCCTCATCGGGATCGCCCGCGCGTTCGGGAGGCATCGTACTGGCCGCGATCCATACCGGGCTGGCGTGCAGGCGCTCCAGCCAGGCGGCCAGATCGGGTGCGATCTGAGCGGCCTCGGGGTCGAAATCGTACTTGAGATTGCCAGCGACCTCCACGCGCGCCGCGCCCAACTCGCGATAGCGCGCAGCGGCCCGTTCGTCCTGGGCCAGAATCCGGTCCGGCCGCGAGAGCGGCGCCTGGAACAGCCAGCGCCAGCGCCGGTAGGCGGGCATGGCCCGGTCGGAAATGCGCGCGTTCAATAGCACCAGTTGCGCGCCACTGCGCTGGGCTTCGCGATACAGATTGGGCCAGATCTCGGTCTCCATCACGACGACCAGCACAGGCCGCAACGCGCGCAGCACGGCGCGCAATGCGAACGTCAGATCGAGCGGCGCGTAGAACACGCCCGCCACCAGTCCGGCGAGTTTCTCGCCGGCCATCGCGCGGCCGGCCAGCGTTGTCACCGACAGGTACACCGGCGCCCACGGCAGGGCTTCCTTCAGGCGCTTCAGCAGCGGCACGGCGGTCAGCACTTCGCCGACCGAGACGGCGTGCAACCAGATGGCGCCCGGCGCCGTCTGCCGGAAGGAGCGCGGCAGGCGGCCCAGCCGCTCGGCTAGGCCGCGCGCGTAGCGCCGGTCCCGCGCCACGCGCAGGGCCAGATACAGTAGGAGCAGAGGAGACGCCAGGACCGTCAGCGCCCGGTAGCCCATCTCGATGCGAGCTCTTTTCCCCATCCCCGCCCTTCTACTGTCGCTCTTTGCCCTCGCGGCGTGGAGCGGCGCCCGCGCTGCGGAAGACAAATCCGCGCAGCCCTTCCGCCCTGCGGCGGCTTCCGCGTGGCCCGCGCATCAGACCATCGGCGACATCACCTTCGCTGCCGTGCGCTATGAAAGCGACGCCGACACGCGGCCGCTGTTCGGCAAAGTGAATCTCAACGAGCACGGCGTCCTGCCGGTCCTGCTGATCATCGACAACCAGAGCAACCAGAATCTGCTGCTGGACCTGATTCACGTGGAATTCACCGCCGCCGGAGGCATCCGGCTGGAACCGACGCCGCCGCGCGATCTGCCGTACCTGATTGCGCCCAAGAATCCCCT
>Ga0224555_1004238_pt1 | contig 13419 bp, 14 predicted proteins | sample 714S23034metaG_FD_180687 | JGI IMG/M metagenome (GOLD analysis project Ga0224555, IMG submission 180687) | Peat soil microbial communities from Stordalen Mire, Sweden - 717 S2 30-34 | ecosystem: Environmental > Terrestrial > Soil > Wetlands > Peat | place: Sweden: Norrbotten County, Stordalen...
GTGTGCCCGCGTAGCGGCTGCGCACCAAGGGAGATCCTTTCGCATCATCCATGAGCGCCTGCGACGGAAACCCGAATTCCGATACGCAGGGTTTCGTAATTGCGGTCAACTTTACGCGCGGTGGCGTATCGGAGCAAGGGTCGATCCGAGCCGATCAGGGCGGCGCCGTGCCAAGGTAAACGCATGAGAGGCTGGCCGGCCGCGGCGTTGCGATTCGTCAGCCGCGCGCCGCTGACATATCTGTGGCTCACCGCGCTGCTGATCACCACGATCATTCAGCACCTAACGGCGCGGCGGGAACTGCACCGCCTACTGGTGCACGACTCCACCAACATTCGCCACTTGGCGACCGACCCGCTGGGCGTATTGTTTTCCAGCCTGCTCTGGATCGACGGTCGTTACTGGGCGCCGTACCTGCTGCTGTTCACCGTGTTCCTTGCGCCGGCCGAGCATTGGCTCGGCCAAATACGGTGGCTCACCGTGGGATTGACCGCGCACGTGGGTGCGACCTACGTCAGCGAAGGCTGGCTGTATCTGGCGATCCAGTATCACCATGCGTCGGAACGGCTGGTGCATGCCACTGATATCGGGGTCAGCTACTTTCTGGTCGGCGTTACCGCCGTGCTCGCATATCGAGTCGCGCTGCCGTGGCGATGGGGCTACCTCACCGTCTTGGTCACCATCTTCGCCGTCGCGCTGGTCATCGACGTGAACTTCACCGCGGTTGGCCACTTCTCGGCGATCGTCATCGGCCTGCTGTTCCATCCGATGGCCCGCGGCCGCTACCGCCGGGTAGCGGTCACATAGCCGAGCCCGGCGAAATTCGCGGCTTCTTCGTCGTCGGAATTCTGGGTCGAAAGCCCATGAGCGGCGGCGAGTTCCGCGGCGCTGCTAGCGGCAACCTGCCAGCCGTGGCTTCCCAGATAGTCGGCCACGTCGTGGCGGTCGCCGCCGTACCAGAGGTCGGTCATCTCCACGTCGAATCCGTGCTCGCGCCAGCGTTCGACGGCCTGTCGCATCCGGTCGGCCATGATCGGCACGGCCCGGCTGGCGTCCGGCATGTTCTCGGTGGCCAACTGGCTGCCGGCCGCGCTCAGCATGGTGATGTTGTCGAGCAGCTCATCCTGGGCGGCCGGCGGCAAGAATGGCATCAGGCCTTCTGCGCTCCATGCCGTGGGCTGGGTGGGGTCCAGACCGGCTCCGCGCAGCGCGGTCGGCCAGTCGTGGCGCAGATCCATTGCCACTGATCGCAAGTCGGCCGTGGGGCCGGCGCCGAGATCGGTCAGCGTCTTGGTCTTGAACTCGATGACCGTGGGTTGGTCGATCTCGTAGACGACGGTCCCGTCCGGCCACGCTAGCCGGTACGCACGGGCGTCCAGCCCCGATGCCAGGATCACCGCTTGGCGAATTCCCCGGTTGGTCGCCTCGATGAAGAAGTCGTCGAAATAGCGGGTACGCACACCCATCATGTCGCCCATCCGCTGCATCCCGAACCCGCCGCCGTCGTCGACATCGGCCGCATCCAATTCGCCACTGGCCAACCGGGTGAAGAAGTCGACGCCGACCGCGCGAACCAGCGGCTCGGCGAAGGGATCGTCGATCAGCGGGTTGCCAGCCCGGCTCGCCAGCGCGCGTCCCACCGCGACGCCGGTCGCGGTGGCGCCAACGCTGGTCGCCAGGTCCCAGGTGTCGTTGTCGGTCCGTGCCATGTGCCCTCTCCGTCTCACTCCGTCTAGGTACTTAGCTTGTTTAATCGACTGTACCCGCGATCGCGGACACGTAACGTGATCACGATGCGGCACTACTACTCGGCTGACGCGATCCGCGACGCCGAAGCGCCGTTGCTCGCCAGCCTGCCCGACGGCGCCTTGATGAGGCGCGCGGCCTACGGATTAGCCGTCGCGATCGTCGGCGAGTTGACCGCCCGCACTGGCGGCGTTGCCGGACGGCGGGTGTGTGCGGTCGTCGGCTCGGGCGACAACGGCGGTGACGCGCTGTGGGCGACGACCTTTCTGCGCCGTCGCGGCGCGGCCGCCGACGCGGTACTGCTCAAACCGGAACACACCCACCGGAAGGCTCTGGCAGCCTTCCGCAACGCCGGCGGCCGGATCGTGGACAGCGTCGCCACGACGACCGACCTGGTTGTCGACGGGGTGGTGGGCATCTCCGGGTCCGGGCCGCTACGGCCCGACGCGGCCGAGGTGTTCGCCGCCGCCGATGACGCCGCGATCCCCGTCGTGGCCGTCGACATCCCGAGCGGCATCGACGTCGCGACCGGCGCGATCACCGGGCCGGCGGTGCACGCCGCGTTGACCGTCACCTTCGGCGGCCTCAAGCCGGTGCATGCGCTGGCGGACTGCGGCCGGGTGAAGCTGATCGACATCGGCCTGGACTTGCCCAGCACCGACGTGCGGGGTTTCGAAGCCGCCGACGTGGCGGCGCGCTGGCCGGTGCCGGGGCCGCACGACGACAAGTACACCCAGGGCGTCACCGGCGTGCTGGCCGGCTCGTCGACGTACCCGGGCGCCGCGGTGTTGTGCACCGGCGCCGCTGTGGCGGCTACCTCCGGGATGGTTCGGTATTCCGGCAGCGCCCACAGCGAAGTGCTCGCGCATTGGCCCGAGGTGATCGCGTCGCCGACTCCGGCCGCCGCCGGGCGGGTGCAGGCATGGGTCGTCGGGCCGGGCCTGGGCACCGACCAAACCGGTGCCGCCGCACTGTGGTTCGCGCTGGAGACCGACCTGCCGGTGCTGGTCGACGCCGACGGTCTGACCATCCTGGCGGCGCACCCCCACATGCTCGCCTCCCGTCGCGCCCCCACCGTGTTGACGCCGCACGCCGGCGAATTCGCCCGCCTGGCCGGCGCTCCACCCGGCGACGACCGAATCGGCGCCACTCGCAAGCTCGCCGATGCGCTGGGGGCGACCGTGCTGCTGAAAGGCAACGTCACCGTCGTCGCCGACCCCGGTGGCCGGGTCTACCTCAACCCGGCCGGGCAGTCCTGGGCGGCGACCGCCGGGTCCGGTGATGTGCTGTCCGGGATGATCGGCACTCTGCTGGCCGCGGGGTTGCCGGCGGCCGAAGCCGCGGCCGCCGCGGCCTTCGTGCACGCCCGCGCGGCGGCCCTATCGGCGGCCGACCCTGGGCCTGGTGACGCGCCGACGTCGGCGTCACGCATCGTTGGCCACATCCGAGCCGCCCTGGCCGCCCTGTAGCTCTGAGCCGTCAAACGAAAGGATCCATCGTGACCCGCCCCTCCCTCCCCGCACACTCGATCGCGCCCGCCTACACCGGCCGCATGTTCACCACCCCGGTGCCTGCATTGCGGCTGCCCGAGGAATCGATGGATCCCGACGCCGCCTACCGCTTCATCCACGACGAGCTGATGCTCGACGGCAGTTCGCGGCTGAACCTGGCGACCTTCGTGACGACCTGGATGGATCCCCAGGCCGGCAGGCTGATGGCCGAGACATTCGACAAGAACATGATCGACAAGGACGAATACCCGGCGACCGCGGCCATCGAGCAACGATGCGTATGCATGGTGGCCGATCTCTTCCACGCCGATCACCTGCGCGACGACGACCCCTCCAGCGCCTGCGGGGTTTCCACCATCGGCTCCAGCGAGGCGGTCATGCTGGGTGGCCTGGCCATGAAATGGCGCTGGCGGGCCAAGATCGGCAAAGGCTGGGAGAAGCGCACCCCCAACCTGGTGATGGGCTCCAACGTGCAGGTGGTCTGGGAGAAGTTCTGCCGCTACTTCGACGTCGAGCCGCGGTATCTGCCGATGGAGGAGGGGCGCTACGTCATCACTCCCGAGCAGGTCATCGATGCCGTCGACGAGAACACCATCGGGGTGGTCGGGATCCTTGGCACCACCTACACCGGTGAACTCGAGCCGATCGCGGATATCTGCGCGGCGCTGGACAAACTGGCCGCCGACGGGGGCGTGGACGTTCCGGTGCACGTCGACGCTGCCAGCGGGGGCTTTGTGGTGCCGTTCCTGCACCCCGAACTGAAATGGGACTTCCGGCTGCCCCGGGTGGTGTCAATCAACGTCAGCGGGCACAAGTACGGCCTGACCTACCCCGGCATCGGCTTCGTGGTGTGGCGGAGCAAGGAGTACTTGCCCGAGGACCTGGTCTTCCACGTCAACTACCTCGGCGGGGACATGCCGACCTTCACCCTGAACTTCTCCCGCGCAGGCAACCAGGTGGTCGGTCAGTACTACAACTTCCTGCGACTGGGCCGCGAGGGCTACATACAGGTCATGCAGAGTTTGTCGTCGACCGCCCGCTGGCTGGGTGAACAGTTGCGCGTAGCCGACCATTGTGAGGTGATCTCGGACGGTTCGGCGATCCCCGTCGTGGCCTTCCGGCTGGCCCGCGGCCTGGGCTACACCGAGTTCGATGTCTCTCACGAGTTGCGGGGCTTCGGGTGGCAGGTGCCCGCCTACACCATGCCCGACAACGCCACCGACATCTCGGTACTGCGCATCGTGGTGCGCGAGGGCCTTTCCGCCGACCTGGCCCGGGCGCTGCACGACGACGCCCGCACCGCGCTGGCCTCGCTGGACAAGCTCAAGCCGAGCGGACACTACAAAGCCGAGCACTTCGCCCACTAGCCCGGTCCTGTCACATCCGTCACATGGGCCCCTGACGGGAAGGGGACAGACGTTTTGCCCGCCTCGCAGCGACAATGGGTCGTGCGCCACAGTCTGTCGCTCTGATTGTCGCTCGGAGGCGGGCGAACGTCTCTTGCCCGGCGCTGGGGGCCCACGAGGCCCCGGAGGCCCGCGTGGCAGGTGTGACATGTCGCGTCCGCGGCGGACCGATTGCTCCGAACGGCTCTGGGACAATGGGGGCCGTGGCCGTTACGCCGACATCCCTGACACCGGGCGTCCTCGCCGAGGCCGTGGTGGATCTTGCTGCCATTGAGCACAACGTGCGGGTGCTGCGTGAGCACGCCGGCGGTGCGCAAGTGATGGCTGTCGTCAAGGCCGACGGGTACGGGCACGGCGCCGTGCAGGTCGCCCGGGCGGCATTAGCCGCGGGTGTCGCCGAGTTGGGTGTCGCCACCGTCGACGAGGCGCTGGCGCTGCGCGCCGAAAGCATCACCGCACCCGTGCTGGCCTGGCTGCATCCGCCCGGCATCGACTTCGGGCCCGCGCTGCTGGCCGACGTGCAGATCGCGGTGTCCTCGATGCGGCAGCTCGACGAGTTACTGGACGCGGTCCGTCGCACCGGCCGCACGGCCGCTGTGACCCTCAAAGTGGATACCGGGCTGAACCGCAACGGCGTCCCGCTGGCGCAATACCCGTCGATGCTGACCGCGGTGCAGCAAGCCGTCGCCGAGGACGCCATCCGGTTGCGGGGCCTGATGTCGCACATGGTTTACGCTGACCAGCCCAACAATCCGATCAATGATATTCAGGCGCAACGATTTACCGACATCGTAGCCCTGGCGCGCGACCAGAAGGTGCCGTTCGAAGTGGCGCATCTGTCGAACTCGTCGGCCGCCATGTCGCGTCCCGAGTTGGCCTTCGATATGGTTCGGCCGGGTATCGCGGTCTACGGCCTGAGCCCGGTGCCTACCCTGGGCGACATGGGATTGATACCGGCGATGACGGTGAAATGCGCTGTTGCGCTCGTGAAGTCGATCCGGGCGGGCGAGGGCGTGTCGTATGGACACACCTGGATCGCGCAGCAGGACACCACCGTAGCCCTGATGCCGATCGGCTATGCCGACGGCGTCTTCCGGTCGCTGGGTGGGCGGCTGGACGTGCTCATCAACGGCAGGCGGCGCGCGGGCGTCGGCCGCATCTGCATGGACCAGTTCTTGGTTGACCTGGGTCCAGGAAACGTCGATGTCGCCGAAGGCGACGAGGCGATCCTGTTCGGGCCGGGCGCCCACGGTGAGCCGACTGCGCAGGAGTGGGCGGACCTGCTGGACACCATCCACTACGAAGTGGTGACCAGTCCGCGAGGACGTATCACCAGAACCTACCGCGAGGCTGGAAATCGTTGAGCGGTGACGATCTTGACGGCTCCCACATCAACAGGGCGGGGCTGGCACGGTGGCTGGCAGGTGCTGCTGGGTTGAGTGCGGTGGGTACCATCGCCGGAGTCCACTTGGCCCGCTCGATGACTCGGCGTGCCGCCATCCATGACCCTTATGCCAACGAAGATTTCGAGACACTCGACGGTGACCGCAGCTACGTGGTGACAACCCCCGACGGTGTGCCGCTGGCGGTGCGTGAGGTCGGCCCCACCGACGCGCCGTTGACCGTCGTTTTCGCCCACGGATTCTGTCTTCGTATGGGCGCCTTCCACTTTCAGCGCATGCGGCTATCCGATGAGTGGGGTCCGCAGGTCCGCATGATCTTCTACGACCAGCGCGGCCACGGCCGATCCGGCGCAGCTCCGCCCGAAACCTACACGGTGACACAGCTGGGCAAAGACTTGGAGACAGTTCTGCAGGTGATCGCCCCGCGCGGTCCGATCGTGCTCGTCGGCCATTCGATGGGCGGGATGACGGTGTTGTCGCATGCCCGCCAGTTCCCGCACCACTACGGCGGCCGAATCGCCGGAGCAGCGTTGATCGCGTCTGCGGCCGAAGGGGTGGCCAAGTCGCCGCTCGGCGAGATCTTGAATAACCCTGCGCTGGAGGCTGTTCGGCGTGCCGCGCGTTCGGCGCCCAAGCTGGTTCATCGCGGTCGCAACGTCACGCGTTCGCTGATCGGGCCGATCCTTCAGGCAGCGTCCTACTCCGATGCGAACGTCAGCCCGAGCATCGTGGCGTTCTCCGAGAGGATGATGCTCGACACCCCGATCCCGACCCTGGTGGAGTTTTTGCACGCCCTGCAGGTGCACGACGAAACTGCGGGGCTGCCCACGCTGGCGAAGATCCCGACGCTGATCGTCTGCGGTGATCACGACCTGGTCACCCCCGCCGAATACTCGAAGAAAATGGCCGACGCGCTGCCGGATTCCGAGCTGGTCATCGTCGCCCGGGCAGGTCATCTGGTGTTGCTGGCCAAGCCGGATCCGGTCAACGACGCATTGGTGCGGCTGGTCAAGCACGCGACCCCAAGCAGATTCGCGGCGCTGAGCCACCGGTTGCGCGATCGGGTGCTGCGCCGTGACTAAGGCGGAGTCGGGCATCGCAACGCTGCCGCATGTCGAAGACACCGTCGCGCTGGGTTCGCGGCTGGGCGGCCAGTTACACGCCGGCGACGTCGTCGTGCTCTCCGGTCCGCTCGGCGCGGGAAAAACCGTGCTGGCCAAGGGGATTGCCGCGGCGATGGATGTCGACGGGCCGGTGACGTCGCCGACGTTCGTGCTGGCGCGGGTGCATCCCGCGCGCCGGACCGGCGCTCCAGCACTGATCCACGTCGACGTCTACCGATTGCTGGACCATAACGGCGCCGACCTGCTCGACGAGCTCGAATCCTTGGATCTCGACACCGAGCTCGATGACGCCGTCGTGGTGGTGGAATGGGGTGAAGGCCTCGCCGAACGGTTGTCCGACCGGCACCTGGATGTGCGCCTAGAACGAATCAGCAACTCCGACACCAGGACCGCGACGTGGCAATGGAGCTGCCCATGAATCAGTTGGTGCTCGCGATCGACACCGCCACTCCGGCGGTGACCGCCGGGCTGGTCCACCGGGACGGCGACCGGCTCGACCTCCTCGCCGAGCGGGTCAGCATCGACGCCCGCGCGCACGCCGAACGGATCACCCCGAATGTGTTGGCCGCCCTCGCCGATGCCGGGCGCACGATGGCCGACCTTGGCGCCGTCGTCGTCGGCTGCGGTCCCGGTCCGTTCACCGGCCTGCGGGTCGGTATGGCGACCGCGGCGGCCTACGGACACGCCCTCGGCATCCCGGTGTACGGGGTCTGCAGCCTCGATGCCATCGGCGGGCAGACCACCGGCGAGACATTGGTGGTCACCGACGCCCGTCGGCGCGAGATCTACTGGGCCCGCTATCGCGACGCCGTCCGCATCGACGGTCCGGCGGTCAGCGCGCCGGCCGACGTCGACCCGGGCCTCGCGCAGTCGGTTGCCGGCTCGCCTGACCACGCGGCGCTGTTCGGGCTGCCGTGCCGCGAACCGCTGTACCCGACCGCGGCGGGCCTGGTGGCCGCGGTGGTCGACTGGTCGCAGCCCCCCGCGGCGTTGGTGCCGCTGTATCTGCGTCGGCCGGATGCCAAGACGATCGCCGAGCGCGACGACGATGCGGGCCGGAACGGTCCGAGGAGGAGTCGCGCCAAAGGCTCAAGCCAGGCGGCCTCGCGATGACCGCCTGCAGCCAGCCCGTCACCATCGGCGCACTCACGGTCGACGACGCCGACCGCTGCGCCGAGTTGGAGAGCCTGCTGTTTCCCGGCGACGACCCATGGCCGACAGCCGCTTTCGTCCGCGAACTCGCCGCCCAGCACAATCACTATGTGGCCGCACGCACCAGTGCTGATGGCGGCGACCCGCTTCGCCCGGCTTCCAGCCGCGCTCGCGATCGCCGCGCCGACACGCTGATCGGCTACGGCGGCATCTCGCGATTGGGTCGCACGCCGCCGTTCGAATACGAAGTGCACACCATCGGCGTCGACCCGGCATACCAGGGCCGCGGCATCGGCCGCCGGCTGCTGGACGAGCTGCTGAACGTCGCCGCGGGCGCCGTCGTGCACCTGGAGGTTCGCACCGACAATGCGCCCGCGATCGCGTTGTACCGCAGCGTGGGATTCGCCGAAGTGGGCCTGCGCCGACGGTATTACCGAATCAGCGGCGCCGACGCGTACACCATGCGGCGGGAGGCGCTGTGACGTGACGATCATCTTGGCCATCGAAACCTCCTGCGACGAAACAGGCGTCGGCATCGCCCGGCTCGACGGCGACGGCACCGTGACGCTGTTGGCCGACGAGGTCGCAACGAGCGTCGACGAACACGTCCGGTTCGGCGGCGTCGTGCCTGAGATCGCCTCGCGGGCACACCTGGAGGCGCTCGGTCCAGCGATGCGCCGCGCGCTGGCCACTGCCGGCGTGGAGAAACCCGATGTCGTCGCGGCCACCATCGGGCCGGGTCTGGCCGGTGCGCTACTGGTGGGAGTGGCTGCGGCCAAAGCCTATTCGGCTGCCTGGGACGTGCCGTTCTACGCCGTGAACCATCTGGGCGGGCACCTGGCCGCCGACGTCTACGAACACGGGCCGCTACCCGAGAGCGTGGCGCTGCTGGTGTCCGGCGGCCACACTCACCTGTTACATGTGCGGTCGCTCGGCGAGCCGATCGTCGAACTGGGCAGCACCGTCGACGACGCCGCGGGGGAGGCCTACGACAAAGTGGCCCGGCTGCTGGGGTTGGGCTACCCGGGCGGCAAGGTGCTCGACGATCTGGCGCGTACCGGTGACCGGGACGCGATCCTGTTTCCCCGCGGGATGACCGGGCCGGCCGACGAGCCGCACGCGTTCAGCTTTTCCGGGCTCAAGACCGCGGTCGCGCGCTACGTGGAGAGCCATCCGGAGGCGGCGACCGCCGACGTCGCCGCCGGGTTTCAGGAGTCGGTGGCCGATGTGCTGACCATGAAGGCCGTCCGCGCCGCCACCGCGCTCGGGGTGTCAACCCTGCTCATCGCGGGTGGCGTGGCGGCGAACTCGCGGCTGCGCGAGCTCGCCGCACAGCGCTGCGCGGCGGCCGGTTTGACGCTGCGCATCCCCGGGCCGCGGCTGTGCACCGACAACGGAGCGATGATCGCGTCGTTTGCCGCGCACCTGCTGGCCGCGGGTGCGTCGCCGTCACCGCTGGACGTGGCGAGCGACCCGGGATTGCCGGTGGTAAAGGGCCAAGTCAGCTGATTCGGTCGGCGAAAATCTGAGAAGCAGCGGGCCGACCTTGAGCGCTAGCACTCGCATGTATAGAGTGCTAGGTGGCACTCGGACAATCCCCCGGGTCGGCACCCGCGACGACGACGCGTGGGCACGGACGAATGCCGAAGCACCTGGTAATTCGGACAGCCCGGGGTAACCGCCCCGGAGCTGCTTATCAACTAGTGGAGGGCTCCAATCGTGGCGAGCGTGAACATTAAGCCACTCGAGGACAAGATCCTCGTACAGGCCAACGAGGCCGAGACCACGACCGCATCCGGTCTGGTCATTCCCGACACCGCAAAGGAAAAGCCCCAGGAGGGCAAAGTCGTCGCCGTCGGCCCCGGCCGGTGGGATGAGGACGGCTCGAAGCGGATTCCGCTGGACGTGTCGAAAGGTGACACCGTCATCTACAGCAAGTACGGCGGCACCGAGATCAAGTACAACGGCGAGGAGTACCTGATCCTGTCGGCGCGCGACGTGCTGGCCGTCGTCGACAAGTAGCCAGAGGCGTGTTCCGCCCCGGCGATCCCCACGTCAACACGTGGGTGATTTCCGGGGCGGATCGCTTATTCAGACGGGACAAGAAAGACCTATGAGCAAGCAGATTGAGTTCAATGAAACCGCGCGACGGGCACTGGAAGCCGGCGTGGACAAGCTCGCCGACGCCGTGCGGGTGACGCTGGGCCCGCGTGGCCGGCATGTGGTGCTGGCCAAGGCCTTTGGCGGCCCGGTTGTCACCAACGACGGCGTCACTGTCGCCCGGGAGATCGACCTGGCAGACCCGTTCGAGAATCTGGGCGCCCAGCTGGTCAAGTCGGTGGCGACCAAGACCAACGACATCGCCGGCGACGGCACCACCACCGCGACGGTGCTGGCGCAGGCCATCATCAAGAACGGCCTGCGCAACGTCGCCGCCGGCGCCAACCCGATCGCGCTCGGGTTGGGGATCAGCAAGGCCGCCGACGCGGTGTCCGAGGCGCTGCTGGCATCGGCCACCCCGGTGTCCGGCAAGACCGGTATCGCGCAGGTGGCCACCGTGTCGTCGCGCGACGAGCAGATCGGTGAGCTGGTCGGCGAGGCGATGACCAAGGTCGGCCACGACGGCGTGGTCAGCATCGAGGAGTCGTCGACCATGAACACCGAGCTGGAGTTCACCGAGGGCGTCGGCTTCGACAAGGGTTTCCTGTCGGCGTACTTCGTCACCGACTTCGACGCTCAGCAGGCCGTGCTCGAGGACGCATTGATCCTGTTGCACCGTGACAAGATCAGCTCGCTGCCCGACCTCCTGCCGTTGCTGGAGAAGGTCGCCGAAGCCGGAAAGCCGCTGCTGGTGATCGCCGAGGACGTCGAAGGCGAGCCACTGTCGACGCTGGTGGTCAATGCGATCCGCAAGACGCTGAAAGCGGTCGCGGTCAAGGCGCCGTTCTTCGGCGACCGCCGCAAGGCGTTCCTGGAGGACTTGGCCATCGTCACCGGCGCCCAGGTCGTCAACCCCGACGTCGGGCTGGCGCTGCGTGAGGTCGGCCTCGAGGTGCTCGGTTCGGCTCGGCGCGTGGTGGTCAGCAAGGACGACACCGTCATCGTCGAGGGCGGTGGTGGCGCCGAGGCCATCGCCAACCGCGCCAAGCAGCTGCGGGCCGAGATCGAAGCCACCGACTCCGACTGGGATCGCGAAAAGCTGCAAGAGCGGCTGGCCAAGCTGGCCGGCGGGGTTGCCGTGATCAAGGTCGGCGCCGCCACCGAGACTGCGCTCTAAGAGCGCAAAGAAAGTGTCGAGGACGCGGTTGCCGCCGCCAAGGCCGCCGTTGAAGAGGGCATCGTCCCAGGTGGTGGTTCTGCGCTGTTGCATACACGCAAAGCGCTGGATGACCTGCGTGCGTCGCTGTCCGGTGACGAGGCCGCTGGCGTGCAGGTGTTCTCCGACGCGCTGCGTGCGCCGCTGTACTGGATCGCGGCCAACGCCGGGCTGGACGGCTCGGTCGTGGTCAACAAGGTCGCTGAGCTGCCCGCCGGGCACGGGTTCAACGCGGCGACCTTGACCTACGGCGACCTGGTCGCCGACGGGGTTATCGACCCGGTCAAGGTCACCAGGTCCGCGGTACTCAACGCGGCGTCGGTGGCACGCATGGTGCTGACCACCGAGACGGCGATTGTCGAGAAGCCTGCCGACGATGATCACGGGCATGGTCACGGCCATCACCATCACTAGAAGCACCTTGTAACGAGGCACCCCCGGTCAATTGGCCGGGGGTGCCTTCGTTTGTTGGGCGTTGGAGCGGGCCGCGGTCAGTTAGCCCGCCCGTCAGGGTTGACGCGCTGCCGCACGCGGTGCAATGTGATACTCGTCATATGACCACTGGTCACACCGGGCAGAAAGGCGGCAGCTCATGACCACGAGGGACAAGTACACGGACGTGCCCGCGCCCTACTCGTGGGAGGTCGCCAGTGCCGGCGACGCGCGCTTCACGTGGGAGTACGACGACGGGCGCGCCCGGCTCCTTTCCCTATACCAAAAGGGAAAGGACAAGCAGTGGGATGCCCAGTCGCGCATCGACTGGGCGCAAGACGTCGACCCGATGAACCCGATCGGGCTGCCTGACGAGTTCCATCCGCTGTTCGGCAGCCCGATGTGGGACGCCGCGGACGACGCACGTCGCGCCGAGATGCGCCAGCACTTCCAGGCCTGGCAGCTCTCGCAGTTCCTGCACGGGGAGCAGGGTGCGATGGTGTGCGCGGCCAAGATCGTCGAGGTCGTCCCGGACCTGGACGCGAAGTTCTACGCGGCCACCCAGACCATGGACGAGGCCCGGCACGTCGAGGCGTTCTCGCGGTTCCTGCAGGAGAAGGTCGACGTGGTCTACCCGATCAACAAGCACCTGACCGCACTGCTGGACGACACCCTGCGCGACTCGCGCTGGGACATGCCCTACCTCGGCATGCAGGTCCTCATCGAAGGGCTCGCACTCGCCGCCTTCGGGGTGCTGCGTGACATGTCGGCGCAGGACTCGCTGGCCAAGCAGGTGCTAGCCTACGTCATGCAGGACGAGGCCAGGCACGTCGCCTTCGGCCGAATCTCGCTGAAGGACTACTACTCCGCGCTGACCGAGGCCGAGCGGGACGAGCGTGAAGAGTTCGTCGTGGACGCCTGTTACCTGATGCGCGACCGGTTCCGCGGCGAGGAGGTCTTCGAGACCCTCGGCATGGACGTCCAAGCGTGTGCTGAGTGGGTCGACACGTCGCCACTGATGATCCAGTTCCGCTCGCATCTGTTCAGCCGCATCGTGCCGATCGTCAAGGACATCGGGTTGTGGGGCGACAAGGTGCAGAAGGCCTTCAGGGACATGGGTGTGCTCGACATGGCCAGCTTCGACATCGAGGCGCTGATGAAGGCCGATGAGGATCAGGCCGACGCGCTGGACAAGGCACACGCCGAGATGGCCGGCCGGGCCCTCGAGGTGGACGAGGTGATCGCGGCGGGCGCGAGCTGACCCAATGTCCGGTTTGGCGAGGAGGGCGGCGCACCTGAACTGCTCGACGAGCTGAACACGGCCCCGGC
>Ga0224555_1004239_pt1 | contig 13419 bp, 15 predicted proteins | sample 714S23034metaG_FD_180687 | JGI IMG/M metagenome (GOLD analysis project Ga0224555, IMG submission 180687) | Peat soil microbial communities from Stordalen Mire, Sweden - 717 S2 30-34 | ecosystem: Environmental > Terrestrial > Soil > Wetlands > Peat | place: Sweden: Norrbotten County, Stordalen...
CGCCGCGCGGCGGGATGGCTTCCTTGCCGGAGGCCTGCCGGGTGGTATTGCCGATTTTTTGATCCGTGTCCGGCTGGTGGCCGCCCACGTCATGCTTGGTCTGGTCCCAATCCCGCTTGAACGCGGCCTTGGTGCGTTCCCATGCGGAGTCGTTTTCCTTGTTCCACCAGTTTGGATTTTTGTATTTGTTCATGATGTTGTTTTTTTGTGTTTGACCGGTCGTTTTTTAGCTTTTCAGTGCCATGACAATTTCCTGAAACATTCGCGGAAATCTCATCGCACCCTGCAATGAACCGTCTTGCTTCGTGCAAGTGTTCATAGGCCAGCTTAATTTCGTTCGCCGGTCTCGCAAGAGGGGTGAACACCCCATGGCAACTGTGCCGCGGTATGTTAACTTACTGGCATGAATATGTTATTGCTCATCGTGGTTCTCCTTCTCTTGTTCGGCGGCGGCGGCTTTTATTTTGGCGGCCCCGTCATCGGCGGCGGAGGGCTTGGCCTGATTCTGCTGATATGCCTTGTCATCTTTTTCATGGGCGGATTCCGCAGCTCAAAAAGCTGATACGCTGGCGCGGCCTCTCAAAGGTGGAGGCGCACTTGCGGCACGTCACGGCCCTGAAGAAATAACGTTTCGATAACCGTTTTGCTTGCTGCCAAATTTATGAAAACATGGCTCATCTTGATGTTATCTGCCGCCTGCATCCTGACGGGTTGCCAATCGCCAAAGGCCATGCCTTCGCCCGGGGGCGATGTGTCGCAATCTACCCGGAACAATTCCTACAGCCTGCTCCATCAACTCCTGGAGGAACAAAAAGACGTCAGCTTGTTGCGCTTCATCAAGTCGGAACATCCCGATGTCAAAACCTTGATCAAGAAAATTGCCACCACTTCCGCAACTGGGGCGACCCTGCTGGAGCAATTTGCAAAGGACGACCCCACCATCAGGCTAGACGACATCTCGCTGCCGCCGGGTGAAGAGGCCACGCGCGTTGCGATTGCGTCCATCAAGGAAAAGGAATTGTTGAACCAGACCGGCGACAAATTTGAACTGACCCTGCTTTTGACCCAGACCGAGGCGCTGAGTTATGGCTGGCATCTGGCGGTGGTCGCCAGCCTATACGAGCCGGATCCCTATCGCGCCCATGCGCTCGTTGGCATCAGTGTGGACATGGACAATCTTTATCACGAAGTGTTCGCGCTGTTGCTGGCGAAAACAAGGGCATCGGCCACGAACTCATCGGCGACAAATCCGATCAGCAGCCAGACAGCACCCGTCTCCACCAATTCCGCTCCGAACTTTCAAACTCTCATTATTGATTCCAGTTCCATGCCGGTTGACGGGGGCAAGGCCACCCTCATCATCGGCGTGCTCCATCGTGTTGACGGCGTCTACTCCGGCAATTATCAAATCAAGGTGTTTCCCTACTTCTTAAAAAATGAAAATGGAACCTTGGCCATTGACGTTTCAGACGAGTCACTCGCCATAATCAACCATGGAAAGGTTGCGGCCATCACCGGCACCGCCACCACCAGCGGCAAAGGCGGACTCAGCCGGCCCATTGAGGCCACCGCCACGCCATCTGACGCCAATCACGGCAATCTCAAGTTATGGTTCATGGCGGGAACCCGAAAAATGACCTTCGAGCCGGCCTATCACTTTGCCGGAAAAAATACGACGGCGGTCCTGACGCAGGCGGTTGCAATCCAACCTTGAATCAGTGAAATCCGGCTCCGCCAAAGCTATGAATTTTTTCGGTTGAGCGTATGGGTAGAAGACCCCATGGCAACTGTGCTGCGGCATGTTAACTTGCTGGCATGAATATATTATTGATCTTGGTTGTTCTTCTACTCCTGTTCGGCGGCGGCGGGTTTTATTTTGGCGGCCCCGTCATCGGCGGCAGCGGGCTTGGCCTGGTTCTGCTGATTTGCCTTGTCGTCTTTCTCGCGGGCGGATTCCGCAGCTCGAAAAGCTGACAGGCGGCGCGCGACAAACTTTTTGGACGGACGGCATTGTAATCCGTATTGGAATTCAACGATGGGCGGGATATGACTAAAACATTCAAGCGCAACGCGGCCAATGCGAAGCACTTTTTCGCGGACAAAATGGCTTTCACGACCGGCCCCGTCGAAATCAGCCACCAGATTGAGAAAAAAGAGGATGTCGTCATCATAGACGTGCGCGAGGCCAAAGATTTCAAGAAAGGCCACGTCCCCGGCGCGATCAATCTGCCGCAGGAGAAATGGGGCACGCTGGCCGGTCTGCGCCGGGATACGATGAACATCATTTACTGCTATGCCCAAAACTGTCACATGGGCGCGCACGCCGCGATGCAGTTCGCCGCGAAAGGTTATTCCGTCATGGAAATGGACGGCGGCTTCGAATCATGGAAAGAGAACGGCTTGAAAATTGCGAAGCAGTCCGGATGAGGTGAACCGCGAACCACGCCAGACTGCCGAGGTTCTGCCAGCAGCAGGTCGCCCAGCCATCTGGTCTTAAAATAATCCGCACACTGCTGATCTGATTCCGCGTTGCGAGTTGAGACAACTCGCGCTCGGTGAGAGCCCGCAGCCAAACAATTTCGAAAACATGCGCTAGACGATTTTGCAGGGAATCACCGCGTCCTCATCGAAGGAATAAACCGCGCACAGACGATGGTAGCCGTCCGCGATCAGGACTTTTCGCTGCGTCTCATCCCGGACGAGCAGGAGCGGAGACAATTTCTGGCCCGCCTCAATTCTTTTCCGATCCTTGCGCACGTGGGAATTGTCGCTGCCGAGCATGGCCAATGCCGAGGCCCGGAAAATATCCTTGGATTTGAAATCCGTCATCGCCGTCCGCTTCAGTTTTTTGACGAACGCCCGGGCGGTTTTTTTAGGATAGAGCAGGTTTAAGTAGGAGTAGGCGGCCGGATAATCGTGTTCATCGGGCTCGGCCAGCCATTTGATGGCGAATTGATGGCTCATGCTGTCCATCACCATACCGGCAATCAGGCCGCACTCAACTGGAAAACTGTCCGTCGTAGCGCCGGCGTCTCGCCGCCAGTTCCAAAAATGCACACCGGGACGGTGCCTGAACCCGCCGCCGTGGACGGCTGGCCGTCTGGTTTTGAAACGTCTTCAAATCCACCGTCCGCGCCAGCGGAGCCGTCCAGCCGCAGGGCTGATACCGCTCGTCGCAATGCAGCACGATGGCATCCGTCTCCAGCAGGCCGGAAAGAAAATTGGCCGGGATCGTCACCCACTCCGCCTCGTTCGGGGAGAGTCCGACGCCACCCTCTCTAATCGGATTGGAGAGGGGCTGGGGTGAGGTTAGGTGACGTGTCGAAATCAAAAAACTTTGACGCGAATTGCACGAATTAACGTGAATTTACTGCGATTGAATCAAACGATAAAAGCCCTGACTGCCAACAATCGGATTGGTGATGGTGTTTTGCAGATTCACGATTGCCGGAACATTCGTCAGCGTCATCCAAGAATTCGGGTTGGCAAGATTGGTTGTCGTTTGCAGATTGAAATTCTGCGACGTCATCGGCCAAGACAAAATCAGATTGCCGCCGCTCGTTTGCGCTTGCAACGAAGGCGGCGACGCAATGGCAAATGCAAGATTTTCCACCGTCAATTGCGCGTTCGTGGACGTGCCGCCAACGATGCCGATGAAAAATTCATTCGTCTGACCTGCGAAAGTTGAAACATCAATCGCGCCACTGCTGAATATAATGTTGGTTTGAATCACATTTCCTGCGATTAACAATACATTCGTGCCATTGAAAGCCGCCGCGAGTGAATCACTTTGCCAGTCGCCTTGAATGATGTAATCAAATGACATCGAAATGGCGTTCGTCGGAACAACCAATGGCATCCAAGCGTATGCGGGAACATTTGTGCTGCTTCCACTGTCCGCAGGTTGACCCAACGGATGCGCTTTGAATTGCGGCGCGGGAGAATTGTTCGCGCTTGAAGTGAAGAACGACAAAATAAATGCGTCGAAGGCTGGCAATGCTCCAACAATTTGCCCGTTGACCGAGCCATTGGCGGTTACTAGGCCGGGAACTTGATTGTTGATGGAATTGACAACGCCGCCACGATATTCTTGAAATCTTTGATTCAGAAAATTTGTTCCGTAATTCCAATTTGTCGCCGTCAGATTCCATTCTGAACCGGATTGCACATAAACTGAACCGACACTCGGCGCTCCTGAAAAACCACCGTTTTTTTCAAACGACCAACGAAAGCCCATTAACGAAGCTCCATCGTCTTGAATCGTTTCTTCATACCACGGCATCGGATAACCGTGAAATACCCCAAGCTCGCCAAACCAACTGAACGGATCGGGCGCGCTTGCGGGAAATTCATTTGTCAAAATGACATTTGCCGCGCCTGATTGCAGCAAACCAACAGCCGAGACATAATTGTCCGCCCAGGCAAATTGTTTTGGCAACGGATGGTAATATGGCGATGTTGTCAAAAGATTCGCGTTCGCATCCGCCAAAGCATCTAAATCTTGCGAATTCAAAGTGAAATTGACATTCGCTCCGACTTCAGCTTCATCAAACAAAGTCATTTGCATATTTGCCGCTGGCCAAGGCGTTGGCGAAACGGGTTCACTGGCAAAGTTCGCTCCCTGCAAATAATTCGCGGCATAAGCATTCACGAGCGTTCCGAAACTGTGGCCGACAAAATGAATTGGTTTGGAATAATTCGCACCAAGAACATTCAACAATGCTTGTCCAAGCAAAGTTCCTTCGTAAGGCGACTGACTGCCTGCTTGTTCAGGGTCAGTTACTGATGACTTCGCTGCGTTTTCCCAATTCCATGCTACGATATTGGCTGTGGAATTTTCACTGCGTAATTGCGCCGCCATCGTTGTTGGCCAATCCTCGACTCCATTCGGATTGAAAATTGACAAACCTGTCAGCGGATAAAGTGGAATCCAGCCGTGCGTCAAAACGATACTCATTTGGTTGGGATTAACCGAAGCAAGATTTGTAGTAAAAATCCCGCCATGATATGCCATGAGATGTGGTGGTGGTGGCAGAGAAATCAAATATGCCGGAGTGGTTTCATCTGTCGTTGGCGTTCGCGTTGTTGAAATGATGTTCAACACTGGCGCGTCGAGAAATTGATAATAATAACTCACCATCGGACTGCTTTGCAGATTCAGAATGTCATTGCCCGGCCACTCGTAATACTGGTAGCTGGCAATCGGCGACATGATGCCGCCGTTAGTCAAAACCTCGCTGCTGAAATTATTGGGGTATTGATAACTTGCAATCGGCGACATGATATTCGTGATCACGTCGTCGGCAAAAGTCGGCAGCAATTGCAAAAGCAAAGCCGCAACAATTCCGATTGGCTTCAAAACCCTCATGCAATTATGTCAGTTCGAGGTTGCGGCTGTGGCGTAGATGAGACCGCCGCCGCGCGGGATGACGATTGAAATTGTGGCGGTGCTTGACGATTGTGTGCCAGTGGTGTTGTAGCCTGTTGCGCTGACGGGCGAGCCGTTAGCTGGTGTCACACTCACGGTGATTTGTGTGTTCAAAGGCAGATTCGCGCAACTCACGACGATGGGAATGGGATTATTTTGCTGCGCGGAAAGAACGGCATCCGGCGTTGACAACACGCCCGTGGGTGACGCCGAAACGGGAACTCCGCCAACGCTCGTGACTGTCAATTGCGGCAACTGTCCTGACGATGGAATAATGATCGGCTGGAATCCAGAAGTGAACTGGCCATTTACGTTTCCACTGAATTCATTGTCGTAGGTATCGAATCGAACTCGACCAGAATTTGGTCCGTATGCGCTGATTGAGCCATTGCCGTAAATTTGAGAAGCCACAAGTCGAACCGCGCCTCCACTTCCCCATGTGCCCTCAACGCCAGCACCAGCATTAATGCTTCCACTTATGGTAATGACATTTGAAGCTGCGATGAGGATTGCACCGCCACCGCCACCGCCACCTTGACCTGAAGTTCCATTATAGGAATTCCAATTGCCGCCGCTACCGCCAGACCCACCAAGCAACGGAATTAGGAATATATTGCCATAGGTGTAGCTACCGGAATTTCCTGCCATTCCTCCTCCTGGGCCTTGACCAGAGGTCGGTTGGGAGGAGCTGCCATTACCACCATCGCCCCCACGATAGCCACCCGGACCGCCAAGGCCACCTTGCGCTTGTGAGCCAACAACGCTCTGCCCCGACACATTCACCGAGCCACTGATCGTGACACTGTTTTGCACAATCCAGTAAACCGGCGTGTTGTTCGCGTTCGGAATGAATGTCACCGTGACCCCGTTGGAGATATTGACGGAAGTGTATTGGTAAATGCCGGTCGGGTGGTCGGCCATGCTGATGACGATGTTCGTCGTGGGATTGAACGCGCCATCGCTGCCATTGCTGCCGGTGTTGACCTGCGCCTGCGCGCCCGCACACACGAGCACCGCAAACATCATTTGAAGAACTTTTTGTTTCATAGATTTTCTTTCTTTCGAGTTGTTGCATTGAATCGTCTCAAAACTCGGCGTCCGCGTCAAGCGCGTTCTGTGGCCTATAGCCTACATCAATAACCGATGCTTCCGGCTAAAATCCAGTAAATGCGCCATGATATTGCCAAGCAGTTCGGTCAACGGGTTCGGAAAGTGCGGCTGGAGCGGGAATTGTCCCAGGAAACCCTCGCCGCCAAAGCCGACATTGACCGGGCTTTTTTGAGCGGCATCGAACGCGGCGTGGAAAATCCAACGTTGTTCACGATTCAGGCCATTGCGGATGCGCTTGAAACCGGCGTTGGAAATTTGATGAAGGGAATTTGAAGTTCGTATTGCTCCGCATCACGTCGGTCTTGGAAGTTGACCTCGAAAAAATCATCGCCAAAGCCAGGAAAGTTGCGGCCAAGCAGGAGCAATAATTTGAGTTCATGTGTTTGGCGTGGTTCGCGATTGAAAATTCGCGTCAATTCGTGCAATTCGTGTCAAGGCCAATTCCAAACCGAGTTGAGAAGTTTTTAGACATCCGGCTTCGTCCGACTTCGGCGCGACAAGTCCACCTTCATTTTATTCCCGTTTTCGTCAGACTGCAACGCGGCAAGCCGGCCCGGCAAGCAAAGCACAAATCTGGAGTGCGCGGACGCGTCCGCGCTTTCAAAGCGGCGACATGTCGCCGCAGTCCACAACGCCGTGAATCGTCCCAAAGGGATAACTGGAAAGGAAGCGCGGGCGTCCCGCCTGCCGTGTCCGGCGTCGCGCCGGACTCCTTGCGGAGGGCTACCACTTGCGGAGTTGCCACCAATCCCATCCGCGATTCCGTCCGGCGGGACGCCTGACGGTGCAACCGGGACGGTCGCGCTCCCCGTATGTTTCCATCTGGCTTATTTCATTGCCTGCGTTTCTTGGAAAAATGCCGTGCCAAAAAAGCGGACAGGGATTTTCTGTAAATCACGCCCAGAACCATGAGCGCCAGCCCCGCGCAAATCAGGCATAGCGCCGTGGAACCCAGCCATGCCACGAGCCATTTCCATTCCTTCCCGAAATAATATCCGATCAGGATGTAAGCGGTGGTGTAGGCCGCCGACCCGGTGAGGTTGTAAAATAGATAGGTGCGCCACGGCATCTTTGCCATGCCGGCCAGCAGGTTCACCACGACGGGCGGAAACAAGAATATGAATCGCGCGATAAAGACCGTCTTGTCGCCATGACGTTTGAAAAATCGTTCCGGCCACTTCATCCTTTCAGGCGTGAGATGGAGCCAGCGGATTTTTTCCAGGCGGCCATGACCCAGCCGCCGTCCCAGCCAAAAGGCGCAGATGCCGCCGAGGAAACAGGCCGCCGTTCCCGCCACCATCGGCTGCCACAGTGAATCCGCAGTTTTTCCCAAAACAAATCCGGCGCCCAAAAGAACCGTCTCACCCGGCAGCGGAAAACCGATGTTGTTCAAAAACGCGACGATGAAGACGAGCACATATCCGTAATGCGGAATGTGGGGCAATAAAGAATGCAGCCAGTGGAGCATATCGTTCCGCCTTAAACTAACACGGCATCAAAACAGGGCAACGCCGGTCCGGTGAATTTGCCATTTCCAAACCGGATCGGGAAATTTTTGGCTTCCCAAGCCCGCCACCCGATGGATGCCCAAAAGAGCCGTTCGCTTGCGCGAACTGTGGTGACACGAATTGCACAAATCAACACGGATTCGGATTCAATCGGTGTAAATCAGTGAAATCCGTGTCAAAGGTCTTTGCAGACGGCCACCATCATTTCGCCCGGAAAACTTTTAATCCCTGGGCATGGAGATGATTCCCGCAGTGGCGCGCTGGTCATGACGCCTTTGAAGCCATGATGATGCGTAAGGATTGCGAGAAAGGCTTCTTCGTGTCGTTCGATTATTCGTCTGACGCGTTGCAGGAGATCGAATCATTCTTCAAGCGCAGCCACAAAGTCATCGTCGCCCTGACCGTGCAGGAAATTCTCGACGAGCACATTGCGAAGAAGCTGGCGTGATGCCACTATATTTGTTTTGCATTTTCATTGGCCGAGGCGTAAAAGGGCATGAGGAAGAGGCCGGTTAAAACCTGAACGATTATGAAAACCAAACTACAATCCCTGTGCATCGGGCTGGCGCTCATCGCTGGCGTCCACCAAACCACCGCCCAAATCACGAACCTAGGCATCGCCCCGGTCGCGGGCAGGCAATCCGTCCTTTACTGGCCAGCGAGCAGCCCGACGAATTATGTTTTGGAAACCGTCACCAACCTTTCGTCAACCAACTGGTTGACGGCGCGAACGGCGTTCGCGGTGAATGCGGCGGAGGTGACGAACGCGGCTTCGTCCGGCTTCTTTCGGCTGATGCCCACGACCACGCCGGCGGGCATGGCGTTGATTCCGGCGGGTTGGTTCACGATGGGGGACACGCTGGATGGCGAGGGCGATGCCATCCCCACGAACATTTATGTGTCGGCGTTTGTCATGGCCGTGAACCTGGTCAATTATGGTTTGTGGACGAATGTATATGCGTATGCCACGAGCCACGGCTATAATTTTGTGGATGCGGGTGCGAATGGGGGCACGGGAACGAATTATCCGGTGGAGACGGTGGACTGGTTTGATTGTGTGAAGTGGAGCAATGCGCGGTCGCAACAGGCGGGGTTGACCCCGTGTTATTACACGGATGCGGGTTTTACGCAGGCGTTCACGAATGGGGACAGTGGCACGACAGTCTATCAGAATTTGACGGTGAACGGCTATCGGTTGCCGACGGAGGCGGAATGGGAGAAGGCGGCTCGCGGGGGCGGAATCGGGCTGCGTTTTCCGTGGGGCAATCTTATCCATACAAACCAGGCTCAATACGCTGCCTGCACTTCCTGCTATAGCTATGATTTGGGGCCGAATAGCTCACCTTCAGGTCCGAGTCCGGTGGGATCGTTTGATGTAAATGGATATGGTCTCTACGACATGGCGGGGAATGTATTTGAGTGGTGTTGGGACTGGTATGGGATGCCGTATGGCCAACCAACCACGACTAATCCAACCGGAGCGGGGCCAGGATCGAACTTCCGTGTGTTGCGCGGCGGCGATTGGTTCAACAACGCCATCGGCACGCGTTGCGCCACTCGCGTCAGCGGCGTCAACCCGGACGTCGCCTACTACGGCATTGGCTTCCGATGTGTGAGGGGGCTTTAGTTTTGTCGGTTCTCTGCGCAACAAAAAGGGGAATCGTCCGTGCGTCCCTTGAAAATCCGCGCGCGGGATGGGCATTGATATTTCGCCCATGACTGTGCGTCATGGCCAGACGCCGGCGCGACGTTTGCGGCCTGCCGGAAAGCGAATGCGACCGCTTCCTGATGGGCCGCACCGATCTGCCGTAATTCCTTGCAATACTAAAAGAGCCGTCGCGGTTATCCGTGACGGCTCTTTGTTTGATACACGATCACCAACACCAACACCGCCGCGTTGACGGCGGCGCGCCGCTTCACTAATCTCCGCGCATGGCGAAAAAGATTTCCGGCGCGAAAACTTCCGCAGCAACCTCGGAGCGCGGCGTTCACGCCGCTTCCGCGTCCGACTTGCAAGTGCCAGTGAAGCGGGCTGAAGCCCGCGATCCGAAAGCTGCCGCCCGCCCTAGTTCCCTCCTCGACACCCGCGTCATTTATTGCGGCGACAATCTGGAACAGCTCGCCAAGCTGCCCGACACCTGCGTAGATTTGATTTACATTGAGCCGCCTTTCAACTCCAACCGCAACTACGAGGTCTTCTGGGGCGAGACCAGGGAGAAGCGCGCCTTTGAAGACCGCCACGAGAACACCAAGGCATACATTGACTACCTGCGCCCGCGCTGCGTGCAACTCGCCCGCGTCCTCAAAAAGACCGGCAGCTTTTATTACCACTGCGACTGGCACGCCAGCCACTACGCCAAGGTCATGCTCGACCAGATTTTTGGGAAGAATTAAAATTACAAAATGAATTTCGTTGATCGAATCAATTCGCTGCTTCGTCCAAAGCCGGAAGGAAAAATCCGTGTGTTGGATTTGTTTGCCGGTTGTGGCGGATTGGCGCTGGGCTTCGAGGCTCAAGGATTTGAAACGCTCGGCTTCGAGCAAGACGCTGGTGCGTGTGAAACTTACCGGCGAAATCTCAAAGGCGATTGCAAAGAAGTTACCCTGACGACAGAAACACAATTTCCAAAAGCGAATGTTATTATCGGTGGTCCGCCGTGTCAGCCGTTCAGCGTGGGTGGACACCAGATGGGATTAAAAGATTCAAGAGATGGGTTTCCAATTTTCATTTCTGCCGTGAAACAAGTTCAGCCGGAGATTTGGGTTTTTGAAAATGTCCGGGGTGTTCTTTATAGCAACCGCTGGTATTTTGAACAAATACTCGCAGCTTTGAAGGCGTTGAATTACGTCATAGAGGTTCGTCTCGTTAATGCTGTCAATTATGGCGTGCCGCAGAATCGCGAGCGTGTAATTGTCGTCGGACATCGCGGTGAGTTTCAATTTTTTCCTGAAGAACCAAATCGGCTTACGGCTGGTGAAGCGCTTGGTGAGTTGATGTTTCAAGCGCCGCCAGAATCCAGATTTCTCACGCCAAGCATGGATGAATACGTTGCGAAGTATGAACGCGCTTCATTTTGCACCCGGCCTCGCGATCTTCATCCTGATCTTCCAGCCCGCACGTTGACCTGTCGAAACCTTGCCGGTGCGACAGGCGATATGCACCGTATCCGCCTGCCAGATGGTCGCCGCCGCCGGTTGCTAATCCACGAGGCCGCCCGATTGCAGACGTTTCCTGATTGGTTTCAATTCTGCGGTGGAGAAACCAGCCAGTTTAACCAAGTTGGCAACGCCGTTGCGCCACTGTTGGCATGGCATCTCGCTGGCTCGGTCAAAAAGTATCTCGCCACAACCAAACGACTGACCTCGGGAGAAATCCTCTACCGGAATTTGCCCGATCAGTTTGCTCTGCCGCTCGAATTCAAGGAATCAACGGAAATGAAAATCCCAACCTTTGTCATCAACCAAGAAAAGCCAGCCAAGTTTGTGAAACTTTTCAATGAGTCCCTGCTGATTTTGTCCAAGCTGGGCATTCCTCTTGCTGGCTTGAAACCGCGCGAACTTGAAAAGATGGCAATGGCTTTACTTGCCGTAGCCGATGTCAAGCGTAGTGCCGATTGGACGAAAGCACGTCTGCGCGAAGGTAAGGACACGCTTAAATCGCGCGACATCATCGCGTATTTGAACGAACATTTTCAGGAAAAAATCTCAATGGGTTCCTACGACGACATCCGGCGGAAAGATTTGAAGCTGCCGGTCGTGGCGGGAATCATCATTGCCAGCGCGAACAAACCCAATGCTGCCCGCAACGATCCCACTCGTGGTTATTCTTTATCGCCCGAATACGTCGAGATCATCCGCAGCTTTGGCCAACCAGACTGGCTGGAACTAACCGAGGAGTTTATGGCCGAGAGACCCACGTTGGCCGAACGTTTGGATGCAGCGCGCCATATTGGACTCGTTCCAATAAAGTTGCCAGATGGAACCACGATTCAATTTAGTCCTGGCGAACACAATCTTTTACAAAAAGCCATCATCGAACATTTTCTGCCACGTTATGGTTATGGCGCGGAAGTTCTTTACATCGGCGACACAGCCAAGAAATTCCTTGTTCGCGAAGAAGCAAAACTAAAAGCACTGAAATTCTTTAAGCTCGAACACGGAGAATTGCCGGACATCGTCGCCTATTCGGAATCGAAGAACTGGCTTTTCTTGATTGAAGCGGTTCATAGCTCCGGGCCAATTTCTCCAATTCGCCTTTTAGAATTGAAACGACTGGCCAAGGAATGCACGGCAGACATAGTTTTCGTTACGGCGTTTCTTACCCGCGATATTTTTAGAAAATTTGCACCCGACATTGCATGGGAAACGGAAGTTTGGATTGCCGACGCGCCAGATCACATGGTTCATTTCGACGGCGACAAGTTTCTTGGCCCTTACAAATCATCTTGAATCATGCCGTTTGAATTTGAGAACTGGGCCGTCATCGCCCTCGGTGGCATCCCGAACAAAGTCCAAGTCGGCGACATGGGCGTGGATGGCCGCATCTTCCCCGTCTCCTCCAGCGCCGCGCCGCGCAAGCAGCAGCCCGGCGAACTCGGCCTGAAAGAACGCTGGTATCCCATCCAGGTGAAACAAAAGGACAAGGCCGGCCGCCCGGACATAGACGCCTTTGAAGCAATGATGATGCGCGAAGATTGCGAGAAAGGCTTTTTCGTGTCGTTCGATTATTCGTCGGACGCATTGCAGGAGATTGAATCCTTCTTCAAGCGCAGCCACAAAGTCATCGTCGCCCTGACCGTGCAGGAAATTCACTTGCATGGTTCCGGCTAAAACCAGCGACATTAAGTATGCTTGAACCACGAATTATTTATCTTGATCGAAAGGCTGAAGTTGTTATTATTACGCCACTAAAGTTGGCTGGTTTAATCTCGAAATGCGTATGAAAACTCAAGCTTTGCGTTGCAATTTCTTTCTTGCTGGCATTCTTCTATGTTCCATTGGTCACGCCGCCGTCATCACTTGGACGAACACGGCGCCTGGGAATGTCTGGAGCGTGGCGGCCAACTGGTATCCCAACCAGGTGCCCGGACCGAACGATACGGCGGTGATTCCCCTTGCCGCCACCAATGGCGCCGCCTTGGACATGACCGCCACGGTGCAAAACCTCGTCCTGGTCGGTGGCAATTTGGGCACCACCGGCTATGCCTACGACACGCTCACTGTGAATGGCCAGATCAACTGGATCAACGGCGTTCTCGGCTGCGCGACCACCAACAACGGCGTGCTGACTTTGGCGGGCACGAACGGCGTGGATTACCAACTGACGCAATTTCTCTGCAACAATGGCACGATCAATCTGGTCAGCGGTAATCT